>Ga0307445_10000022_pt1 | contig 59201 bp, 50 predicted proteins | sample SalMarSW160330MG_FD_202147 | JGI IMG/M metagenome (GOLD analysis project Ga0307445, IMG submission 202147) | Salt marsh sediment microbial communities from the Plum Island Ecosystem LTER, Massachusetts, United States - SW1603-30 | ecosystem: Environmental > Aquatic > Marine > Intertidal zone >... | reverse complement strand
ATCGTATTTTACAATAAACGGGAAATCCGGAATTCCCGATGCTGACCCAAAGGCATGAAGCAAGTAAGAAACCGCCATGCGGTCAGTTTCGATAATCGCCTTTTCACCTCCAGGCATGGGAACGGGGAAATACCGCGCGGCCCTGGTAAAATCCTTCTGTGTTGCAATAAGAAACTCACCACCCCATATCGTCTCGTCAGTCCCGTATCCTGTTCCGTCAAGTGCAACACCAATCACGGCGTCATTAACATCTGCTTCACCGAGAACACTGGCTATATGCGCATGATGATGCTGAACGCGCTCAAGGTGTATTCCCCGATCCGAGGCCATCCTTTCTGCAATGCGTGTGCTTATATAATCGGGGTGTATGTCACAGACGAGTATTTCAGGCTCCACCCTCAGCATACTCAAAAAATCCTGAATACCCGCTGTATAGGCGTCGATACTCTTGGTGTTGTTCAGATCCCCTATGTGGTGGCTCACATAGGCCATTTCTTCCCGAAAAACACAGAAGGTGTTTTTTTCGTTCGGGCCGAACGCCAGCAGTGTCCTTTCAGGCGGGCCGACGGGTATAGCCTTCGGCACATACCCACGTGACCTTCGCACCGGTACAGGAACCCCATCACTCACAAAAAAAACCGAATCGTCGCAGGGGCGCTGTATCTTCCTGTTATGCACGAGAAATGCATCAGCAATACCGGTGAGCTCTTCTGACGCCTCGTCGTCCCGGTAGACAAGCGGTTCCTCGGATACATTCGCGCTCGTCATTATAAGTATTTCAGGCCCTTCTCTTAGAAGAATATGATGCAGAGGAGTGTAGGGCAGCATAATACCGATACAATCTGTATCAGGGGCGATTTCATTGGGAAGTTTGCCTTTCCTTCCCCGAAGCAGGACGATGGGCCGTTCAAAGCCTGCAAGCAGGTCCTCTGCCCGTTCCCCGACGATGCAGTACTTCCTTATCGTCGGCATATCCCGGGCCATCAAGGCAAACGGTTTTGCGGGCCTCCGCTTCATTTTCCGTAGACGCATTACCCACTCAGGCCTCTGCGGTGAAACTGCCAGATGATAGCCGCCGAGCCCTTTGACTGCAACAATAGCCCCCTGTTCGAGCAGCGAGACCGCATTATCCAGCGCGTCTTTTTCGATAACAGATCCGTCCGGGGCCCTCAATTCGAGTGAAGGCCCGCATACGGGACATGCATTCGGCTGAGCATGATACCGGCGGTCAAGGGGATTTTCATATTCGGCCCTGCAGTCGGAGCACATGACGAATTCACTCATCGTCGTATTTTTTCTATCATATGGAACTGACTGGATTATTGTAAATCGCGGTCCGCAGTCGGTACAGTTGGTAAAAGGGTAGAGATATCTTCTGTTATTCGGATCGAATACTTCCTCGAGGCAGTTGTCACAGGTGGCAATATCCGGGGAGATCGGTGTAAACCCCTCTCCTTCTGCGGTGCTCCCGGCAATCCTGAGTTTTGTAAACCCGTGCGGTTTCGTGTATTCGATCGAGCTTGTATGTATTTCAGCGAGAACCGGTGGATTTTTCAGAACGTCCCTGTAGAATTGTTCGATGCTCCGCCTTGAGCCGTCCAGCTCAATGTGCACACCGGTTTCGGTGTTTCTGATGGTTCCTCTGAGGCGATAAAGGTGGGCCCTTCTGTACGCGAGCGGCCGAAACCCCACCCCCTGCACGATGCCTTTGTACCATATAACGGCACCGGTTGTACCGGCATTTTCCATTTGTTACTGCCTGTCAAGTATCCATCCGAGGAGATTGTCAAAGCCTTCTCCGGTTACAGAGGAAACGGGAACAATATCAGATGAAGGGTTGATCATTTTAAGCCCTTTTTCGAAGTTCTCGATCTTGAAATTCGAGTTCTCCTGCATATCCATCTTATTGACCACCACCAGGTCCGCAGTCTTATACATCGAGGGATATTTCTCCGGCTTGTCATCGCCCTCTGTAATACCGGCGACAATTATTCTTCCCTTCTCACCGAGATCGAAACCCGACGGGCAGACGAGGTTTCCGACATTTTCGATAAACAGCAGGGAAATATCGTCGAGCTCGATCGTATCGAGAGCCGATCTCACCATCGCGGCATCCAGATGGCATGCGCCGTTCGTATTGATTTGCGCGGACTGCACGCCGGTTTTCGAAATCCTCTCGGCATCACGCGATGTTGCGAGATCACCCTCTATCACGGCCGCTTTTATCTCCGCGGGCAACATCGGCACAAGCCGTTCAAGCATTGCGGTCTTTCCGGCACCGGGCGATCCCATGACATTCCAGCATGCGATCTTCTTGTCATGAAGTATATTCCTGATATCCTGCGCAAGAAGGTCATTCGCCTGCAGAATATCGGTCATAACATTTACCTTCATGGATTCATCCTTTCAAGATGTAGTTGATATGATTCCGCCGTTAAGCGGCATTATTCAGACGCGAAGCGTCCGAATAACTATTGAAATCTCCTGTAAACCGAGGATTTTACCCGTCAGTCTCCCTCAAACGAAAGAACCTGGAGTTCAGACCCTCCTGTCTCTTCTATACTGATGTGAGCCCCCTCGGAAATTGTGTCCTTCGAGAGCACGTCGAATGCAAAGAGAAGCGCATCGGTGAACACACCGGAGTACTTTCCGATTTTCAGGTTGATTTTCGAAATCTTCTGTATGCCCTCCTCTCCAGCACGCCGGTGTATTATCATAAGCAGCTCTTCCGTGATTGAAAGCTCGTGCATGATCTGTGCCCGTGGTCGCCTCTATGAAGGTTATGTATTCACCTGAACAATGTTTATCATGCTGAGGGCGTTCTTCAAATATTTAAATATTTCCCCGGGCTTGCAATAATTATTACCTCACCCGATATTTATTCACTTCTGAAAGAAAATATCCTTGACAATTTCATAAAAGCAGAATAGATATATAAGGATTTGTCTCACTAAAATAATAGTTAATTTTTTAACATAGTCCCGTAATACGACGAAACTTTTGTGTATTACCCGCTGTTTCCTGCTGCGGCAATGAATTTAACAGCGGCAGTGCACCGGGTCAAGTAAAACAAAGTGGCGCAAGTCCCCCTAGGGGAAAGCCACTTCGCGGCCGAGTATCAAAAAGCAACTTGTTCTAAGTTACTTAGAAGCCGGTACAATCCTCAAAGGATAGCTTCAATGCATCGCTGTTTAATCTTGTATGTCTAACTGATTTGGCACACATCGAGGCAATTTAGAGGAATGTATCCATACCAATTTTAAAAAAGGGGGCGCAACGATAAAAAAACGTGAGATTATAATCGAAAACACACTATACATGCAGCATCAGCGTTACCATCACACTAAAAAATTATTGTAAAATTCATCAACACTTGTGACTGATTATTCAATCGGAGGTACAGTAATGGCAAATGATCAAAGTAAAGCCATCAAGGAAATTGTCGAGGAGTGCTGCAGCGACCGCAGCAACTTGATGGATATTGCACAAAAGGTACAAAATCGATTCGGATATATTTCCGAGGAGAGCATGGGGCACATTGCAAGGGCACTGGGTATCCCCCTCGTCGAAGTTCGTGACATGGTGAGTTTTTATACCTTCTTTTCTCGTGAACCGACAGGAAAGAGCGTGGTCCGTCTCTGCAATGCTGTTGTCGAGAGATTGCATGGGGCCGACCTTGTCGCGGATACCTTCGAAAAAGAAGTGGGTGTTCCCTTCGGCAGCACGAGCACGGACGGTTCGATTTCACTTGAGTACACTTCATGTATCGGGATGAGTGATCAGCCTCCGTCTGCTCTCATCAACGGCATCCCCGTTACAAAAATATGTCCGGAAGATGTGCCGGGCATAGTAAAAGAGCTCAAAGGCGGTTCGAAGTACAGCCCTGAAAAAGCAGCGACGGTTCTTCCTGCCACCCTGGTGGAGAACAATCTCAATAAAACAGGTCCCGTTGTTTTCTCCCCTCAGGAACCGGGGAGCGGAATCAGGGCCGCACTCAACATGTCACCGGAGGATGTGATAAATACAATTACCGAATCACGCCTTCGCGGCCGCGGCGGTGCCGGTTTTCCGACGGGCATGAAGTGGAACTTCTGCAGAAAATCGGAGGGAAAAGAGCACTATGTGATCTGCAATGCGGATGAAGGAGAACCCGGCACCTTTAAAGACAGGGTCATCCTCACCGAAGCTGCAGATCTCGCTTTTGAAGGAATGACGATTGCAGGATATGCAATAGGCGCATCGCAGGGATTCATGTACCTGAGAGGAGAATTTAAATACCTTCTCAGCTCACTCGAGCAGGTTCTTAATCGTAGGAGACATCTTGGCCTTCTCGGCAAAAATATCGCAGGCAGGCAGGGATTCGACTTCGATATTCGAATTCAGGTCGGTGCAGGGGCCTATGTGTGCGGCGAAGAATCCGCACTCATTGAATCGCTCGAAGGAAAACGGGGCGCGCCGCGCGACAGACCGCCGTTTCCCGTTACCCGTGGCTATATGAACCAGCCGAGTTCCGTCAACAATGTCGAAACATTCTGCTGCGCCGCCCGTATCATGGAGAAGGGCGCCGAATGGTTTTCGAAAATCGGCACGAAAGATTCAACAGGTACAAAATGCCTGAGCGTGTCAGGCGATTGTGCGCACCCAGGGGTGTATGAGGTCGAATATGGAATTACAATCGACGATCTGCTCGATCTTGTGGGAGCAAAAGACACACAGGCGGTTCAGGTCGGCGGACCATCCGGACGATGCGTTGCACCGAAGGATTTTGGAAGAAGTATCAGTTTTGAAGACCTTCCAACCGGCGGCTCAATAATCGTTTTCAGCAAAGAACGGGACCTTCTTGAAATTGTCAGGCAGTTCACCGAATTCTTTGTTGAAGAATCGTGCGGGTGGTGTGCACCATGCAGGGTCGGAACGACACTCCTTTTGCAGAAGCTCGAGAAAATTCTTGAAGGAAGAGGATCGAAACTGGACCTGCAGGAGATCGAGAGCCTCGGAAACACGGTGGAGAAGATGAGCCGCTGCGGCCTCGGCCAAACTGCGGCAAATCCGATTCTGACGACGCTCAGAAATTTTCACTCGCTGTATACGGCAAAGGCAAAAACTGACGAGTTTATTCCGCCGTTTGACTATGAAAAAGCGCTTGCTGTGGGAATCCAGATCGCTGGAAGAGAACCTGTGGTGGAAGAGGAGGAATGATGAAAGAGCAAAAAATAACAATAATCATTGACGGTAAAGAAATCAAGGCGGCTTCCGGCCAGTCGATCATGCAGGCAGCCGATGAAGCGGGAATCTATATCCCACGCCTCTGCTATCACAAGGACCTGATTCCGGCCGGACATTGCCGTGTCTGCACGGTAAAAGTCAACGGAAAACCGACTAACGCCTGTTCAATGCCTGCCGCAGACGGTATGGTCATCGAAAATGAAACTCCGGAATTAACAGAAGAGCGCCGGAATATAATTGAGATGCTTTTTGTCGAGGGGAATCACTTCTGTCCGTTCTGTGAAAAAAGCGGCGACTGCGAACTGCAGGCGCTTGCATACCGTTTCGGCATGCTCACCCCGACATACACCTACCAGTACAAACATGTCGAGGTCGATGCGACACATCCGGATGTGTATATAGACCGTGAGCGGTGTGTTCTCTGCGGAAGGTGTGTGCGGGCATCGCGTGACCTCGATGGGAAAAGCGTGTTCGGGTTTGTCGGGCGCGGCATAAACAAGCGAATCGCGGTTAATTCACAAGGCGACCGATTATCCGATACAGAGCTTGCAGCAGCCGACAAGGCGGCTTCAATCTGCCCGACCGGCTGTATTGTCATCAAACGTATCGGCTATGCAAAGCCATTCGGCACCCGCCTGTACGACAAGCAACCCATTGGTTCGGATATTCAAAAGGCTCCGTAAAAAAACTTTATTTTGAGGAAGGAAAAATGGCCAAACCAAAAGTAGCGACAACTCATATGACGGGGTGCTTTGGCTGTCACATGTCTCTGCTCGACATCGATGAGAAGATACTCGACCTGATCGAGCTTGTGGATTTCGACAAATCACCCATAGACGATATAAAGAAGTTTACAGGCCCTGTAGATATCGGCCTGATAGAGGGAGGATGCTCGACGCAGGAGAATGTCGAGGTGCTTCGTTCTTTTCGCAAGCACTGCAAAATTCTCATTTCAGTCGGAGAATGCGCCAATACCGGGGGGGTTCCCCACCTGAGAAACACGATTCCCCTCAGAGAATGCATGGAGGAAGCGTATCTCAAAGGCCCGTCCGTCGTCGACGGCGTCATCCCGAACGACCCCGATATTCCGCTTATCCTGGACAAGGTCTACCCTATCCACGAGGTGGTGAAGATCGATTACTGGCTGCCCGGCTGTCCTCCCAGAGCGGAAACTTTCTGGGCTGCGTTAACGGCTCTGCTTAAAGGCGAAGAACCCAAGCTGCCGTACGAGTTAATCAAATACGACTAATTTCATGGAGGCGTTTTAATATGGCTTCTGAGACAAAAGCAAGAAAAATTGTCATCAACCCGGTGACACGGATTGAAGGACATGCCAAGGTAACGATCAGACTCGATGAAAACGGGAAGATCGACAAGGCAAGGATGCATATTGTGGAGTTTCGTGGTTTCGAACGCTTTGTGCGCGGCCGCCTGTACTGGGAAGCACCGGTTATAGTGCAGCGCCTGTGCGGGATATGTCCTGTCAGCCACCTGCTCTGCGCATCCAAGGCAATGGATGTCATTATCGGCGCAGACAAGCTCACGTCGACCGCCGAGAAGATGAGGAGGCTCCTGCACATGGGGCAGGTATACCAGTCCCATTCACTGCACTTCTTCCACCTCAGTGCACCCGATCTTTTACTGGGATACGATGCGGACCCCGCAATCAGGAACGTCATCGGGCTCGCAAAGAAAAACACGGATCTTGCAGTGCAGGCGGTAATGATGCGAAAGTACGGTCAGGAGGTTATCAAGGCAACCGCAGGCAAAAAGATACACGGAAACGGTTCGATTCCCGGCGGCGTCAATAAGAACCTGTCGATCGAAGAACGGGATGCCCTGCTCAAGGATGTCGACCAGATGATCGACTGGGCACAGGGGGGTCTTGATCTGTACAAAAAACTCTACCGCGACGATATCGCCCGCCTGGGCAAACTCGGATCCTTTGAATCGAATTTTGTCAGCATTGTGCGTGAGGATGGGGCGCTCGATATGTATGACGGAAAACTCAGGGCGAAAGACCCGGACGGCAAACTGATTTTCGATATGGTCGAGCCGAAAGACTACCTGAAGTATATTCGGGAAGGGGTGAGAAACTGGAGCTACATGAAATTCCCGTTCATCTACTCACTCGGCCAGGAGAAGGGCTGGTATCGCGTCGGCCCGCTCGCACGGCTGAACAACTGTGATTTTATCACAACGCCGAAGGCAGAGAAGGAGCGCCAGGAGTTTATGGAGCTCGGGGGCGGCAGGCCCGTTCATTCGACCATGGCCTATCACTGGGCGCGGCTGATCGAAACCCTGTATGCTGCTGAGAGGATTAAAGAACTTCTGAATGATCCCGATCTACAGGGGGAGGACCTCGTTGTATCGGGCGAGAAAAGAAACGAGGGAATTGCCATTATCGAGGCGCCGAGGGGTACCCTGTTTCATCACTATCAGGTCGACGACAAAGACCAGGTTACCATGGCAAACCTCATCGTTTCAACAACGAGCAACAATCAGCCGATGAATGAGGCTGTGCGCGTTGTTGCAGAGGATTATATTGTCGGCAAGGAGGTTACAGAACCTATTCTGAACCTGGTTGAAGTTGCAATACGGGCCTATGACCCCTGCCTGAGCTGTGCCACCCATGCAATAGGTCAGATGCCCCTTATCGTGACCCTGGAAGACAAAAACGGCGCAGTGCTCGATGAAAAGGTTCGTGATTGAAGGGGCTGGACGGCAAACCTGTGCTCATATTCGGATACGGGAACCCGGGTCGCCAGGACGACGGCCTTGGCCCGGCCATGATCGAGGAGATAGAATGTCTCGGTTACAGCTTTGTCGAAACGGATGCGAACTACCAGCTGAGTATCGAGGATGCCGCAGAAATGGCGGAGCATGATTTTATCATCCTCATCGATACGACGGTTCAGGATGTCGACTGCTTTTCAATTCGGAAGGTGTTGCCGTCTTCCACCATCACCTTCACGAGTCACCTGGTCAACCCTGAATCTGTCGTGGCCCTGTGTGAGGATGCATTCGGCAGGGTACCCGATGTATGGATCATCGGCATCAGGGGATACGAGTTCGAGTTTGCGGAGGGTTTCACCGAAAGGGCACGGGAGAACTACCGAGAGACGTTTCATTTTATAACTCAACTATTACGTACATATGAGGAAAGAACTATGGCAACCACGCAAAATGAGGAAAAAACAGTATTAATCATTGATGACGATGCCGATATCAGGGCTTCCATGCGCATAGTGTTAGAGGCAGCCGGATTTTCAATCGGAGAGGCGGGTGACGGTGAAGAGGGCTTGAAAGTCGCCCAGAAAGTGAATCCTGATGCCGTCATTGTCGACCTGATGATGGAAACGGTCGATGCCGGCAGCAAGGTATCGGCGAAGCTGAAAGAATCGGGGTTCAAGGGCCCAATCTACCTGCTCAGCGCTGCAGGAGATACGGTTCGCTACAACATCGATGCGAAGGAGCTCGGTCTTGACGGTATTTTTCAGAAGCCGATCAACCACGAGATCCTCATAAGCACGCTGAAGACTAAGCTCAACATTAAATAACCCATTACTACGGAACACGGGGTTTTGGAAAACAGCGCTTTGAAAAATCAGACAATCGATTGAGTTTCCTGTATATCAGGGGCCGGGGATGTTTTGTGAAACATCAACCCGGCTCTTTTTTATATACTCGGTATTAATACTTCAGTTCAGAAAACCTGTACGTGCGTTTGACACTCGCTTTCTGTAAATACACACCCCGCAAAACTATATAAAAATAGCCCCGTTTCTTAAATTAATTTTCTTGTATTTATTTTATAACTGCGTACAATTATTAGTAATCATTCTTTTCAAGGAGGTTCACCATGAAGTTCAAAACATTCATCGTCATTTTTATTGCACTGGCTATGCTTTTTTCAGTGCAGGCCGTCTTTGCCGGCGGCAAGAAGAAGGAGGCTGCTCCAGCAGCAGCACCTGCAGAGGAGAAAGAGAAAGCTCCGGCTCCCGAGAAAAAGGAGGCTCCTGCTCAGATTATGGTGTTTGGCAGCAGCGGAGATGCGTCTCGATTGGACCCTGGAGATGTGACCGACGGAGAGTCCATACAGAGAATGGACAACATTTTTGAAGGCCTGGTTGAATATAAGAAGGGTTCGACAGAAATACAACCTGCCCTGGCCACATCTTGGGAAACATCCGCAGACGGCAAAGAAATTACCTTTCACTTGAGAAAGGGAGTAAAATTCCACGATGGAACGGATTTTAATGCCGATGCCGTTGTATTTTCCTTTGCCAGACAGTACGATACGAACCATCCCTTTCATCAGTACGGAGAATGGGCATACTGGGGATACATGTTCTATGATGTGGACAGAATGGAGAAGATCGACGACTATACGGTGAAACTGGTCCTTAAAAATGTCAATGCTTCCATCATGACAAGCCTTGCGATGTTCACAACGGCTATTGTAAGCCCGACCAATGCCGAGAAATACAAGGGCGATGCCTTCAAGCATCCCTGCGGGACCGGCCCCTTCAAATTCGTCGAGTGGGTAAAGGATGACCACATTACTCTCGAGGCAAACGACAACTACTGGCGCAAAAGGCCCAAACTGGACAAGTTGATCTTCAAGGTTATCCCCGATCCTTCTGCACGGCTTTTAGCCCTGGAGGTCGGTGAAGTTCAGGGTATCGAATACCCGAACCCTGCCGACTTTGATAGAATTAAATCCAATAAAGATCTGAAACTACTCTCAGCGCCTGGAATGAATATTGGATATATGGCCATGAATGCCGGGTACGGATATAATGATGCCAATGGAAACGGCATACGTGACGCGGATGAACCGCTTGTCAAGACTCCCGGATATTATGAACCCCTCACCAAGAAAAAGGTGAGACAGGCCATCAACTACGCTATTGATAAAAAGTCTATTGTGGATAATATCTACATGGGGACCGCAATAGTGGCAAAGAACGGAATGCCGCCGTTTATGCTTGGATACAACAATGATATCAAAGATTATCCCTACGATCCGGAGATGGCAAAGAAGCTTCTTGCAGAAGCAGGATATCCTGATGGATTTGAGGTTACCCTGTACGTCATGCCGGTATCACGGCCCTACATGTTCGATCCTCCGAAGATCGGCGAGGCAATCCAGAGTTATCTGGCCGCTGTCGGCATCAAGGTGAAGTTCTACCAGGTCGACTGGGGTACCTACCTGCAGGAAACCGAGGCCGGAAAGCATCAGATGTGTCTTCTCGGGTGGACAGGCGACAACGGCGACCCGGACAATTTTATGAACGTCCTGTACGGCGCAAATGCCTGTTCGATAGGTAAAGCCGGCAACTACGGCTTCTATAACGACGAAAAAACACAGGAGCTTCTTACCGCAGCGCTGCAGACCTACGATGTGAAAAAACGTGCAGAATACTACAAGGAAGCACAGGTGAGAATTCATGAAAGTGCAAACTGGGTATATATTGCTCATTCCAATCAGAATATCGTGTTCAGGTCAAATGTAGAGGGATACACGCTGCATCCCACATCGAGAAAGTTTTTCTACCCTGTGTGGATAAAGTAAGATAGCGTATTGTGTATAATTTTTAACCGGCAAAGGGGATTTCACTCCTTTGCCGGTTAAATAATAGACAAATGAACTTTCAATCATAAAAGGTGCAAACCAACACGCGTCATATGGTTTTTCCCCACAAAACCGAAGAGTACTGCATCTCGCCCAAGATTTTTCTGGGAAAGCATGTTTTTTTTCCTGTGCGGGCGATAAAAGGTTGTAATAAAGTAAGGTTCAGGGTTACATATTCTTCGTCATGCCGGAGAAAAAAGGTACCAATAAATGAAATGGTATATCACCAAGCGCCTTCTCATGCTCGTACCCGTATTGCTGGGTGTTTCAATGCTTTCATTTGCGTTAATACAGCTAGCACCGGGAGACCCCGCAATAACGATGGCGGGTGAGCATGCATCCGTGCAGACAATCAATGCAATAAGAGAAAAATACGGACTTGATAAACCGCTTACAACGCAGTACTGGATCTGGCTGAAAAGAGTCCTGCATGGTGATATGGGACGCTCTATTGTTTCAAATGAATACGTTACAAAGGAAATATTTCACAGGTTTCCCAATACTGTTGAGCTCACCTTCTGTGCAATGGCGATCGCCATTCTTGTCGGTTCATTCGCGGGGATCATCTCGGCTTCCAGGCAGTACTCTATTCTCGATTATTCCACCATGGGAGTCGCGCTTTTCGGGGTCTCTATGCCAGTTTTCTGGCTTGGTATTATGCTCATGATGGTTTTTGGCGTGTTTTTACGGTGGCTTCCCATAAGCGGGCGTATCGATTCACTTATTCCCTTCAGGCATATCACCGGCTTCTACCTTCTTGACAGCATCATTACCTGGAATGGTCCGGCTCTCATAAGCACTATCCGCTATTTAATCCTTCCCTCCGTCGCCCTCGGCACCATCCCCATGGCAACGATCGCCAGAGTGACCCGGTCGAGTATGCTGGAGGTATTGAGACAGGATTACATCCGCACGGAACGCGCAAAAGGCCTATCGGAACGGCTTGTCATCTATAAACACGCGGCGAAAAACGCAATGCTTCCTGTAATTACGGTTATAGGATTGAACTTCGGTTTGCTTCTGGCAGGCGCAATCCTCACAGAAACAGTTTTCTCCTGGCCAGGAATAGGGAGATACGTTATAAATGCGGTGCGCATGCGAGATTACCCCGCCGTACAGGGGTGTGTGCTGTTTTTTGCTTTTATGTTCGTTATCGTAAATCTGATTACAGATATCCTCTATGTGTTCATCGATCCGAGGATTAAATACAAGTAAGCAGGATACAAATGGAGAAGAAGAAAGAAACCAGAGCCGCAGAAGTAATAAGACGGCTGAAATACAACAAGTCCGCGACGTTCGGTCTTGTAATTCTCATTATTTTAATCCTCTGTGCAATTTTCGCAAACATCATTGCGCCCAATGATCCCATTCCCTCACCGCCCGATCTTGCCAATAAATTAAAACCAGGTTTCTGGAGCGCAGAAGGCCTGAAGGGCAAGCCGCTTGGAACCGATGCCCTCGGACGGTGTGTTCTCAGCAGAATCATATACGGAACCAGGGTCAGTTTGAGTGCAGGTTTTGTTGCCGTTGGCATTGCAATGATACTCGGCATTACCTTTGGAATAATCGCGGGCTATTTCGGGGGATGGGTCGATGCAACAATTATGAGATTCGTCGACATTATGTTTGCATTCCCTGCGCTGCTTCTTGCAATCGTCATCGTGACCATCATAGGCCAGGGGCTGAGTAAAGCAATGATAGCTATCGGTATTGTATACACACCGCAGATGGCGAGAATTATAAGGAGCTCGGTACTCTACATCAAGGAAATGGAGTATATAGAGGTGCAGACTGCGCTCGGTTCACGAAACCTGCGGATTATTTTCCGTCATGTTCTACCGAACAGCGTTGCACCGGTGATTGTATACGGAACCCTGATGCTGGCGACGGCAATTCTTGACTGTGCAGCGCTGGGTTTTCTGGGCCTGGGAGCCCAGCCCCCAACTCCTGAATGGGGAGCGATGCTCTCTAAAAGTTACTCCTACATAGTGAGCGGCGCATGGTGGGTGGCTACTTTTCCCGGTATTGCCATTCTTTTTTCGGTGTTAGGCCTCAACCTGCTGGGAGACGGCCTGCGGGATATTCTTGACCCAAGATTGAAAACATAGGGCGGAATATGAAAGAGTTGCTGAATTTAAAAAACCTGCAAACTTCATTTTATATGTATGAGGGAACAGCAAAAGCTGTTGATGGAATAAGTCTAACCATAAACCAGGGCAAGACACTGGGGCTCGTCGGAGAATCCGGATGCGGCAAGAGTATTACGGCTCTTTCCATCTTGAGGCTGGTTCCGTATCCTCCCGGAAAGATTGTGGGAGGAGAAATAATCTTTAAGGGAAAGAACCTCCTGAATCTGACTGAAAGGGAAATGAGAAAGATTCGAGGGTGCGAAATATCAATGATTTTTCAGGAGCCAATGACATCACTTGACCCCGTATTCACCATCGGCCATGAAATAATGGAATCAATCACCCTGCATCAGGGATTGAATAAGACAGAGGCAAAAAAAGCAGCAATAGGAGCACTTGCGATTGTCGGGATTCCTGATGCAGAAAAGAGGTTAAACAACTACCCTCATGAGCTTTCCGGCGGAATGAGACAAAGAGTAATGATCGCAATGGCGTTGTCCTGCCACCCTGCGCTGCTCATCGCCGATGAACCCACAACCGCACTTGATGTAACCATTCAGGCCCAGATCCTGAGATTGATCAATGAAATGAAGGCTAAAATCAACGCTTCGGTACTGCTGATAACCCATGATCTCGGTGTGATTGCAGAAATGTGTGACGATGTTGCAGTGATGTATGCAGGACACATCGTTGAGTATGCCGATATTGATGCACTGTTCAGCAACCCGCTCCACCCCTATACGATGGGACTCAATAAATCCATACCTCGGCTGGACAAAAACGTGAAACGTCTCGATACAATAAAAGGTCTGGTCCCGAATCTTTTAGCCATGCCCTCAGGATGTTCATTTCATCCACGGTGCAATTTTTGCTTCGAAAAATGTGTCACCGAATCTCCGGAATTAAAGGAAATCGATACCAATCATTTCGTAAAATGCCACTTATATTAAGAAAAACTCCAGGGGGACAGTCAGGTTGGAGAAAACGGTTGAAGTTAAAAATCTGAGAAAATGGTTCTGGACAGGGAAGAGGGGCCCTATGGGAAAAGAGGCCGTGAGGGCTGTGGATGATGTGAGCTTCTTTATTAAACAGAAAGAAGTCCTCGGGCTTGTCGGAGAATCGGGCTGCGGCAAAACAACGTGCGGGAAGGTTATCCTGAAGATACTGGATCCTACCGAAGGCAGCATCTATTTTGGTGGCAGAGAAATCACTCATTTGAAAAAAAAGGAGATGATGCCGATCAGGCGCAGGATGATGATCATTTACCAGGACCCGTTTGGCTCCCTTGATCCGAGAATGACCGTGAAATCAGCAATTGCCGAACCTCTGGCAGTGCATAGAACCGTACCGAAAAAAGAACGAGATGAGAAGGTAATAGAAATAATGGAAAAGGTGGGGCTCACAGCCGATCAGAGGTTTCGCTATCCCCATGAGTTCAGTGGGGGACAGAGGCAGCGAATCGGAATCGCACGGGCTCTGGCGATAAACCCGGAATTTATCGTTGCAGATGAGTCAGTCTCCGCTCTGGATGTTTCAATTCAGGCCCAGATCATCAATTTATTGCAGGATTTGCAGGAGGAATTCGGGATAACCCTTCTCTTCATCGCTCACGATCTGAGTATCATAAAACACATCAGCGACCGCGTTGCAGTCATGTACCTGGGCAAAATTGTTGAAATGGCACCTAAAAAAATTCTCTTTGACGACCCAAAGCACCCATACACTGAAGCGCTTCTATCAGCAATACCCATTCCCAACCCGAGGCGCAGAAAAAAGGGGGAAATTCTAATGGGAGATGTTCCGAGCCCTGTCAACCCTCCTTCAGGATGCAGGTTCCATCCACGATGTCCTTATAAGATGGACATATGCGATAAAGAAGTACCGGAATTGAAGGAAAATAAACCCGGGCAGTTCGTCGCCTGCTTCCTTCACGCGTAAACCGGGCCAAACCAGGCCTGGATTCTGTGTAATGCCGCTTGGCATTAATCGGACGCGAACATGAGAGATTTTCGGCAAATAGTCATTCCCGCACGAGCATCGGGGCTGCAACTTCATCAGCCTTTTCTTTACTGAAGAGAAGCTCCACCAGTGTGAGGGCGAACTCGATTGCCGTGCCTGGCCCGCGGCTTGTCACGCAGTTGCCGTCCACCACAACACGGGAGCCGACACTCTCCCTGTTCTCAAAGACATCGCTGAAATCCGGATGGCCTGTTGCCCTCCGCCTTCCCAAAAGCCCGTGATTCTTGAGCACAACCACCGGCGCAGCGCAGATCGCGGCAAACAGCCTGCCCTCGTCCGCCTGTCGCTTCAACAGGCCAAGGAGCTCTTCAGAGTCCCTCAGATGCTCGGCTCCCGGCATACCGCCCGGGAGGGCAATGCAGTCGTAGGTTTTATCCGTACACTCCGCTATACGCGTGTCGGCGACAAGTTTGACTCCGCGAGAGGCTGTTATCTGAAGCTCACCGACTGATGCAACGGTAACTTCCGCTCCTGCTCTTCGGAGCACATCAATAATACATACAGCCTCTATTTCCTCACTGCCGTCGGCAATCGGCACAAGAACCTTTTTCGTCATCCGTCTCTCCTCTCCGAAGTAGATTCATACCACTATTCCAATACTGTTTCCTCTATTTGCTTCAGCTGGTCCCTGTACAGCAGGGCGATGTTTGCCCCGTAATCTGCCACGAGCCGCAGGATATTCCTCGGGCTACCGGCTTCATCGTACCCGTTAATCCTGTCCCCTGCATCGCCGAGTCCTGGCAGTATGTATGCAAGCCTGTTCAGGACAGGATCCATCCATAGTGTATACACATGGACATTTTCGACAGCCCGGACAATACGAAGCGCGCCCTTCAACACCGAGATGACGTTGAAAAAACTAATCGAACGCGGCTTCACACCCTGATCCAGAAGATACTTTACGATCGTCACCATACTTCCACCCGTTGCGTTCATCGGATCTGCAAAAAAGAGGTCCTTTCCGTCGAGTTCTTCTATGCTGAAGTATGATCGCTGGAGATTGAGAATATACTCCATATTGTGTTCTTCCTTTGTGTCGTCTCTCGCTATCTTGAAGAGAGCAAATGGCGTGAGGTAGTTATGGGAAGAATATTCCTGGATCTCTTTCGACATGATCATCGAGGGCAGAAGCGCTCCCCTGAGCATGACGCACATTACACTCTTTTCGACACGGTCATCGATGTCCGGAATTTTATGGACTGCGTAATTTTCAACCGGGACATCCACCGGAGTCTTCACCACGATATAGTTCTTTTTCTTGTGCTTCACGTTACCAAATGCAAAGTTGAACAGGAGCTCATAGGCGCGTTGAATATAGTAGATAAATTCTGGACGTTCGGTCTTCTCGTCGCGAAGCTTTGCAATAAGACGTGATGCCTCACCGTGTATGGACTCATGCGTCTCAAATGAGTACACGTGTATTCCGTTTTCCCTGCTGATTATCTCCTGCATCATGTCGCCCACTTTATTATACAGGTCGATGAGCTCGTTGATCGATTTCTCTCTTCTCTGCAATACCCGAACATCGGAAAGAACCTGGAAAACGGCAATCGCCTTATCATACATCCTGTTTACCCGTTCGATATTTCCCCTGTCATTTTCGGTGAGATACCCGTCCAGATCTTTTGCCTTGAGAATCACCTGGTCCACATTTTCCTCCCCCTATTTTTAAGATTGTACAGGAGAAACGAAGTACGGTCAATCGGAAAGCACACATGCACAGAAACCCCTATTTTTCGGACGCTTTGAATCCGAATAGTGCCGCCGGTGCAAACCCTGGATTTGTTATACAATACGTCGCGCGTATACACCTCACCCGGCCCCCATAAAAAACATCAATTGTACTTGCATATTTTTTATATTTGGTATACTGTGATTCATCATAAAAGGCTGTACAAAAAACTAATTCCTGAAAGGAGGCTGGTACATGAATATCAAACAAAAGTCATTGATGTGCGCCGTTGTGGCAGTACTATTTGTTTTTGGTTTGTTAGTCGCACCTGGAACAGCGCATGCGAAGCTCAAAGGCAATGTTGCCGTTGTGCTCGATGTCGGCGGACGAGGCGACCTGGCCTTTAACGACATGGGGTTCATGGGTACCGACAGGGCGGCTGCCGATTTCGGTTTAAAGATGGTTGAAATTCAGAGCGCTTCCGCAGCCGATTACCTTCCTAATGTACGAAATGCAGCCAGGTCGGGCAGATTCGATCTTATCATTGCGGTCGGGTTCCTGCTTACCGATGCTGTTTCAACAGTCGCGAAGGAGTTTCCCGATCAGAAGTTTATGATAATCGATTCTGTAGTCGATTCACCGAATGTGATGTCCATCGTTTTCAAGGAAAATGAATGCTCGGCGCTCGTCGGAGCTCTATCAGCGATGACCGCGGCCTATTACGGCTATCCCAATGTGGGGTGTGTGCTCGGAATTGAAATCCCAGTGTTGTACCATTTCGAAGCAGGGTTCCGATACGGCATCGACTGGGGAAACAAACGGTATGCAAAGGTAAAGGGGAAGAACCCGAATATTGGGCTTCTGTACACCTATACGGGAACTTTCTCCGATATCGCTAAAGGAAAAGAAGCATCCAAAGCGATGCTCGCCCAGGGGGCCGGGCTTATCTACAATGTCGCCGGCCCGCTTGGAATAGGCGACCTGCAGGCCGTTACCGAAGCAATCGAGGCAAAGGGAAAAGAAGCGGGCCCGCCCTTTATGATCGGTGTGGATGCAGATCAGGACTGGATGGGAGACGGGCATCGGGTTCTTGCCAGTGCGCTGAAGCGTGTGGATAACGGCTGCTATAATGCAGTCAAGGCCGTTGTCAACGGCACATTCAAAGGAGGACTCGTTGTTATGGGTCTTGATTCAAAAGGTGTTGCCATAAGCAAGTATGAAGACCTCAGCACCTTCATGGAGTTCGGTATTGAATCGAAAAAGATCACCGCACAGGACAAGGGAAGAATAATTGCAAACTGGAAACGTATGCGAAACGATATTCCGGAATTCATCTGGCGGGCGGTTGACGACCTGGAGAAGCAGATAATTTCCGGCCAGGTCAGCGTTCCAACAGCGAACACACTCAAGGAGATGAAAGCAGTCAGATCGAAATACCCGCTGACACGCTAAGTTTTCAAAACTACAGGGGACAGCCGGTGCTGTCCCCTTTCTTTGTTTCAGAAAACGTCCTGTGTGAAATTGATTTCCCAACACGTTAAATGAACAAACTGGACATTCGAAAACCCTACCTTTCACCATGCAGGGCGCCTAACTGAGAGAAGTATAATGGGTAAATATACAGTGAAGGAAAAATAACTCTAAATGAAGGACTGGAAAAAAACCGCGCGTGACCGAACGGAAGAGCTGAGAAAATCGATCACTGCAGGAGTTATCGGGTTTTGCGTTGGTGCACTCATCATACTGGCATACGGATATAATCCGATAGCAGCGTATCAGGCCCTTCTCAGCGGCGCATTCGGTGACCTGTACGGGTTTTCAGAGTCAGTCGCAAACGCCACGCCACTGATACTTACCGCACTTACCTTTGCTGTCGGATTTCGGGGCGGCATGTTCAATATCGGTGCCGAGGGCCAGCTGTATCTGGGGGCGCTTGCTGCTGTTTCAATAACCCTGCTGAGACTCCCGCCTGCACTTTCCTTTGTTTTGAGTATTATTGCAGCGGCACTTGCCGGAATAATCTGGAGTATGCCTGTTGCCGTTTTGAAAGCCACCAGGGGAGTCCATGAAGTAATATCCACAATTATGCTCAACTGGGTCGCGCATTTTTTATCATTCTACCTCATCTCAAAAGTACTCGTCGACCCTCAGAGGGCCGAGAAAACCGTCAGCATTGCCAGAGGCGCACGTTTCGCCCTGCTCGTGCCGGGAACAAGCCTCAGCTACGGTATTTTTCTCTCTGTTGCTGCAGCCGCCCTTGTATGGCTTTTTATCTGGCGGACAGTCATCGGTTTTGACTTGCGGGCCATGGGCTACAACCAGGATGCAGCCAGGTATGCGGGCATTGAAAAATGGAGGGTGATACTTTCCGTATTCGTGATGGGCGGGATAACCGCCGGACTCGGAGGTGCAGTGCACGTCATGGGCCGCCCCCCCACATACGCGGTGTTCGGCGGTCTGCCCGCCATACAGAACCTCGGTTTCGACGGCCTCGCTGTAGCGATGATCGGAAGAAACCATCCGGCAGGGATTATCTTTGCCGCGATTTTTTTCGGCGGCCTGTTAGCCGGGGGTAGGATGATGCAGCTCTTAGCCCAGGTCCCCCTCGAGATGGTCCGTGTACTGGAGGGGGTCGTCGTGCTTTTTCTCGCAATTCCCGAGCTGTCACGTATCTTTTCCATCTTTAAAAGAAAAAAGGATCAAACCCTGTAAAACAGGTACCCCGGCAATACAGAGCCGGGTATCGGAGGAATGAATGAGCCTGGCCTACCTTTTTATCGGAATATTCACGGGGTCGCTCCATGCAATGGTCCCGATCACACTCACCGCCACGGGAGAAACCGTCGGTGAATCCGCGGGACTGTTCAATATCGGGCTTGAAGGCATAATCCTTCTCAGCGCAATGACCGGTGCTCTCGGCGCAGAAGCATGGGGCGCTTTCATGGGCCTTGTAACCGGCCTTGCGACCGGGTTTGCCATGGGCCTCATATTCGGGCTGATCAACACCTACTTCAAAGGCGTACAGCTTATTACGGGGGTTGGAATCAATCTCGCCGCCATCGGCATGGTAGCGTTCTGGCTCATACACCTCGGCGTCCCCGGGCACCATGCAGTACCCAAGGAGAGTCAACTGGTCAATATTTCCACTGCAATTGGCAACATAAGCCCCATGATTCTGGTGACCATTGCACTGCCGGTTATTGTCTGGATCCTGCTCTTCAGAACAAAACTCGGTCTCAAAATCAGGGCTGTAGGAGAGAATCCGCAGGCCGCGGATGTCGCTGGCATTAATGTTCATCTGCTCAGACTTTTTTCTACTGCTGCCGGGGCATCCCTCGCCGGCCTTGCTGGTGCCTATATCAGCGTGGCATGGATGGGCTCTGTAACGAAGGAAATATCGGCTGGTAGAGGCTTTATCGCATTGGCAACCGTTGTTTTCAGCGGACTGAACCCGCTTCTGGTTCTGTTAGGAGGTTTTATTTTCGGATTCTTCGAAAATCTTGCGGTATGGATATCCACGATGCCCGCAGTTCAGAGTGTTGTTCCGTGGCAGCTTATTTCCATGGCCCCCTATATTGTAACACTGCTTATCGTGGCCGGTGTCATCGGCAGGGTCAGGTTTCCAGCTGCAATGGGAACACCATACATGCGTGAATGAGACAGAAAAGGAGCAGGACAGCTATGAGTAACGACACCGGACCGGATGATACCAGAGTCATTTTACAGGGAGAGGGAATCTGCAAGGGATTTCCCGGCGTATGGGAGCATCTCATCCTCGATCATATCAACATCGATGTACGAGTGGGTGAAATACATACCCTCCTTGGAGAAAATGGTGCCGGAAAGACCGTAATTGCAAACTGCCTTTCAGGATTTTACAGCCTCACAGAGGGACAGATATATGTAAAAGGCCAACCGGTGTATCTGAAATCTCCAAAGGACGGTCTCAGTCACCGCATCGGGATGGTACACCAGGAGCTGGCTCTTGTAAAACCATTTACGGTAGCCGAGAATATCGCGATCGGGCTGTCGGGATATAATTTCTCCTTTCCCCTCCGCGAAGTAGAAAACAGGGTTCGCGAATTGTCGAAGAGATATAATATGCATATCGATCCCACGGCGCGGATCGAGGACCTTTCCGCCGGAGAACAGCAGCGGGCCGAAATCATCAAGGTCCTGTACCATGATCCGGAGATTCTTATTCTCGATGAGCCTACATCGCTTATATCCGTTGATGCCCAACATCTGTTTGAAGTGCTCCACAATATGGCGAAAATGGGGTACGGCATCCTATTCATAACTCATAAAATCGAGGAAGCCCTCGAGATGGGCGACCGCGTTACCGTACTTCGACTCGGAAAGCTCATGGGCACCAGAAAATCATCCGAGACAGACAAAGATGAGCTGGTCAGACTCATGTTCGGAGAACACGAGCCGGCACAGCTAAAGCGAAAAACCGTGCGTTCAGAGCGGATCGTATTCGAGGTGCAAAACCTCGAGGCAGCGGGAATGGATGAGGAGCCTGCGCTTTGTGGTGTGTCTTTTTCTATCAGAGAGGGGGAAATCTTCGGTATTGCAGGAGTCTCCGGAAACGGTCAGAGTGAGCTCGCCGAGGTGGTAACCGGGCTGCGGCACGCTTCAGGCGGAAGGGTGCTCATCGAGGGAAAAGATTTTACGAACAGCTCACCACAAAAAATAATCAAGGCGGGAATAGCGCATATTCCCGAAATGAGGCGTGAGGTCGGTGTGATTGAAGCAATGACCGTCGCAGAGAACGTCATCTTGAAGGATGTCAGAATTCCACCATTTTCGAAACGTTCGTTTCTCAATATTCCCTATATTACAAACCATACAGAAAAAATTGTCGCGAGTTTCGGCGCTATTGTGTCGGACCTGTGGAAAACACCTACCAGAATCCTATCGGGAGGGAACATACAGCGTCTCATACTGGGGAGGGAAACCTGGCGCAGGCCCCGCTTCATCGTCGCTGCATATCCGACACAGGGACTCGACGCAAAAGCGATTGAACACACCTGGGAACTATTCATGGAACTGAGGGAAACAGGCACATCCTTCCTGTTGATTTCCGAAGACCTGGATGAGATAATGGCGCTGGGCGACCGCATCGCCGTTATGTCTCAGGGAAATATTATTAAAGTACTCGATGGTGTTGACGCGAAAAGAGAAGAGATCGGAATGCTGATAACCACAGGCCATTGATAACCTCAGGTCGTTGATAACCTAAGGCCTTTGGTAGTCTTCGGTCATTTATAGCTCAAGGTCATTAATAACCTTCGGTCATTAATAGCCATAGGCGGTTACTCACGCACCATTTGAAAAGGCCACATCTTGAGCCCGCCTTCAAGTATACGGATATTCTTAAAACCCTGCGCCTTGAGAATAAGAGAAGCCTGATACGACCTGCTTCCCGTTTCATCGATCAGTATAATACCCCGGTCGCGGGGTATCTCATCTACTCTCCTCCTCAGGCTTTCCAGGGGAATGAGCTCCACACCGGGAATTCTTACCTCTTCGAATTCACGTGGCAGCCGAACATCGATACAGGTGCAGGTCTTTTTTGCCTCTATAACCTCCTGGGCATCTATTGCCATGATACCCTCGAACACACCATCGAGCTTATTCTGCATGACATGGGCAGCGACAATGATATTGTCGATGGCCTTAGAGTATGCAGGCGCATACCCGAGATCGAGAGACGCAATATCATCAATTGTACCGCCATGGGCAATAACAGTCGATGCAACGTCAATCCTCTTTGCCACATCACCCTTGCCGACAATCTGAACCCCGAGGAGCTTCCTCGTTTTTTTATCAGCGATCATCTTTACATATATCATCTTTGATTCAGGTATGAACTCATCCCTGTCAAAGTCGGGAACATACACCGTCACCGGGTTAAACCCTGCTTTATGAGCCTCGCTCTCGCTCAACCCTGTCTTTGCGATATGGAATTCAAAAACCCGTATGATTATCGTACCGGTAACAGCCGGAAAAACCGCTTTTTTCCCCGCCGCGTTCGTACCTGCAACCCTTCCCTGCTTGTTTGCGACCGAACCGAGAGGAAGGTAGAAGGGCTTTTTTGATACCACATGAACAACCTCACAGCAGTCACCGGCTGCATAGATGGATGCATCGCTCGTCTGCAACAGCTCATTAACGGCAATCGCTCCCGTGGAGCCGATTTTCAGCCCGGCCTTTTCGGCAAGCGCAACATTGGGCACGAACCCCGTTGCAATGATAACGAGGTCAACCGGAAGGCGGACCTCGTTAAGCAGGACTGACTCGACACCTTCAGTTCCAATGAATTCCTTGACTTCTGTATTCGTTAAAATACGCACACCGTTGAGCTCAAGATGGTTACGCACGAGGGCTCCCATTTCACGGTCGAGAAAGGGCAGAATCTCATGATCCTTCTCAATAATTGTTACACGCGCTCCGGATGCGGTCAGCGCTTCCGCAGCTTCAATGCCGATATTGCCACCTCCAAGCACAACGATATCCTTTGCAAAGTTATTGGTGAGAAACCGTTTTATTCTTTCTGAATCGGTTACCCCGTGCAGCACGAAGATATTCTGCAATTCAACCCCCCTGATATCGGGAATAGAGGGTCTGCTTCCCGTTGCAATAATAAGAATGTCGTAAGGTTCTGTGAAAACCCGTTCAGTGGGAATATCACGATAATGTATTATCTTTTCTTCACTGTCTATCTCTATTACTTCTGAAAGGTTTTTTATCTCTATACCCTTCACATTTCTGAAAAACTCGGTCGCATTCTCAAAGCCCGAGTGAAACTTGAACAGCTCACGCTGGTGCTTCAGCTTCCCGGCAATATAGTAGGGAAGCGCACACCCTGCATAGGCGAGAAAATTTCCCTTTTCGAAAACGGTAATCTTTGCCTCCGGATCAAGCCTTCGGGCCCGTGAAGCTGCTTTCGGTCCTGCTGCGACACCGCCTATGACAACGATTCTCTTCCTGAATCGTTTTTCCGATTCATCTTTCTTTTCCATTTCTGCCACACGAGCCAGCGGCAGTAAAAAGGTGAAAACAGTCCCCTTGTTCATCTTGCTTTCAACACGTATCGACCCGCCGCATATTTCTATAATTTTTTTAACGATGGTAAGGCCAAATCCCGTTCCTTTCTTGTCAAAAAGGCGGGCATTTTCAGCTCTAAAGAATTCATCGAAAATTTTGTCGAGCACTTCTCCAGGTATACCGATCCCGCTGTCTTCTACACGTGTAACAATTTCGCTCGTATCTTCGCCGTACTGCACAGTGAGTATAACAGTACCTTCTCGGGGTGTGTATTTCACCGCATTCTCAAGGAGGTTGTACACGGCATGTTTCAATCCAACTTTGCTCCCCGAAACGATTAGAGATTTTCTGGGAATATCACTGACAAAATTGATCCCTTTTTCCCTGATTTTTTCTCTCAACTCGTCCACTGCTTCGATGCAAACTTCTGAAAAATCAACCTCCATAAATTCGACCTCGCCGCTTCGAAACCGTTCGAGCTCGAGGATGTCCATAATAAGATCCTGAATGTCCCTGCTCCTCCTCTTTATCGACTCAACAACACGAAGCTGTTTGTTGTTCAGCTTTCCTGCATACTCACCAAGCAGGGTTTCAGCACTGAAAATGATAGTCGCAAGCGGAGATTTTAGCTGATGGGCGCTGATTCTGAGGTACTCCCTGCGGTCCCGAAGAAGCCGTTCGACCTCCTCCCTGTGCTGCTGAACCTGCTTTTCAAGATCTTTTATTCTCTTTTCAGCATCAGACATGTCATTGTTTCCCCGGAAAAAGCGGTTTTTTCTCCTCTTTCTATTATTGTTTTCAAAAACTCTCAATTTCAGTCATGCAGTCATTTTTTCAACCCCATATATATGTTTGTCATGACAACAGGTTCTTATCATGAATCTCTTTAATGAGCTCTTCTCCTGTGACCACGGCTTACCTAAATGCCCCTTTATTACATATATCTTAATCGAGATCGAACGAAAAAAATGAGGGAAGAGCCATATACACGCCCTTCTGCCCCCCTATTCGGTTCGTCAGGTCGCGCAATACCCTCTCCTCCCCCCGCACGACAATAACCTCCATGCAGTAGTCGTGGGTTATATGCACATGATTTGCGAAGTGTATATAGTTCTGAAAGCGATGCTGAATATCCGTCAACGCCTCCGAAAGATTATGCATATGATGATTGTAGATGATAGTAATCGACCCCATTACCTGTCCCGTCTTTTCACTTTTTTCGAGGGAGAGCTTTTCCCGTATGAGATCGCGAATAGCCTCGCTTCGGTTGTGAAATCCGTGCGCTGCTATAAAATCATCAAACGATGAAAGCAGGTTTTTTTCCATCGAAACCCCAAACCGAATAAGCTCAGACAAGAGATCACTCCGTAACCTGTAGTTGTGCTATACGACAGCAGCAGGAGCAGCCGCCGTACACTCAATAATATCCAATTACGCATTTTTGGCAAGCCAAGATTGTATTTCAACAGCATTTTATACTGAAGAATTAACACCTCGTGAACCGATAAAGATAGTGGTGAAGCCCAGGCATTGAGGGAATCCGAAATGCTTCACGGTATCCTTCATGCGTTCTGCATAACAATTATTATTGATATTTTTTCTATTTTAAGATATAATTATTACTGATTTTACATCTTAAAATAAGATAAAGATTATGAAGAACATTTTTTCCTTTATATTGCCTTTTATTGTTATATCGATAATTATACCAGCCAGCTGCGGAAACAGAGATTCACTTCTTGATAATGCGAAACTCAATCAGTCGGATATTCCAGTTGTCCTTACCGCCGATCCTTCCTCCGACTGCCCGAACGTGCCGGCAAACCTGGTAGTAAGCGCCCGATTCTCAGAACCCATGGATACAGCATCCGTTGAAAGTGCGTTCACCATTACGGTTGACGGTGAAGCATACACCGCAAGCGGTGCTTTCGAGTGGCTCGATGGAAACAGGATGTTCATATACTATCCCCCGTCAGGAAGCCTTCCCTCCGGCTCACTGATAACCGCAACAATCGATGTTACAGCAGAGTCAATATTCGGCATTCACCTGTCGACCGAATATGTATGGTCATTTACTCCCGGATGCGACTTCTATTCAGGAACCCCGAGCATACTGAGTATTATGCCGACGGCTCTCCAGGCCGTCTTGCCGACTGATTTGAAGATTGAAATTGAATTCGACCGCCTGATGCTTCATTCTACGGTTGAGTCGTCCTTTCTACTCGTGTCCGACAGCGCAAACGAAGATTCTCGTACATCGAATAACGGCAGTTTCACCTGGGAAAACACGGTATCCGGCGAAAAGGTTTCGTACATGCCCGATGAAGCGCCGGGGAACAATAATACGTACACCCTGTATCTTAACAACCGGGGTATCACATGCCGTGACCTGAGCGGGAATGCATTGACGAACTTTCAAACCACCTTTTACACCGCAGATACGGCGATCTACGTTTCCAACGACGACGGCAATGACGCAAATAAGGGCTTCCACAAGAGTGTGCCCGTGCAGACCATAGGTAAAGCCCTCGAGAACGCAGTACTATACGGCATCGCACTTATAAAAGTCGAGGGGGAAGGCCCTAACACGACCTACATCGGACAGTTCAGTATTCCGAGTGGGATTACAATCGAGGGCGGCTGGAATCGGAGTTTCAACGAAAAAAATAGATCCACCTATTCTACCAGCATCAATTCAGGTTCTTCACAGCATACATTTATTTTATCGGGCGTTTCAGGATGCACTCTCGACAGCCTCAGTATCTGGGGAGGAGAGAGCACCGGAACAGAAGATACCGCCGTTTTTATTAAAAACAGCTCTAATATCTCAGTACAATACTGCAACATTCTGGGACCCAATCAATCTGCTGCAACTCAGGGCCTTGGTATCAAAATCGAAAACTCGTCGGATGTTATTCTTGACAGTAACGATGGTATATCCGGCGGGAGCACTCCATACAATGCTGGTGTATATGTGCTCGGCAGCTCGAAGAACATTACAATTAAAAACAACAAAAAGATCATTGGAATCACAGGTGGGGCAACCGGAATATCATACGGTATACTGCTGGGCAACGGTACAGGCCCCATTGCCATAGAAAACAACAACCAAATATCAGGAAACTCTACATCGAACAGTGTGACATTCGGGATCTATATCAGGCCCAATGCCGTTGCTACAATACGCGGAAACAACATAGACGGTGGGAGTACTACGAATAACCCGACATACGGCATATACGTCGACACGGGTGCCGACGTCGAAATTTCTGATAACGCTCCCATATCAGGCGGAACGACATCAAACGGCGATACCTACGGGATATTTATCGGTAGCAGCGCCGATGTGAGAATGTTCAGGAATACAATAGAGGGTGGTAAAGAAAGTACAAGTACTATACATACAAATTACGGTTTATTTGTCGACAGTGCAAGTGCGTGCTCTATTTTTAATAATTTTATTTCAGGGAGTTCAATTTCGACCAATAACTCCAATATTTCACACAGTATTCATGCAAAAGACACAACTATTTACGTTATCAACAATACAATAGATGGAGGAGGTACTACTGGGGGCATAAACTCATCAACAGGATTATACATTGAAGATTCAACAGGCTGGTCAATTGACCCGATAATAATTAACAATATCATGAATGGAGGAAAAAATAATAGTAAGTACGGAATATATTTTGTAAATGATTCACAGGTACCGCCCTTAGCCTGTACTATTAATAATAATACTTTTAGAGGAGAAGGGACTTACATAGACGGTAGTAATAGTTTCACAGGTATCTCATTTCCTACTGCTCCAATAACAACCTCAGAAGTTACAGTGGCAACCGAAAACCTGTTTTACAATATTGGACCACCCGCTGATTTAGCCTTTATCAATGACGCAACAGTCGACTATCACATCAGCACCACATCCTCCGACACCTCGTCAATCAAAGACAACGGCTATGATGTATCCACCCTGTCCCTTGATCCATCACTTCTTAACGAGCTTCTCATCGATATCGACGGAACAACCAGAAACCCTGCATCTATAGACCGTGGTGCACATGAGTTCAACCCATGAAGGGACGTATTCTTCTTCGAAAGAAACAAAAAAAATACATACCACACAGTTACTAACATATGAAAGAAATCGAAGTCAAATTCCCGGTTAAAGACTTTCAGAAATTCAGAAAAATCCTGGAGAATAATAAGGCCGTTAAAAGAACTTCGTTTTTCGAAGATAACATTGTCTTCGATGATGAATCACACACATTGAAACATGAGGGAAAACTCCTTCGTCTCAGGAAGAGCGATCGGGTAACGCTTACTTTTAAAACTCCGGTTGAAAAGTCGCGCTTCAAAATCATGGACGAGCATGAGGTAGAGGTTTCCGACTTCGATGAAACAAACACCATCCTCTGTGCGCTCGGTTTTCACCGGGTTTTTCGGTACCAGAAAAAAAGGGATATTTACGAAATAAACAGTGTGTACGTTCTTCTAGATAAAACTCCGATCGGCAATTTCATCGAAATCGAAGGCGATAAGGATGGCATCGCTGATGCCGCGTGCCTTCTCGGGCTGCTAATTGACAACGGCCTGACGGACAACTACGCTGAACTGTATCAAAAATACTGCGAAGCAAAAAGAATTAAGCCCTCGGATATGGTTTTTTAACCATGCCTGTCTTCGAGAGTGATACGCGGTCTAAACTGAATAATAGTCTCACATGAGGCGAAGGAATTTCAGGACGCGGTCGCGTGGCGCAGCGCCGATAAGCCGGTCGATCTCTTTACCGTCTCTGAACAGGATAAGAGTCGGAATACCCTGAATACTGTACCGTGCGGCTAGGGTGGGATTTTCGTCGGAGTTGACCTTCGAGATTTTTACTCTTCCTGCGTAAATCCCGGCGATCTCGTCAAGCAAAGGGCCCATCATCCTGCACGGTCCGCACCACGGAGCCCAGAAATCGACGGCAGTGGGGATTGTCTCTTCCAGTACCTCGGCAGCCATGTCCTGCTCAGACAGTATTTCGACGGGTCTGTCCGGAACAACAAGCTTTGCACTGCATTTCCCGCAAAGGGGCATTGAAGGCAGCTTATCCAGCTGAACCCTGTTTTTCGTCCCGCAGTTTCTGCATTTCAAGAGGATTGTATTGTTCATTTTTTCCCGAATAAAACGTGTACTTACCATAAAGGTAGTACAAAAAACAGCAAACGGAAAGCGTAAACCGAAGCTCAAACGACTGCTCGAATCCATCCAAAAGGGTAGAAATAGAACAGATCATCAAGTCTCTACAAGCTCAGGATATCAATTGACATGAACAGGTGCGTATTATATATTTGGTAAAAACACCGGTATGAATATATATGCTCAAAAAGTTTGCGCGCTTTATTATTCGATTCAGAATACACGTCATCATTTTCGTCATCACGCTGACCGCTCTTTTGGGGTTTTTTGCCACCAGGGTAAAAATGTCCTCAAACCTCATGGACCTCGCTCCGGAAAAAAGCCCTGAACTTATCGCACTGAAACAGAACCTTAAAAAATTCGGCTCATCCAGATTCGTTATGATAAGCGTTAAAGCGGACGATGCATACTCGCTTTCTACCCTTACGAAAATTAAAAAGATATCCGATGAAATCGAAAAACTTCCTGAAGTGGAAGAAGTAATAAATCCCCTCAATGCCACTGTTTTCAAGTACCTCTTCGGAATGGTCGTGGTTAAAAAAAGCTTTCCAGGCGGTCAGATTCCCGAATCCCGGGACAAATTAGAGAAACTCAAGCAGGAGATGCTTTCAGAACCGGTACTGAAGAATGTCGTGGTTTCCGAAAACGGTGAATCCCTCGCAATATATATCAAGCTCAGAGACGACAAGGATCCGCAGTATATTCGGGAAAAGCTTGCGAAAATCATTAACCCTTACAGGGGCCCTGAGAAGTTTTATATTGCCGGCGGCCCGGTCATCGAGAGCTGGGTCAAAGATTATATGAAAAGAGATTTTATCCGCCTGGCACTGCCGATTGTTCTCCTTGTCGTTGTTGTACTCTTTATCAACTTCAAATCGATCCGTGGCGTTCTGCTGCCGCTCTCCATCATGCTCGGCAGCATTATCTGGACCCTCGGACTCATGGGAATTTTCGGAAAATCGATTACCATGGTGGGTGTCATGCTGCCCACCCTCATCCTCGTTATATCAAGTTCGTACAGTATCCATTTTCTCAACCAGTATTACAAGGATATCTTTGCCGATCAGCATAAGATACGAAATGTGGAAAGGGCAATCCTCCATATAGGAAAAACAATCATCCTCGCCGCCCTCACAACCATTGCCGGTTTTGCTGCCCTTACAATCAACAGGATAAAACCGATGATGGAGCTCGGTGTGTTTGTGCTCACAGGTGTATTTATCGCTATGATGCTGAGCCTCACCTTCCTTCCCGGATTCCTGTGTATAATCAAGAAACCGAGGGCCGTGACCTACGCATCGAGCGAGGGCAGCGTAATGAACCGCTTCTTCTGCAAACTTGGCGAGCTCGTTATATTGCGGTGGAAGATCATTCTTATCATTGCCATCCTGATAGGTATATGGTCAGCGCTCGGTATTCACAACATAAAAATTGACACGAGCTGGAAGCGTTACTTCAAGAAGAATTCAGAGATCCTCATAAGCCAGAACTTTATCAAGTCCAACTTCGGAAGTGTTTCAACAATAAACGTCAGCCTGACCACACAAGACGGTTCCGACATAGATTTCAGAAAACTTAGTGCTCTGCAGTATGCGGATAAAATCGAACAGTGGATACGTGACCGGCAGCTCCTGGGGCCGACAAACTCGTTCGTCGGATACATAAAACGCGCGAATCAGCTTTTGCATGAAAACAATCCCGATGAATACCGGCTGCCCGACAATGATGCGGATCTGCTGAAGATACTGCTCATGTTCAAGATGTCCAAATTTACGAAAAGCCTGGGTAACGTGATCACCCCTGATTTCAAGAATACGAATATCGTCGTGAGAACTTCGGCACCGAACGACAGAGAGGTGACCATTCCGGATTTGAAAAAATTTGTAAAAGATTTCCATGAGTTCATAGGGCAAAACCCCTTTGCGGGTATAACGGTCACTCTTTCCGGAGTCGATCTCATCTATGTGTCGCTTATCGACTATCTCGTTAGGTCACAGTTGACGAGTATCGCTATCAGCGTCATTATTGTCTTTTTCATTATTGCGTATACATTCAGATCTTTCGTTTTCGGATTTTTCGGACTCATCCCGATTATTTTCGGCCTTCTTCTCAACTTCGGGACAATGAGCTATTTTAACGTGCCGATGGATTTTATTACATCGATGATCGCAAGTATTGCGGTGGGTCTCGGTGTGGACAACAGCATTCACTATCTGATCAGGTTTTCAAAAACGAAGCATACCCTGCCGCTTGATGAGCGCATACAATACGCTCTGATCAATTCGGGCATACCCATATTTTTTACTTCACTCACACTGGTAGCAGGTTTCTGCATTTTACTCTTCTCGAGCTTTAAGCCGATTCTGTACTTCGGCCTTCTCATTTCGGTCACCATGCTCGGCTGCCTTATCGGAGTTATTTTCATCCTGCCCGCATTTATATACTTCATCAAACCAAAGGCGATAATAAAGGGGAGGATAAGCTAGTACTACAGCGATGCCTGCTGATTCTATCGTATAAAATGCACCTCTTTGACACAAAAGTCACATTTACCTCTGCTAAAAATATTTTAATCACACGTGATATGAAAAGTATCGTTGTAGCACAACGCTATCTGCCGCTCTCTCTGTTGACAACATCGAGGTGGTGTCTGATCTCATTGTTGTCGGGCGCATATTTGAGGGCTTTTTTCAGATAGCTTCTGGCCTGCGAGAGCTCACCGAGTTTATAGTGCACCCACCCGAGACTGTCCAGATATGCGGGGTTTTCTCTGTCGAGCGTAACTGCTTTTTTACATTCCTTAAGCGCCTCATCGAGATTCAGATTTGATTCGGCAAATATGTACCCGAGCGAGTTATGGGCGTTTGCATTGGCGGAGTCTATCTCAATGGCGCGGTACAGGTTCAAAACCGCTTCCTTGAATTTGCCGAGCCGATCTAGAATATAGCCGATAGCAGCGTATGCCGGGGCGCTTTCGATCCCGCTTTTCACAATATCCTTGAACAGCGTAAGCGCGGATTCATAGTCCTCGAGTATGGTATATATGTATCCAAGTATCATCTCGGTCTGGACTTTATGGATGTACGCAAGTTCGGAGTTGATTACCTTTTTCAGGTAATCGATCGCCGCATCGTAGCGTTTGAGACGAGCGTAGGTAATTCCCAAAAAGTAATGTATCTCAGGATTGCCCTTATCCAGGGCAAGGGCATCAAGGAAGTTCTGCAGAGCTCCATCATGATCGGCGACCTTTAGATCTGCCTTGCCTGCAGTAATAAGCTGTTGGATATTTCCAGACTTTTTCATTGTCAGCTGGTGAATATTTCTTATTCCATAGTATTGCAGATATTCCGCTCTTTATGCGTTTCAATACTTCCCGGTTTTTTTTAATTTAAAATTGTGGATGCTTCTTACTCCATAAGAGTAGTAATATTCCACCTCTTCAGCTTTTCCATAACATCAACCGCAGTTATATCCATGCGAAGCGGCGTTATCGACACCCGGTTATCGTGAACAGCATGTACATCGGTACCAGGCTCATCGGTTTCATGAACGAGCGAGCCTTCGATCCAGTAGTACTTGTTCTTCTTCGGGTCCTCACGCTCAACAAGAGCGTCATCATAATTTCTCCGCCCAAGACGTGTTATCTCAACGCCCCGGATGTCTTCTACCCTACTATTCGGAACATTCAGGCTTAAGATAATATTCCTGTCCAGACTGTGCCCTGCGATTCTGCCAAGCAGCTTTTTAGCAAAATGGGCAGCAGTTTCATAGTGCATCATCTCGCCGCTGTTGTCAATAGAAACCGCAATGCCGGGTATGTTGTGCGTTGTGGCCTGAAATGCGGCTGACACGGTTCCCGAATAAAACACATCGGTTCCCAGATTCAGCCCGTTGTTGATTCCCGTTACTACAATATCGATCTTCTTCTTAATAATACCCAATAGGGCGAGATGCACTGCGTCTACCGGTGTTCCGTTTATCGCGTATACCCTTCCCTCCTCTATGACATTGAGCCGTATCGGATCGTGCAAAGAAATGGAATGCCCGGTTGCACTTCGCTCCCGATCAGGCGCAACCATGAAGACATGGTAATCCGGCTCGAGGTATTCTTTGAGCGCCCATATCCCCCTGCTCTGTATGCCGTCGTCATTTGATATGAGAATGTTCTGTATCAAGAAAACAGTCACCTCCGGTTATTCTTAAATCGCTCCCAGTACCGAATAATTGAGCGGCCTATCTCAGTATCCATTTCTTCAGTTAAAAGACAAACGACAAAGCTCTAAAAAAAAGAGTAAGAAGATTAAAAAAAAATAATTTCACATTAATGGAGATTTAATCCAGCTGCTTTATATATAAGTACAATGAGCCAAAAGCTCAAATAAAAAATATTTTTAGGAGGTGTCAGTATGACACTTAAAAAAAGACTCAAGATGGTTGTTGTACCGGTCCTGGTGGGAGGTTTTGTTTTACTGAGTTTTGCAGGGTTACAAGCACAGGGCAATAGAACAAAACAAATAGGTACAAACAACAAAGGATCAATCTATGTTGGCGAACAGGACAAAGGCACAGCACAGGGAAATGCTGAGCTTACCAAACAGGCCGGTATAACAACGACCGATGCTGTGAAGGCAGCTGCAAGTGCCTATCCCGGGTATACGGCAGATGGGGTTAGAATCGAGAATGAGAATGGCTACTTAATCTACTCCGTTAAAATGTTTGATAAATCCGGGAAGGTTTTAGATGTAAAGGTAGATGCGGGCGATGCAAAGATTTTAGCAGTAGATACATCTGCTGATGATGACCGCGAAACTAACGACTCAAAGAGGGAAAGTGAAAAGAACAGGCAAGAAAATGAAAATGAGCATGAAAATAAACATGATACGGACAATGAACAAAATGACCAGCATGGAGAACATGAAGGATAATTTAAAGGAATAAAACCCCCCTCCTCTAAAAGCTTCTGGCCTGTCAAAGGGTCAGAAGCCTTTTTTTTCTTCTTTGCCGCCCTGAAAATAATAGAAAAATCAATAGTCTGAGTAATTTCATAAGGTTGCTTCCTGATACTCGGCCTCCGTGGGGTACGTGTACGGGTAAACCATTTAGTTTGAGATTAAAAAAATTTAATTTTTATCTCATCCCCATTTAATGTTTTGTACTTATATAGATCAGTAAGAAAACTATTTTTTTTAAGGAGGTTTAATCATGAAGGGAATGCGATCAATATTAGTCATTACTGTAATTTTAATCGTTGCAATCTTTACTGGATGCAGTAAAAAAAATACGTCTTCTACAAACAGGGCCCCTTCCTTACAAGGCCAGCAAATGGATACTCAATCAGCAGAAAACCCGGTTGCACCAGAAAAAAATCCGCCCGGTGACATTCCTGACAACCAGGCCTTTGTTAAATACGTCTCTTCTGAGGGCGGATATGAGCTCGAGGCACCTGAAGGTTGGGCACGAAAAACAAACGGAATGGATGTCACTTTCATAGAAAAGTTAGACGGGCTTTCTACCGTCGTTACCAATTCATCTCAAGCACCCAGCGCAGAGAGTATTCGCACCAATCAAGCTGAAAAACTGAAAAAAACAGAAAGAGCGGTAACAATTAAGAATATTAAAGCTGTAAAGCTTAAAAACGGACCTGCTGTGCTCATGGTTTATGAATCCAACTCTGAGCCGGATCCGGTCACCAATAAACAGGTGCGCATAGAAAATGATGCTTTTTTCTATTATAAAAAAGCAAAGATTGCTGAGCTCAGATTATGGGCGCCCCTTGGTGCTGATAATGTTGACCAGTGGAGACGAATCTCGAATAGTTTCAGGTGGAGGTAGCATGAGAGTGCTGGAGGCTTTTGACCTATACCGTTTTTATCATGTAGAAGAAGAGGAGACGCTCGCCCTGCGGGGGGTGAGTATTTACGTTGATTCGGGAGAAATCGTAGCGGTACAGGGTCCTTCCGGCAGCGGTAAATCCACACTCCTTGCATGTCTTTCCGGGCTTGATGAGCCTGATGGTGGGTACGTAATGCTTTTGGGTAAACGTATTACAAGGCGTCCGGAAGTAAAACGCGCGCGAATACGCGCCCGGATGATTGGAATAATGCTTCAATCGGGAAATCTTTTTGATCACCTTTCTGTTGAAGACAATATAAGGCTGCAAATGCATATTGCAGGGAAGGTTAACATAAAACGGCTGGGAGAGCTAATTGAAATGACAGGATTAATACATCGTCGGCATGCACGTCCTGCGCATATCTCAGGAGGAGAAGCAGCACGTGCCGGACTTGCCGTTGCAATGGCTGCCGGGCCAATACTGCTGCTTGCAGACGAGCCAACCAGTGAAATTGATGCAGAGACTGAACAACAGGTCCTTCATCTGCTGGATGGCTATCGAAAAAATGGTGGTGCAGTGCTTGTTGTTACACATAGTGATGCAGTGGCAGGATTTGCAGACCGTACCATACACCTGTTTGATGGGAGGATTGTAAAAAATGTTTAATACATATGTCAATATGAAGGATATAGGAAGAACGTATGTGCGGGGAAAGATATCTCTTACTGCGCTTGATTCAATTACCTGCAAAGTAGTTCATGGTGATCGAATTGCAGTAGTTGGTCCGTCAGGAAGCGGTAAATCAACCCTGCTGCATATTATGGGCGGGCTTGATACACCGACAAAAGGGAATATAGCCTGGCCCGCCCTCGGCAGGCAAGAAAAACTTCGTCCGGAAAAAGTCGGGTTTGTTTTTCAATCAATCAGCCTCTTTACTTCGCTCACCGTACTGGAAAATGTTGAGCTCCCACTTTTACTCAGGTATGTAAAACCATTAGCGGCTCTTGATTCTGCCTTGACGGCTCTTAAATACATGGAGCTGGAAACGATTGCGTATAAACTCCCTGAGGAACTTTCAGGCGGTCAGGCCCAACGTGTTGCTGTGGCCCGCACATTAGCATCCCGCCCAAGATTAATTCTCGCAGATGAGCCGACCGGGCAGCTTGATCATCCCACTGCACAACGTTTGTTTGATATACTTCTTAAATCCCTGGAATCATCGGATACATCACTGGTTGTAGCAACCCACGATCATATAATAGCGAGACGGATGAACACAATCTGGCACATTAAGCACGGCAGGCTGGAGGTGGAAAAGTGATTTTTATGTTCCGATGGATCAAAGGGATATTTATCTCTCGTTCAGGGAGACTCCTCGGAGCAATAACAGGGACAGCTCTCACAATTGCCTTGCTTGCATCCCTTGGAATATTTCTTGCGTCGAGTTCCGCAACCCTGACAAAACGGGCGATATCCGATGTTCCTGTAGACTGGCAGGTACAGCTTACTACAAGTGCTGATGAACAAACGATCACAGATGCAATTGGTAAATCCACATCATACACTGCTTTTGAGAGAGTCGGGTACGCAAACGTAAACGGGTTTTCAGCAGCGACAGGGGGGACAGTTCAGACTACCGGACCTGGAAAGGTACTTGGAATAAGTTCAAAGTATCAAACCAGCTTTCCCAGGGAGATACGCCCGCTTACAGGTTTAAAACAGGGGGTACTTGTTTTTCAGCAAACTGCGGCAAATCTGCATGTGAAAGAGGGGGATATCGTTACTATAAAGAGAATTGGGTTGGCTCCGGTTCAGGTGACGGTTGATGGTGTAGTCGATCTTCCGTACGCCGATTCACTATTTCAGGCGGTAGGTGCTCCGCCAGGCACAGCTCCCAAGGCCCCTCCGGATAATGTACTTTTGATACCTGTAAGTACATGGCACATGATATTCGACCCTCAATCTCAGATACGGCCCGACACAGTACGTGTACAATATCACATAAGATTGGCGCATAATTTACCGACCGATCCAGCGTCCGCATATACGTATGTAAAACAATCGGCCAATAACCTGGAAGCACGAATTACAGGCAGTGGGATTGTGGGAAATAATATTGCAGCACGCCTGTTAGCAGTTCGTGCCGACGCACTTTATGCCCGGGTACTCTTCCTCTTTTTAGGCCTGCCGGGTGCAATTCTCGCAATTCTATTAACAGTATCCATTACAGCCTCCGGAAAGAACCACCAGCTTCAGGAACAGGTACTGCTCAGAACCAGGGGAGCGTCAATCGGACAAATTCTGAAATATGAAGCTTTAGAAGCTCTTATTATAGGGGTTTGCGGCGTGATTCTGGGAGTCGCCCTCGTCTATTTAACCGGAAAGTTCCTTGCACCGGTTACCTTGATGATGAACAGAGCAACCATATTCTGGATTTCAGGCTCAGCTGCAGCAGGTCTTATCCTCGCCGTAACCGGTGTACTGTATCCCGCATGGAAGCAGGCCCGTTTGTTTACGGTATCATCATCACGAGCCTTTGTGAGGACTTCAGGGAAACCTCTATGGCAAAAACTCTATCTTGATTTTATTTTAATTGCTTCATCATTTTTTATATACTGGAGAATCACAAGTCTGGGATACCAGGTAGTGCTGGCCCCGGAGGGGGTGCCCCAGGCAACTGTACACTATGAGGCATTTATTGCACCTTTTTGCCTGTGGGTTGGCGGTGTTTTATTTGCCATCCGTTTTTGGGAAAACGGCCTTAACCGGCGGCGTATTATTTCAAAACTTTTACACCCAATCACCGGGAACCTGTCAGGGGTTGTTGCCGCATCTTTGAGCCGTCAGCGCATTACCCTTACACGTGGTATTATTTTAACCGCCCTTGCGGTATCCTTTGCCGTATCCACAGCAATCTTTAATACCACCTATAATGCCCAGTCAGTGGTAGATGCACAGCTTACCAACGGTTCTGATATAACGATACAGGGTTCAACAGCAGCACCGCCCGATAAAATAATATCTCAGTTGGAAAATCTCAAGGGCGTCTCTGCCGTACAGCCGATGATGCACAGATTTGCATATGTAGGAAACGATCTGCAGGATATCTACGGTATTGACCCAAAACATATCGGAGAGGCAACAAGTGTATCAAACGCCTATTTTGCAAATGGCAATGCAAAAGAGGCGCTTTCCCTGCTGGTTCAACAACCGGATGGGGTTCTGGTTTCAGAGGAAACAAGACGTGATTTCCAGCTTCATAAAGGAGATCTTTTAAATCTTCGCCTGCAGTTTGCAAACGACCATCAATACCATATAGTACCTTTCAGGTTCATGGGAGTTGTGCGGGAGTTTCCCACCGCACCGACTGATTCCTTCCTGATCGCAAATTCCAGTTACATTGCACAGAAAACAAAGACCAACGCAAAAGAAATAGTTTTAATAAAGGCAAGCGGCAATCCGGCAGACCTTGCAGAGAAGGTAAAAAAGGTTGTCGCCCAGCTCCCGGGCGCGAGAGTTACAGACATTGGTTCTACACAAAGAGCGATCAGTTCAAGCCTGACTTCAATAGATCTCCACAGGCTCACCCGCTTGGAACTGATTTTTGCGGTGCTGCTGGTAATGGGGGCAACCGGCTTAATACTAGCCCTCGGCTTGAATGAGCGCAGACGCAATTTTGCAATTCTTGATGCACTTGGAGCAAAAGGCAATCAACTTGGCGCATTCATCTGGAGTGAAGGCCTTCTGATGCTCATCGGAGGAATTATAATCGGGATGCTGCTTGGGTTTGGTATTGCTCATATACTGGTAAAGGTACTGAAAGGCGTTTTTGATCCCCCGCCGGAGCACCTCGTTATCCCATGGGGGTATCTCGGATCGCTCGTCATTGCTTCTGTTTCTTCTACAATTATTGCTGTGTTGGGAATGAAGTTCATTTCCCATCGGCCGTTGATAGAAGAGCTCAGGAAACTGTAGATGTATTGCGCCCCGGAAAACTGAGGTAGGCCGCCAAATACAATCCTGCTGCAATTATAAAAATCATGGTAAAACCAAGCTGCATGGAAAGAATACTTGTTACAACAGTGGCAAAAACAGATACAGAACCGTTAATGGCCAGTGCCCACGGGAGAAATTTTTCCTTACGGGTGGAAATTATCTGCAATCCAAGTGGAAAAGGAAAACCCATAAAAAACCCAAGAGGGGCCAGAAAAATAAGTGCAACAACAATTCGAATAATTTCTGGAAACCCGATGAGCGTACCAAAAAGAGGAGTAAATAAAAACATATGCAGTAAAAGTGATCCAATGACTCCGGATACACCCACCGTAATTCCTTTTAATGGCCTGTCCGTATATCTACCTGAAAATTGTGAGCCAAGCCCGGAAAAAATAAGCAGCGCAGAAATTACAAACGCTACACTGTAGAGAGGATTTGCAAGGAAAAGGGTCAACTTCTGAATAACTGCAATTTCGATAAACATAAAACCCATACCCAGAACAGAGAAGTAAAGGATCAGCCTGCATTTTCCCTTCTCCTTCGAAAATCTCCTGCGGGAATATAGTAATGGAAACAAAATAATCAAAAGGCTGAAAATTATCCCCTGGAATAAAGTGGCCCAGAGGAGGAGGTAACCCCATTCGGAATACGGTATATTATCCAGGCCGCCATTCAAGCCAAAAAGGTTTAAAAAAGTCGAAAAACGAAGATACCGGTTAAAATATGGCTTATTGTCACTGGGTGGATTTATATTAAAAAAATAGGAATTGAGGAATAACTTTTCTGAGTTTCCCAAATACGACTCAGCAAGTTTATAGTAGAGCTCATTTTTAACCTGATTATTAATATTGGTATTCTGAGGCTGAATACCCGGAAAGTATGAAAAATCCGCACTGAGATCATCGACTTTTTTTTTCATTACCGCAATATCGTGACTGGTAAAAATACCATTTTTTATCATTACCGAACCCCAGTCAAGTCCACGGATAAAAATTATCCTTCTTGAAAAATCACCCGGGTACCTCTTTTTTAAATATGTGAAAGATAGCGCTTCAAGCTTTAATAAAGTACGGGGGGGCGATTGCATCTTCATGGAAATATATAGGATGCCATTTTTTTTTAATCTAGAAATGTATTCGGATATAGCCTCAGTGGTAAAAAGATAGTTTTCTCCATGCCCTGTGCCGGAAGAAAAGGAAATACCCGAGGATACCATTGCAGGAATAAGAATAAGATCGTATTTACTTTTATTTCGCTTACAAAAAGATCGTCCGTTACTTATCCGAACGCTGAGATTATTCTCATTCCAAAGCTCTGATGAATACTGTTTAAAATCTTCATGTATTAAAGAAACAAGCGGCCTGTCTGGTTCAACTGCTGTGATTTTACTGGCACCAAGTCTTTCAGTAAAAAGAATGGGGTTGCCGCCATCTACTCCAAGGATCAATACTTCAGGGCTTTTTTTCATTGAAAAAGGCAAAGAAAACGGAAGATAGTTTATGTATTCAGCATCTTTACCCTTAAAATTTCTTAATATGCCTGACGCAGATATTCCATCAATAAAAATGCCGTCTTCATTGGGTACATCAACATTGTAACTTGAAAGCGATAGACCCGGGGCAAAATGAAACTGTTGGCTTCTCATTATCTGTATATACCCCAGAGGTGATGAGACTGTTTTTATTATCCTGGCATTGGGTGCTTTTTTAGCGTATGAAATATCCTTATATTGAGAAATCTTAAGACTTACACCAAAAAAATAAGGGAACAAAGCCGCAACTAATACGATACCTGTAACAATCGTTTGGCTCATCCATTTATCTTTTTTCATCTGAAAAAACAAAGCCAATGCGCCAAAAAAAATCACAGGAAGCATCAAATACTGAGGGCTGAGAAAAAACATGAGAAACAGGATGGAAAATGCTCCGATTCCCGAACCGAACATATTAAAAAAATAAAGTGTTCCGATTTTTTTCTTCATCTTTAAAAACGTAAGATTGATAAAAAGAGAGCCGGTAAAAAAAGGCAGAAAGAAGATGGCATAGTAGAGACCAAGGTAAAAAAGCTGTTTTTTATCCTGATGCAGGCTTTGCGGAACAAAGGGGACCTGCTCACTCAGAATAAATACATACCCTGAAAGCACTATAAAAGCTGAGGCCGACCAGAAGAGCCACCTATCAAGGACAGGCTCTATTTTATCCTTATATATTGTGAGTACTGTTGCTGAAAGCCCATAGCCGAGAAGTGCTATACTTATAATCATTGCCGCGAAACTGGAGCTGTTAATTACACTCATAAATCGGATGCTTCCCATTTCCACTGCAAGTGTTGCGATAGATATAAAAAAAACAGAAATGAAATATCTCTTTTCCATATTTATAAACGCTTTTTATGATTTATTATACTTTTCAAGCATCTTGCCGGTGAAGGGGACAAATTTACAGGACCTTAATCGCTGTGTTGTAATTTTACCATCTGCTTTCTTTTTTATTAACAGCAAGGTTTGCCTGTCGAAGGGGTTGCCCACCGGGATAACGATAATACCTCCCGGTTTTAACTGACGAAGAAGATACACAGGAACATGGTCAGCAGCACAGGTTACGATAATCTTATCATACGGAGCATACGTATCCCAGCCGTAATAACCATCCCCCGTTTTCCCTTTAATGTTTGTATATCCGAGCTCTTTCCATCTTCGGTCTGCCTGTTCAGCAAGCTGTGGAACAATCTCAATGCTATAAACCTTTTTTGTAATTTGAGATAAAATTGATGCCTGGTATCCTGAACCGGAACCAATCTCAAGCACAGAGTCCGATGGTTTAAGTTCCAGCAGATTTGTCATGTATGCTACAAACCACATATTGGTAATTGTCTGTCCATATCCAATGGGAAGCGGATACTCTTTATACGTATAACTACGTTTACTTTTGGGAACAAAAAACTCGCGTGGAACCGCAAGAACCGCTTTTAGAACACTTTCGTTAAAATTTGTGGTTTCACTGTAATGCGCTACTCTTTCCTCTCGCTGTTTAAGATAGTATTCAGGTGATATATAACTGTACCCCGATAACGGAACGGTCATACTGTATATGACAACAAGTATTGCAAAGCGCCTCAATGCTTTCATGGCATCCTCCAGTTTACTCAATTTTATCGTCAATCATTGTTGTACCTCAATGGCCTTTCAATTCTTCTGAGGCACTATTTACTTTATAAATATAATACGGAGGAAAAATTAACTGTAGATTAAATGAAGATTAAGACTTTTTAATTTTGATTGGCAGAAGAACGGTAAAAATGCTCCCCTCCCCGGGTGTGCTTTTTACTTCAACACTGCCATTATGCACATCAATTATCCATTTCACGATAGAAAGACCGAGGCCCGTTCCATCCCCGCTCCTTGCCCTGTTTACCCTGAAGAACCTGTCGAAAACATGATTAAGATGCTCGGGGGGTATTCCAGCGCCGCTATCCTCTACAGTTATTCTGGCAAACTCTCCTTCTTTATGGAGCCCCACTGTGACACGCCCATCCTCTCTGTTATATTTTATGCCATTGTCAATAAGATTAATGATCAGCCTCGTGATAAGTGTCTGATCGGCACGCATTTTAATACTCTTCTCTCCCTGAAAAACAAGTTTTATTCTGTTCTTTTCGGCTATACCTCTCATTTCGTCAATGACCTCTTCGGCGATCACCCCGATATCTATATTTTCTATTTCCGTTCTATACTTGTTTTCATCCCCTCTTGTCAGATTTAACAACTGAGCCACAATAACCCCCATTTTCCTGCTCTCCTTTAAAATAGTCTGTAGTGCTTCTCTGTACTCTTTCAAAGTTCTATTCCCTGCAAGCGCCTCTTCTGACTGAGCGGAAATAACAGCTATCGGGGTCCTCAATTCATGTGAGGCATCTGAGGTAAACTGCCTCTCCCTCTTGAATGAAGACTCCAGTTTTACAAGCATATCGTCAAAAACCTTCACAAGCCTCCCCACCTCGTCTTTAACCTCCGGCAGATTGAGCCTCTGTGTTAAATCTCCCTGCCCTATAGCCTCTGCAGTCCTCGTTATGTGATCTATTGGAGTTAATGCCTTTTTTGCGAGAACCAATCCCCCCAATACGGTAATAACGATGCCGGCAGGAACAGCAAACAGTATCATCATTTTTAGAATGTCCAGGGTCTCTTTTACAGGGTTTAAAGAACGAACTGCCCGTACCCATGCAATGATTCTGTTATCTTCATATACTGCTTGATCATACACCAGAAAGTTTTCCTCATTTATTTCAATATTTCTTATCTTATTAAAATCCGGTGATAGGTTTGTAATCTGCGGGTATAGTCTGCTGCCTGCAATCAACCTGTTTTTTATATCATACAAGGTTATAGATGTTCCGGTAGTTTTTAGCTCATGGAGCTCATTATTACTAATGTTCCCATTTTCAACTTCCACAGAGGATATAACCTGAGCAGTGTGTGCCTTGATTAGTTCTTTCATCCCCTGATACATGATCTTTGACATGGAAACATAGATGAATAAACTGAAACCTCCCAGTAGCGGCAGAAGCATTGAGGCGAACCATAGTGTGATCTTTGCCCTGATTGTTAATCTTCTCACTTCTTCTCCTTAAGCATATACCCGCTTCCCCTCATAGTATGTATCAGCTTTTTTTCAAAACCGTCATCAATCTTACGCCTTAAATACCGTATGTATACCTCCACTACATTGGAGTTGTAGTCAAAGTCGTAATTCCAGACATGTTCTATAATCTGTGACCTGGTTAGAAGCATCTCCTTGTTCCTTAAAAGATATTCAAGCATAGCGTATTCCTTTGCCGTAAGCTCTATGATTTTTTCACCTCTTTTGGCAATATGTGTGGTTGTGTCAAGGGTTAAATCTCCAATTCTTAATACCACTTCCCTGTCTTCCCCCCGTCTCCTCAACAGTGCCCTAACCCTCGCTAATAGTTCATCAAAAGAAAAGGGCTTGACCAGGTAATCATCAGCACCCATATCAAGTCCTCTCACTCTGTCTTCAATAGCATCTTTTGCCGTTAAAATCAAAACGGGTGTTGGTATTTTTTTCATCCTCAGTTTCTGCAATATCGTGAAACCATCAATAATCGGAAGCATTAAATCAAGAATTATACAATCGTAATCCACCACTTCCGCAAAGCCCAATCCCTCTTGCCCATCCCCGGCAGTATCAACACTATACCCTGCCTCCTTCAATCGCCTGGCTGTTGTTTTGAGCAGAGAAGGCTCATCCTCCACTACTAGCATCCTCATCATTGGCCCCTTTCTTCATACCTATCCCCGTCATCTCCTGCACACAGATTCTTATTCCGTCAGGATTGGCGACGTTCCTGAATAGATTTTTTTATTAATCAATTATAGGGATTTTTAGCCCGATAGTCGAGGAAATGCCGCTAACATTAAGGTCTTCTATTGATGGTGGAATGAAAAACTTATATTTAATATCCAGGATAAATGATAACCTGTTTTTCAAGGGAAACTCAAGACCTGTATTAATAATGTACCCATACGTGTCTGAATAATACGGTCTTTTGAACCATGGATTTTTGTCGAATTTGAAAATTAAACCGAAACCAGCACCAAAAAAAGGTCTGATCCTGGTATCCGGTTCTGTAGTTGTGTATAATGCAATCAGATTCAATGGAATTATAAGAAGCGTATGCCTTTTACCGTTGTATTTCACCGATGTAAATGTTGCTCCTGAAGAAACATTAAAAGATAAGTGTGTCCTTTTATAAACATCAGTTGCAATAATTGCTGATGGCGCGATTTTATAAAACTCTTTTGAAACTTCATCCGTAAAATCATAAATCCCGAATTGTAACACTAAATTCTCAGCCAACACCGGGAACGGTAAAAAAATAATGAAAAGAATAAAGAGCTTATAAATCGAATTCTTCGATAACTTCATTAAAAATTCCAATCGTTTTAATATTTATTCTGTTCGTTTTTTCATAAATAGAAACTTTAAGGAAATGATAAAAATCTTCACCATATCCATAATCCAAAGGCGCGCCCGCACCTCCGGTAGTGATATATGTAACATTATCCTTTACAAATTTATTATATGAATGTTCGTGCGAAACAATAACGGCTTTTATTTTATCGTACAAAGTGAAAAGATGATGGACCTCGTCTGCATTTTTCATATTTGTGCCTTTATATACACCTTGAGGATAAAGGGGGTGGTGAATAAAGATAAAAACATTTTTGATGTCAGGTTTAGAAGCTGCGGAATCCAATTGATTCTTTAACCAATTGAATTGTTTTGGACCAATGCTATTTTCTTCATTACGAATATAGGAATCAAGAATTATAAAATATGAATGTGAATAACTAAATGAAAAATAAAACGTATCCCTTGATATACCGGTTTGTTCTTTAAAAATTTCTTCTGATTTTTTATCATTCCCTTCATGATTTCCCCTTGCTATATAAAGCGGCATTTTATCTGTGAGGGGTTTAGAATAATGCCAGAAATCTGCCCATTCGACCTCATTGCCGCTTTTTTTCATAATATCACCATTGCATATAGCAAATTTAGGAGTAGGCTCAATGGTACTCATATATTCTACAAGCTTACCGTATACTCCAAATCCCTGTCTCAAATCACCGAACACAACAAACGACCAATCCTCATCAGAAGGCTCAATTTGGACTACAGAACAGGACGGAATAAGTATTATGATTGCTATAAATACTTTTTTTAAAATTTTTAAGACCATACCGACCCGGCACTGTACATATAATTGAGGTATTTGTTTTAAGAAATATACACATTATTTAAGGTAGCTTAAGGCTTGAACATTAAAGGAAAATTAAGGGAAGATTAAAACTTTTTAATTTTAACGGGTGGCCCCTTTTATTTTTTTCTGCAAATGAGATTTTTCCAAACACGTCGATAAACAGATGCCCGGTTTTCGCGTTTACAGCCTGTTCGGCGATTCGAGCTCTGATAGAAGCTCGTCAAATGAATACTTCACCGTTTCGAAGTTTTCACGGAATTTATTGACCCTTTCCCTCACTTCCTTACCCTTCTGAATGCAGAAGGCAATGAAGTCGGCAATCTGCTCCATTTCTTCCTCCTTCATACCTACCCTGGTCATCTCCTGCACCCCGATTCTTATTCCGTCAGGATTGGCGACGTTCCTGAGCGGTTCATGGGGAAGTATATTCATATTCAGGATAATATCGTTCTCCTTTAGGAGGTTCGCCACCATTTTCCCGCCTCCGTACTCTTTGACATCGGCCGCAATCTGATGGGACTCGGTAAACCCGAACTCCTCGGCAACCACGTTGAATTTTTTATGTTTCATCGCCCTTCCGAGTGCTTTCGCATTTTTAACTACCTGATTACTGTACTCCTTCCCGAAACTGATGATCTCCTGGGTCGCGACTGCAAGTCCTACCAGGGTATCGAGGTGATGATTGCTCGATGAGCCCGGGAAGGCACCTTTGTCGACTTTCTGCCACTCCGTGTTGCCCATATTGCTCAGTATTATCCCCCGCTGGGTTCCGAAATAGGTCTTGTGAGTGCTGCCGGTAACGATGAATGCACCCTCGCCGATGGGATCCTGAAACATGCCGCCGGCAATAAGACCGAGCACATGGGCCGCGTCGTATACCATTTTTATTCGATATTCGGAACAGATGTCTCTGAGCTCCCTCAGGGGCTCGGGAAAGAGAAAGAGGCTCTTGCCGAAGATGAGCATCCGTGGCCTGCACACATGAATGAGCTCTTTCGTGCGTTCGATATCGATATGAAACCCATCTCTCGAAAGTGGAAAATCAATGACATTCTTTGTAAATTTACCGACCGATCCGGCAAGATGGTGGCTGATATGCCCGCCGCCCGGAGTTGAGTTAACCATAACGATATCGCCGTTTGCAATAAAACTGGAAAATACCGCCTCATTTGCGTTGGTTCCGCTTATCGGGCGGACATCTGCGTGCGAGCATCTAAAAAGCGTTTTTATATCGTTTCTGAGATCACTTTCGATCTTGTCGACAAACTCCGTCCCCTGGTAGTACCGCTCGCCCGGATGCCCCTCAGCATACCGGTGCGCAAAATCCGACCCCGCAAGTCTCCGAACGGTGTGAGACATCACGTTCTCACTCGCAATAAGATTCACTGTCCTGCCTCTCCACTCGTTCTGCTTCCTTACGCTTTCATAGAGGTTTCTCACGTATTTTTCGAGCATACTCTTTCCCCGAAATCCCTTTATAATGCGGTGTAATAAAAACACCCCCGCCTGGCAGAGGTGTTTGAAAGGTACTGCTTTTATCTTCTTTTGAAAACCCCTGGTTCGCAGAACCCTGGTGTGAAGAACCTCGATTTGCAGAAGCCTGATTCTCAGAACCCTGGTGTGAAGAACCCGGGCTGTTCAACGGGAGTTTAACATATTTCCTACAACTGTGAACAGCCCGGAGTGGAAACCGTATTTATACAGCGGCTCTATATACGTATTTCCTTCGGTCATTCAACTGAAGCGCCCATTGAAGCCTTGGGTGGTGTAATATCGGTGAAAAACGTTAATTCTTGTAAATCGGATTCGTTGCCGAGATTGTCCACCGCTTTCGCCCTGAGTATGTGCTGACCGGACATCTGCACCATGAAGGGGCTTGTATACGATACATACTCGCTGCCGTCAAAGGAAACGAGGATATTTCTTACACCTGACATATTATCGTATGCGCTCACTTTATACTCATTGAACCTGTTCGTGTAATTTTTTCCGTTTACAACAACAAAACGGTTCTTCGGTTCGATCTGAACGACCGGAGGGCTGTTGTCGACATACCCTTCCACCTTGAAATCAGCCGTCTTGTTTCCGACATTATCGACCGCGTAAGCATCTGCGCGGTGATACCCTTCCTGGTCAATAATGACGGGGTTTGTGTATGCCATATATTCGCCACCATCAAGAGATACGTAAATGGTATCGACACCCGAGAGATTGTCCTCAGCCCACAACACGATTGCGCTTTTAGTTGAAATATATATTTTATTTTTGTCAACAAAAAGCGGACCATCTACAGAAGCAATACCGTCAGGGGGTGTGCCGTCGACGATGACTGAATAAATCTGTTCGCTGCTGATATTGTCGGTTTTATCAATCGCCCTGTACACAATTACATGTCTGCCCTCTGTCGAGAAACTGATCGGCCCGTCGTATATCTTAAGGGCTGAACCGTCAACACTGTACTGAATTTCCTTTAAACTTGATTCAAAGTCATCTGCGGACAAGACAAAACTCGCCGTCATGGGAACATAATCGATAATCCCGTCGTTGTAAATTCTCATTTCCTGTCCGCTCGAAACCTGCAGTGAGCATATGCCGAATATGAGAATGAGTGATGTGAAAAGCCATTTTTTCATTTGAAACCCCTCCTCGTAGAATCAATTTTTTACTTGCCTATAGTTTACTCGATGAACCGTAATTGTCAACGAAAAATGGGTACGTGCTCCTGTTAATAAAATTAATTACAAATTATTATGAATGGCAACTGATCAGCGTCTGATTTTCGCAAACATCTTGTCAAAGGGTCTTTGGTTTGTTACTATAGTTTTACCAGGACCACCTATTTGATCCCGGAGGATCCATCGATGACGGTTACCGAAAAAATACTCGCAGTGCATGCCGGCCTTGAAGAAGCGAAACCAGGCCAGCTTGTTCAGGCTCATTGCGACATGATGCTGGCGAATGATATTACCGCACCGATTGCAATACAGGAGTTTTACAAGCTCGGTGTCGATCGGGTGTACGACAGTGGACGTATCGCGCTTGTCCCCGACCATTTTACACCGAACAAGGACATCAAGTCCGCACAGCAGGCACAGTACGTGCGTGAATTCGCCCGAAAGATGGGCTTGTTGAACTACTTTGAAGTCGGTGAAATGGGGATTGAGCATGCACTTCTACCTGAAAAAGGGCTCGTTCTGCCCGGTGACCTGGTCATCGGGGCCGATTCTCATACGTGCACGTACGGCGCACTCGGTGCCTTTTCAACCGGCGTAGGAAGTACGGACCTGGCATGCGGAATGGCGACCGGCAGGGCCTGGTTCAAGGTTCCGGAATCTCTCAAGTTCACAATCAAGGGCAAACTCCGTAAATGGGTAAGCGGTAAGGATTTGATTTTACGGATAATCGGTGATATCGGTGTCGATGGGGCCCGGTATATGGCAATGGAGTTTGCCGGTGAAGGAATAAAAAACCTGTCTATGGACAGCCGATTCACCATTGCCAATATGGCTATCGAGGCTGGCGCGAAAAACGGGATATTCCCGGTTGATGATCTGACACTCAGCTATGTTAAAAAGAGTATGCAGGAGGGACGGAGAAAAGATCCCTATACAATTTACAGCAGCGATCCAGAAGCCAATTATAAACAGGTTTACGAATATATACTCGACGACCTTCAACCCCAGGTGGCGTTTCCGCATCTTCCGGAAAATACAAAAAATATATCGGAGGCCGGTGAAATACATGTCGATCAGGTCGTGATCGGTTCATGCACAAACGGCCGCCTTGAAGACCTGGAAATCGCCGCGAAAATTCTGGGCGGAAAGAAGGTGCATAAAGGTGTGCGGACACTCGTTTTTCCCGCTACACAGAATATCTACCTCGAGGCTCTGAAGAAGGGATACATCGAAGCCCTGGTCGAAGCAGGCGCCGCCGTATCGACCCCCACCTGCGGACCATGTCTCGGCGGGCACATGGGAATACTTGCACAGGGTGAACGGGCTGTATCGACAACGAATCGAAACTTTGTCGGACGGATGGGACACAAAGAGAGCGAGGTGTACCTTGCATCACCGGCAGTCGCCGCTGCTTCCGCCATCGCAGGAAAAATAATCTCCCCTGAAAAAGTTATGGGGTAGAAGGGAGCTTTCAATGCCAGGACATTCAATGCCAGAAAAGAAAGCACTCGTATTCAAAGGCAGAGCGTTTAAATTCGGGGACAATATAGATACGGATGTTATAATCCCCGCACGGTACCTGAATACGCTTGACCCGGATGAGCTTGCCTCACACTGCATGGAAGATACCGATAGCGGTTTCCCAAAAAAGGTAAAAGGGGGAGAGTTCCTGGTCGCAGGTGAGAACTTCGGCTGCGGTTCCTCCAGGGAACACGCACCTATTGCCATCAAGGCAAGCGGCATATCCTGCGTTATAGCATCCTCGTTTGCCAGAATATTTTACAGGAATGCAATCAATATCGGTCTTCCCATAATGGAGTCGAAAGAAGCGGCGGCCGGTATCAAAAACGGGGATATGGTCGAAGTGGACCTTAATAGCGGAAAGATCACAAATAAAACAACAGGAAAATCGTATGAAGCAGAACCCTTCCCTTTATTTATGCAGAACATAGTAAACGCGGGAGGGCTTGTACAGAGCGTGAGAAAGGAACTCTCAAAAGGTGAATAACGAAAAAACCTGGAGGAAACCTATTCATGTACAGAATTGCAGTAATACCCGGTGACGGAACGGGTCCTGAAGTAGTTCGCGAGGGATTAAAAGTACTTGAAAAAATAGGTACGCTTTATTCTATAGATTTTGAGATAAAGGAGTTTGGTTTCGGGGGAGAACGGTACCTGAGAACCGGGCATGTGCTCGATGATGATGATGTCAATACACTGCGGGGGTACAACGCAATATACCTCGGTGCGATCGGCCACCCCGATGTAAAACCCGGAATACTCGAAAAGGGAGTGCTTTTAAAACTGCGATTCGACCTCGATCAGTATATCAACCTGCGCCCGATAAAGCTCTATCCAAATGTCGAAACGCCGCTTGCAAACAAGAACCCGGAAGATATAGACTTTGTTGTCGTACGCGAGAATACCGAAGGACTGTACGCAGGAATAGGCGGATTTTTGAAAAAGGGAACAAAGGATGAAGTCGCGATCCAGGAGATGATAAATACAAGAAAGGGAGTTGAACGGTGTGTTCGTTTTGCCTTCGAGTATACGAAAAAAAGAAACAGGGGGAAAAAACTGACACTCTGCGCCAAGACAAACGTACTTACCTATGCCCATGATCTCTGGGACAGGGCGTTTCACGAAGTCGCGGGGGAATACCCTGAGATAAAGTCCGATTACGCGCATGTGGACGCAATTACCATGTGGATGGTAAAAAACCCCGAGTGGTTCGACGTCATCGTTACCACCAACATGTTCGGAGATATTATCACTGATCTCGGCGCCATGATTCAGGGTGGTATGGGAATCGCGGCGGGTGGAAACATCAACCCTGAGGGGGTCTCCATGTTCGAGCCGATCGGCGGCTCGGCACCCAAGTATACGGGAAAAAACATGATAAACCCTGTTGCTGCAATATCTGCTGTTCAGATGATGTTAGAGTTTCTCGGTGAGCAAAAAGCAGCTGCTGCTCTTGAAAATGCCCTTGTTGCAGTGCTCGGCAGGATGAAAAGCATGGCAGCAGGGAAGATGGGATTTACCACATCCCAGATCGGCGATCTCATCGCCGATGGAATCGAAAAATAACAGAGGGAGGAGAAAGGCTATGAAAGACATCCTTCAGGATTTATACCGTGCCGGCAAGGGTCTGACAAAACTCAAAAGAGAGGATATTGAAAAAATTTTTAATGAGTTGAAGAAAAGGGGTGAAGTCAAAGAGGAAGACAAAGAAGACTTCATTGAAAAAACTCTTGAGCGGCTCGAGGACACGGGAAAGAAAGTGACGGAAAAGATAAAAAAAACACTCACACCCGGGATGGAAAAACTCGACCAGCTCACTGAAAAAATAGACGAGCTCATTAAAGAGGTTGAGAATCTCAAAAAAAAGAAGCAGTAAGCGGGCTGTGCTCAGTCCACCTGTTCATGACGGAGGATTTCCTTCTCGAGTCCGAGATGTTTGAATTTCACCCTCTGATAGAGGAGGGCAACGACCATCATACCATTTGTGTAGAGGAGCAGTATTGGAAAAACGAGGGCGAGCCTGCCCACAAGGCCGCATGCGACGAAGATGGTGAGGTGTATGGTGTCGCCGATCAAAGACCACAGCTTCACGGAAACCCGCATCTTCCTGTAATACATATCGCGAATTGTGGTATCGATCCTGTCAGGATCAGGGAAAAGTTTGTAAAAGTTTCCCACCGACGATGTATAGCCGATTGAAACCACCATATTTTCAAACCGATAAAAAAGGTAATAGAGAGTTGCAGGCAGCTTCTTCAGCCGGCCCGTGTTTTCATCATCCAGTTTCAGCCGTTTGCGCATCTGTTCGAGGGTTTCCACCCTGTCGATATACCCCGGTTTCGTGACATTGATAAAAACATTCTTGAAATGATCGTACAGGATAATATGAAAGTACATCGAAAGCTGGGAAAAAACCGCAAGAACAAAGGGAACATAGCTCCCGGTATCTCTGAAAAGCGCGAATGCAACACCGTAAAATATCGAAAAGTGCGTTGCAATATCCGCAAGGGCGTCAAGTGTCTTGCCGAATGGTGAGCTATTGCCGGATATCCGGGCAAGCTGGCCGTCCGCACAGTCGAAAATGATCATGAACTCGAGCAAAACAGCACTGTAGACTGTAAACGGTAACCGGCCTAATGAAAAAAAGTACCCCGAACTAACACCGAAGACCATGGAGAACAAAGTTACGAAGTTAGGGCTTCTGTTAAGCCGGTAAAACAGTTTTGCCACTAAAAATGCGGCCGGCCTGTTGAAGTACTGATTGATGGGCTCTTCCGTCTCCTGGGGTTTTAGTGTTGCTTTGTACTCACTGACAAAGTTTTGAAAGAACCGCCTTTTTTTATTGATTGTAATCCTCCCCTTGTTATACTGCAAATCCACTGAATAATTAGAAACCATATGCATCTACATCTGTTACAATATATAAATATTTTTGACAGGCTTCATTATTTATACTCTCGAAATCAAACTATTTGCAGCTGTCAAGAGTATATGAGTATATTGTTCGATACAAATCCGGCAATTACATGGTTCATCAGCGATGAGTCGTTTTAAAAAGTTTAGCATTACTGAATCATCTCTCACCTGTACAATCAAATACACAAGAAAATGTATTGAAAAAACTTTTATTCCCCTCGTTCGGGAGATTGCTGAAGATTTCCAGAATAGCGGAGATCAGCGCTACATCCTCTGCATAGCAGGCCCTCCCGGCTGCGGCAAGAGCTCGATTGCGAAACTTTTTCAGATCCTCCTCGAAAACAGGGGAATAGAGACGCGAGTGCTGCCTCTGGACGGGTTTCACTTGAAAAGCAGCGAGCTAAAGAAGAAGAGCACCCTGGTCGACGGCCTTGAGCTTGATTTGTACAGTATTAAGGGTGCGAAAGAAACCTACGACACCGGAAAGCTTTTTGACTTCATGAAAAAATTGTCACAGGGAAACACCTTTTTCTGGCCGGTATACTCCCGTACTACCCACGACCCGGTTGATAAAGGAGTTCATATCTGTGACAATCGCTGCATTTACATTATCGAGGGCAACTACCTGCTCCTCTCAGAACATCCCTGGAATCTCCTGCGGCAGTACTTCAATAAACGGATATTCATCGCATCACAAGAGAGCATCCTGCGGCCGCGGGTCATCCGCAGGAAGCGGAAGGGGGGCATTTCGCCTAAAGAAGCCCGCTGCCATTATAAAAAAAGCGACCGGCGAAACATACGGGAGGTGCTCGATAACTCTGACGGGTACGACTGGCTTATCACCCAGCGCAGACGGTACAGGTACGACCTTTCAATTATTTAGAACTTCATCGGAAAAAACATATCACAAAAAAATGTTGACATAAATGGAAGATGATAGTGTTGAAGCGTTCACAAGGAGTATCTTTACCAAACAGATAAACAATCTAAAAGAGACGCTTAATACTATAGGCAAGTGAGCTTCCAAACTAAAAGGTTAAATTCGACACTTACCTAAGGGAGTAACCGGGATTCCGTCGGAAAATATCCTGCGTCTTGATCCGCCTCTTATCATGACGCAGGAACCAGCGGCAAAGGCACTCGAGATCATCGAAGTATCGATCTTCGAAACGGAGAAACACAACGGTTACTAACACAAATGACCGGGAATTAGGAGTATATTGTACCTAATTCAAAAGGTAGTATGTCACCGCTAATCGGCAAGTTCTCAGTGACACGTACTGTGGAGTCAAACACATTACGCCATATGCAGCCGGATTGTGTTCAATCGAATGCATAATAATACGTGAAATCTGAGTGAATTCGTGTATAATACAAACCGGTCACCTGGAGGAGTGTACGGCCATGAAGGTACAATTCGAAGAGATGCGGTCTCCGGGAGTTGCGCACATATTCAGCATGTGGGACAAGGAGTTCGTCAGGAAAAACACCCGTTTTTAATACAAAGAAGATTTTAATACAGAGAAAAACCGTGTTTGCGTTTAATGCAGATCGTTTTCTCTTTATAAAAATAACCCCATCAGATAATTCCGGAGGAGAGACATGAAAAAACTGAGAATAGGATTTGCCGCCGGCTTTATGGACGGATTTTCCAGAACCGGCCTCGAGCTTTTTGCCAAATACCAGGGAAAGCTCGATGACATGGCGCCAAAGTTGGGATTTGAAACGGTGCATTTCAAAAAAGAGATGCTCACCGTAAAGGACGCACAGAAAATTCGACGGGAGGTGGACGAAAAAGATATAGATTTCCTATTGCTGTTTCACCCCGCATATATAATCGGCGATCTGGTATACGAACTCCTGAAGGCGAGAGCCGATATCGGACTCTGGGCCATTGAGGAGCCACGTGATGAAGGGCCGATGCCCCTCGCCTCTTTCGTCAACCTGTCCCAGAATATCAGTATTGCGAATCACAATTTTAAAAGCGGCGCAAAGAAGGCCAAGTGGTTTTTCGGACCAATCGACGGACCTTTATTCCTACCGAGATTCGAAATAACCGTAAAAACCCTTACTGCCATTAAAAATCTAACAGATGCAAAGGTCGCGCAGATCGGCAAGCTCGCGGACGGTCATATCAACCACTACAACGACGTGCGGGACGTATACCGATGGACCGGTGTCGATGTAACCAGGGATTACGAGGTCGAAGATATTATCGCGATGGGTGAGAAGATGCCGGAAAAGACTGTTTCTGCGGAGCTTGAAAAGCTGAATACATCCGTGAAATCTCAGAGGATCAGCAGGGGCAAGGTCGAAGATTCAGTCAGGATGTTTCTCGCGATAAAGAAGATCTGCGAAGAAAACGGGTATTCGGCAGTGGCTTTTTCATGCTGGCCGAAGCTCATGCCGTTGAAGGGAATGACCGGCTGTCTTATTAACGCTATGCTCAACAACGAAGGGATCGTTGCGGGATGCGAGGCGGATGCCCTGAGTACCGTGTCGATGCTTGCACTGAAATATTTTGCAGGCACGAGCACGGTGGTGATGGACCTTCCGAAATTCGATACAGAGGATAACTCGCTGATGCTGTGGCACTGCGGCACCTCTCCGTTCGATATGGCAGATGGCCGGGGGGTTACACTTGACCGGCACTACTTTGCGGATTATACCAGCGAAGAACGATATAAGGATGTCGGCCCCATCACCGATGTTGTTTTCAAGCCCGGTGATCTGACTGTTTTCAGGTTTACCGGTGAGGGAGACCACTTCTACTATTTCACCGGAGAGGTCTTCAACGAAGGGAAGAAGACTTTTCACGGCAGCCGCGGATGGGTGAAAAACGTGAGACTGTATGACGAGCCGATCAAGATCCTTGACCTCATGAATACGTTTCTCCTCAACGGGCTCCCCCATCATTACCCCATGGTCCTGAAGGATGTGGGAAAATACATAGAGGAGTTTGCCTACTGGAAGGGTCTGAAGAAGATTCCAAAGGCAGAGTACAGAGACTACCTGTATGTGCCGGCGCCCTGAGGTGTTCATGACAGTGCAGGGCATCTGTTGGGGAGTAAGGATATTGTGTCCAGTGAATTTTATTTGAAACATTGCTTACTCAGAATCCCTTTTGCAGTTGAAGCTTTTTTAATAGAATATTTTCACTGAAAAGGTAGTTTACGTTATTTCATAAAGAGTTCTATCGGCAAAGCCATGGGTATACAAAAAAAGACAACCGCCGTGATGTTTCCACGACCGGGTGAAACCTGTATAACCGCACTCCATATCCCCCCGATGGGACCCTCAGATGTGCTCGTCAGCATCGAATACTCATCCATAAGCGTTGGTACGGAACGCTGGTGCCTTACCGCCGGGCTTGAAATTCCCGGACAGCCGCCGCTCGCATTTCCTCATGTTCCCGGCTACCAGGCAGCGGGAGTTGTGCTCGAAATGGGAGATGATGTTTCGGACATAAAACCTGGAGACCGGGTATTCAGCAGAAACTGCAGAGAGCCTGAGGATTTCAAAGGGTCATGGTGGGGCGGTCATGTCGGCCTCCACGTTGCAGACGGTCGATCGGTTATCCCCCTCCCCGACAAGGTCTCCACGTTCGAAGCTTCGTCCCTTCTTCTCGCCCAGGTCGGGTATAACGGCGCATCAAAACCGTGCGTATCCAGTGGCGATGTTGCGCTTGTCATAGGAGAAGGGCTCGTCGGTCAGTACGCAGGCCAGGTGTTGCACCACCGCGGTGCCCATGTCATCATTGCCGGTCTCAATAAAACGCGCCTTGCAATCGCTTCGAAATACAGTGCCGACGAGGTATTCGATAATTCCAACGGTACACTCGGCGAATTCATTCTGGAAAACTACCCGCAGGGCATCCAGATAGTCCTGGACACCGCAAGTAAAAACCAGACTGTTAGACTGGCGACAGACCTCCTTGCACGAAACGGTCAGCTCGTCATGAACGGATTCTACCCTCCGTCTGAGAGCATGCTCGACTGGCACTGGCTTCGGCGAAAGGAAATAACCCTCTACTGTCCGGATTCCAGGACACGGGAACGGCTCGAGGCGACACTCAGGCTTATCGAAACCGGCCACATGGAGGTACAAGAGCTCGTTACCCATACAACCCCCGCTTCATACGCTCCCGACATGTATCGGATGCTTCTCGATCCGTCTGCAGATTTTCTGGGTATTGTGTTCGATTGGCATCGGGAATAGTTTGCTTACCGGCAGTATCATCCGTGCAGATAGCTGTATAGACACACACTACATCTCTTATGCGGGAGTTTTTACAGTGTGATCTTCACTCCACCCTCACGGATAACCCGAACATGTGGACCGCTGATATCGACGATGGTCGATGCAGCCGGCCTGTGTAGAACACCATTTTTTTTCCTGCCCTGATCCCTGCATACTATACCGTCAACGAGTCCGCCGAACACCCTTGCAAGCTCTCTACAATCGAAAATATCGTCTTCACCGCTGATGTTCGCACTCGGTGCAACAATACTCCTGTTGTCAAGACATCTGAACAGAGCCTGCAAAAATGGATCGTCCGGATACCTGAGTGCAACGGTGCCTCCATCATGCCTTCTCACGATTATTGTAAGCGGACCCGGCCAGTAACGGAGGAGTTCCGGCGTGACGGCCTGGTCGGTGTAGTCCCGCAGCATATCCGGTCCGCTGATCAGCCGGATAAACTGCTTTTGGACAGGCCTTTTTTTTATTTCGAAGATTCTCTGCACCGCTGCACCGCACTGCTCGAGGGCTACGATACCGTAAATAGTGTCTGTGGGAATAACAAATACGCCGCAATCAACAAGGGAGCCGGCTACCAGCCGGGTAATTGAATCGATGTTTTTCTCAGTCAGCGTATATACACTGCTCATAGATTGGTTCCCACATTGAGAGAAATACTGTGTAACGGCGGCATTATCCGGCTGCAGGTCGGCTGAACAACTGCATTATCTGAACTGACACCTTCGAATACTTGATATCAGAATCCCGTATTGCACTTCGACGGGTGCCAAAGCAATTAGTCGTTCAACTCAGCTTCAACATTCGCTCGATGGCGAGCCTCGCTTCTGACGACTCGCGTTCACCAACGACAACCTGCCCGGAGTAATTTCCTTTTTCTATCGAAAGAAGTGTTTGAAGAAGGTTAAACCTGTTTATTTTGGACATGTTTCTGCATACCGATTTTTCGAGCGGCTCCACGATCTTATCCGGGTTGTTAGCCTGCAGCCGGTGCACCATATTGTACTCCGTCCCGATTACCCACCTGCTTCCCGGCTCCGACTCTTCGACCATTCGTTTAATCTTTGCCGTCGACCCGGAATAATCAGACGCCTCTACGACCTCCGGATCACACTCGGGATGTACGATAATGCGTATATCAGGGTCCATTTCTCTCCAGGAGGTCACATGCTTCAGCCTAAAAGCCCTGTGCACGACGCAGAAACCATCCCATATCACAACCCGTTTTCCACGCAGCTCATCATCGATACCTCCTGGGATATTTTCCGGGTAGCGCTCGGCAACACAGTAGCTTCCTTCCAGCCCGAGCTCCCGTGCAGTGTTTATACCCAGGTTCTTATCCGGCATGAAAAACACCCTTTTTCCCTGCTCCAGAATCCATGAAAAAATCTTTTTCGCATTGCTCGATGTACATACAAGACCCTCGTTTTTTCCACAGAAGGCCTTCACCGCCGCAGTCGAATTGGCGTACGTTACGGGAATATATTCACCCGGATGAAGACGCTGAAGAATATCCCAGATAACCTTGACTCTGTCTTCGGAGGCAAAATCTGCAAGAGGACAGCCCGCATCCCTGTCCGGAATAAAAACATACTTATCGGAAGATGCGAGGATCCGCGCGATTTCCGCCATGAAGTAGACCCCGCAAAATAAGATGAACCGGGCGTTCGTCCCGGCCGATACCCGGGAGAGCTCGAGAGAATCGCCTGTACAGTCGGCAAACTGCTCAACCTCGTCCCGCTGATAGTGATGAACCGGCATGAAGAGCTCTTTGCCGAATCTCTTTTTGATACCGGTGATCCGTTCGTCGATTTCTGCTTCTGTCGTCCCGGTAAATTCCGCCATTGTATTGACCCTCTGGAAAATTCTGTTTTAAAAGCTATTACTGTTGCCGCACCGTACAGCCATGTATCAACAGTACGTTAAGAATATAGTATGGAAACAAGCATCAAAGGTACTGAAAAATCGGCGTGAACAATCTGTGCCTGGTCGGCTTAAATACGAGGCGAGCTATCATCTATAAAGAGTCTAATGGACTTTTTATTTTATCTTTATTTTCCAGTAGTACGTGAGTATATACTTCTTTCAGTTCTTCCCGAATAATGCTTTATTTTATGATGTCTTGAATTTGTTTAATTGCAGATTCAAGAGCAATAAAAGACTTCTTGTTCTGTTCATGTGAGGTGGACCCCAATGGCTGGACAGAATTTAAGAGAATTTAAGAAAATATTTTAATAAAATAGTAGCAGGGGTTGTGGGAAGTGTGGGAAACTCTGAAGGAGTTTTCCAAGCAATTGTG
>Ga0307445_10000021_pt1 | contig 59275 bp, 45 predicted proteins | sample SalMarSW160330MG_FD_202147 | JGI IMG/M metagenome (GOLD analysis project Ga0307445, IMG submission 202147) | Salt marsh sediment microbial communities from the Plum Island Ecosystem LTER, Massachusetts, United States - SW1603-30 | ecosystem: Environmental > Aquatic > Marine > Intertidal zone >... | reverse complement strand
GAGACGGCTGTGCGGCAGCTAGGTTTGGAAAGACCGGAGGATGCTGTTGGACTTCCGATGTGGACGATTGCTCCCTTTCTGAGCGGAAATGTAATCGGAGTGGTCAAAGATTTCAACTATGAATCCATGCACAATGAGATCATCCCGATAATCACCTACATCCAGCCTATTCAAGCAAATATGGTTTCTGTCCGGTTTGCCGCAGGAAGGACGCGGGAGGCATTGGAAGATGTAGAAGCTGTTTGGAACCGGTTCAATCCGGAATATCCTTTCCAGTACGACTTTCTGGATGACCGGATAGCCGGACAGTACCTTAACGAGGAACGGATGATGAAGATGTTCGGTTATTTTAGCCTTTTCGCCATTTTTATTGCGTGTCTTGGGCTGTTTGGCCTGGCTTCGTTTATGGCAGAAAAGCGCACCAAGGAAATTGGGATAAGGAAAGTGCTGGGCGCATCCCTTCCGAATATCATGGTTCTTCTTTCCAGGGAGTTTACCCTTTTGGTTTTGGCCGGGAACATCATCGCATGGCCGCTTGCCTATTTTGCCATGCACGCCTGGCTTAAAAATTTTGCCTACCAAACGGGAATCGGATGGGCCGTATTTATTCTTGCGGGTTTTTTGACCTTGGTAATTTCTCTATTGACCGTAAGCTACCAGGCCATCCGAGCGGCTTTGACCGATCCCGCTGTCGCCATCCGCTACGAATAATTACATGAATTATTCATAAAAACTGCTGATACATGCTTTTTCATAAAAACAAATAAATCAAATCGATTTATATCTTTATCAGCAGTTTTTACCCTCCGGGCGAGCCGATCTCACCGGGTAGGTTGGGTCGGCATCGACTTCATTGCATCCCGGGGTAGGTTGGGACGGGTCGCAGTAGTTCACTATAACTTTATGGGCCACTTCTTTGTCGCCACCGTAATGTTGGGGAGGGGCGGGTTGGCCTCATGAATAATCCAGGAGTGGATTGGCTTGAAATTTCAAAAATAGGGTGGTACCTTATGGGACATCCCCATTTTATAGAAGAGAGAATTGCGATGAAGAGAATTATTGAGATCGCTGCGTTTGTGCTGCTTGCTGGCGTATGCATCACGGCTCTGCTGTTGATGAATGGGGGAGAAGAACAGGGATTCAGTTTTTCCGAAGGACCGGAGATCTCTCTCCGCAATGTGACCCAGACCCGGATTCAATACGGGATCAAACCCAACAACACATTTGACCCGCCCGAAAAAAAGGTGATCAAACCCAAGGAAGTGCACATCTACCACAGCAGGTTTGTCCTGGAAGTCTCCTGGGAAAGAATTGGAACCAAGACAACTCGGAATCTTACGCCCGGCAGACCCTATACTTTTCGCTATGACGAGAACAACCTGATCAAGATCTATGAAGGGTCTCATGGCGATCCGGATGCCGAAGATTTGGCTCCTTATGTGCCCACGCCGATGGAAGTCGTCGCCAAGATGCTTGAAGTGGCAGGAGTGGATAAGGATGATATCGTCTACGATATCGGATGCGGAGATGGACGCATCGTTGTCATGGCGGCAGAGAAATACGGAGCGCGCGGTGTGGGCATCGACATCGATCCGGCGCGCATTGACGAGGCCGAAGAAAATGCCAGAAAAGCGAAGGTGGAACACCTGGTTCGATTCTACCTTGGGGATGCCATGACCATGAATTTTTCGGAGGCGACGGTCGTGGCACTTTACCTGTTGCCCGAATCCAATGCCATTTTGCGTCCGATGTTCGACGAGCAACTGGAACCAGGCGTTATGGTGGTGACTCACAATTACCGTATTCCGGGTTGGGAAGAAAAGGAAATAGATACCTTTTACATGAAGGATGAATGGGACAAGGATCACAGCATTTTCCTCTATAAAAAGTGATAAATATCCTGAAAATTTATGAGCTAAGGAGGAAAGTTACCCTTCCTTCTCCCGTTGAAAATGTTTTTTCTTTTTTCAGCAAGGCCGAAAACCTGAACCTGATAACGCCGCCTTGGCTTTATTTCAAGATTCTGACGCCTCTTCCCATAATGATGAAAAAAAACGCCTTGATCGACTATTCCATCAAGCTTTTTGGGATGAATATGACCTGGCAAACAGAGATAACAGCGTGGCAAGCTCCTCATCGATTCGTCGATAGCCAGCTAAAAGGGCCTTATCGAGTTTGGGAGCACACTCACATTTTCGAGGAAAATGAGGGAGGGACTCAGATGGAAGATGTCATCCGCTATGCTGTTCCCGGATTTGTCCTCTCCCCGCTCGTTCACTTTTTGTTTGTCCGACCTCGACTGGAAAAAATATTTGCGTTCAGAGAACAAAAGATGCTCGAACTTTTCACTTCTCGGGGTACAATATGACCTGGACGTGATTTTCCATGTCGAGATAGGACTTTGCTGCTCCATTGATCACTTCGGTCGTCATACTTTCCAAGGATTTTAGATAATCGAACAAGCTCTCCAGATCTTCACCCTCCAAAAACCTGTAATAGAGCTGGGTCAAAAGCCACCGGTTCTGTTTGATTCCTGTCTCAAAATCTCTGTACATGGCCTGCGTGGCGTCCCGAAGCTCGTCCTCAGTCACGCCCTCCTTTTTGAGCTTTTCGATCTCCTGGAATATCACCTTCGTCAGTTCTTCCACCCGGTCAGGATCGGTACCGAAACTGATCGCCACACTGTAAGCAGGTACAGGGATCCTGTCATAGGAGGGGCTAGCCGAGATACTGTAAGTCCCTCCCAAGTCTTCCCTTATCTTGTTGCGCAATCGTGTTTGAAGCACCAGTCCCATCGCCCGTATGGCATTGCGGCTGGCTTGGGTGTATTCGAACGGACCGGTGAAAACGATGGCAACCTGGCTCTGTGGTTCGACTCCTTTTTTGACCGTTTTTTTAATGACTCCTTTCGGAGGACGTATACCGACGTCTTTCCATGATTCTTCTCTATCGAGGGAAGGAAGAGAGGCAACATAACGGGCAACTAAAGGCTCGAGAACCTCTAGATCGAGGTTCCCAACGAATACAAAAATAAAATCGCTGGCGTCTGCGAACCTATCTTTATAAAAATGAAGAGACTTTTCCAGGTCCATTTCTTCCAGTTGTTCCACCGTCAGGGAGCGTACCCTCGGATGGTCTTGTGTCAAAATCCGGCCGAGCGTGTCGTAAAAAACGAATCTCGGATCGGCATTGCGGTTCTCCAAAGCGGCTTTCATCCGGTTTTTCAACACGTCGAACATGGTCACATCTGCACGAGGTGCTGTAAAATAAAGATGGATCAATTGGAACAGGGTTTCGATATCTTTGGGGGAAGCACTTCCCATCAGCCCTTCCTCCCAGTCGCTGATGACCGGCCTCACGTTAACGACCTTTCCTGCAAGTTTTTTCTGGAGATCGAGAGCACTGAACTCTCCCACTCCGCCTGCAGAGATGATTTGCGATGCCGTTCTGGCCGGGATAAAATCTTCATCGCTTGCCAAGGATGTTCCTCCTGGGCTCTGGGCCTGAAACACGATCTCATCTTCTTTGAAGTCCGTGGGCTTGAGGATGACCCGTACGCCGTTGGAAAGTCTCCATTCCGTGATGCCGTAATCATCCAACACCTTTTTTTCGACTATTTCCCCTGCCTCTGGGATTTCACTCATGAGCGGCATTTCGGTCGATGTGTCCTCATACGGAGCGATTTCCATATTCTTTACAGAGTTCAAAACCCCAAGCAGATCTTCTTCGGTCGGGATGGCGAGCCCTTCTTTTTCAGGCGCATTGACCAAAATCACGCGGTTATTTTCGGTAAGCCAATCCTGGCCGATCTTGTTCACTTCTTCCAGGGAGATCTCCGGAATGAAACGCTTGAAGAGTTCGAACTCATACTCGATCCCCGGTATCGGCTCCCCCTCCAAAAAGTTCCTTATGTACTCCGATACATAAAGATTCGAATTGTTTTTTTTCCTTTCTGTGTAGGATCGTTCGATCGATCGGAGTAGCTGGCGTTTTTGCCTGTCCAGTTCTGATGGGGTGAATCCGTGGCGTGTCACGCGTTCCGACTCGACAACCAGAGCCTCCAGTCCCTGCACGATCCCTTCGTCCTTCACTCCTGCATTCAGTACGTAAACCTCCTTGGATCTGACGAACTGTCCCTTTCCCGAAGAGGCGCCCAGGAAGGGGGGATCTTTTTTTTGTGCCAGTTCAACGAACCGTTGGTTCAGCATGCCGTGATAAAGCTGTTCGACGATCATTTGACGGTAAGCTCCGACTGTGCTCATGTCTTGTAGGGGGAGTTTGTGTATCACGGCGACACCGGTGTTCATGGCTTCTTTGTCTGTGGCGATGGCGAACAGGGTTTCCTCATGGTCGGGAACCGGGAAGATGGTCCGTGGACGCGGATCCTTCGCTTCGGGGAGTCGGGAAAAATGCTCGATGATCAATGGTTCGACTTTGGCGCTATCGAAATCTCCGACAGCGACCACGGCCATCAGATCGGGACGGTACCATTCCCTGTAGAATCTTTTCAAAACATCATGTTCAAAATTTTCGATGATTTCCTTTTTTCCGATGGTCAATCGGTCGGCATAATGGGAACCTTTAAATATGACCGGAAATTGTTTGTCCATCATTCTGGCCCCAGCACCTCGTCCTAACCGCCATTCCTCGATGATGACACCCCTCTCTCTGTCGATTTCCTCGTTCTCAAGCGAAAGCGCTTGTGTCCAATCGTCAAGAATCTGGAATGCCTTTTCCATGACTTCTTCTGATTCTGTAGGAATCTGCAGCATGTAGACGGTCTCGTCAAAGCTTGTGTAGGCGTTCAGGCCTGGACCGAATCGCATGCCTATGGATTCCATGAATTCGATCAACTCATGTTTGGCAAAATTTTTTGTTCCGTTGAATGCCATGTGCTCCAAAAAATGGGCCAGGCCGAGCTGGTCATCATCTTCGAGTACCGAACCGGCATTGACGACCAAACGGAGCTCTGCCCTGTTTTCCGGCTTTTTATTCTCCCGGATATAGTAGCGAAGCCCGTTGGCAAATTGGCCTATGGTGACCTTTGGATCGATAGGGATCTTCTGGTCGAGCCGTGTCGTTTTTACGTCTTCTGGGACAACTTTATCCTGCCCGGCAATCATTCCTTGAACGGCTAGAATCAATATGAAAAATATGCTGATGGCCGTTCTTTTTTGTTTTTTCATGCGATATCCTCCTCAAATCTCCTTGTGTTAACTAACACCTTTTCCATCGGATAGCCGGTTCCCTTAATACAGCACCTCATAATATAGCATATACTTTCACTCCGAGGAATGGGTGGAATTTCCCCATGTTTTTTTATATCCTTGTCTTGACCGCCAATCGAGAGAAATACAATGGAAAATGGGAGGGAGATATGGCAAATACAGGACTCCAAGATAAAGTGGCCCTGGTCACCGGGGCGAATCATGGAATAGGGGCAGCTACTGCTCTGGCTTTTGCCAAAGAAGGGGCGAAGGTTTTTATCCATTATCTTCGTTTATCCCCGGAGGAGTACGGAGGAATCAGCCTGGAAGAGGTGGACAAAGCGACTAAGCCTGGCCGCGGATTATATTTCGGCCAGTTGTCTCGATCTGCCGGAGATGTAGTCAGAGCTATCCAGGATCAAGGAGGCGAGTGTGAATCCTGGGAAAGCGATTTGTCCGATCCGGAGAATATTCCGCGATTATTTGACCGGGCAGAGGCAAGGTTCGGTCAAGTGGACATCTTAGTAAACAACGCTGCCCATGACAGGTGTGACACATTTATCCCGCCATCGGAGTTTGAAAAAGAGCCTTTGTTTTTGGGAGAGTATCCGATGAGGACGATCTCGGCCGAATCTCACGATGAGCATTTTGCCGTGAATACGCGGGCTGTGGCCCTGATGATGGAAGAGTATGCCCGCCACCACATTTCCCGGAAAGCGGCCTGGGGGCGGATCGTCAACATCAGTACGGATGGCGCATATGCTCATGCCTCCAATGTGTCCTATGGAGCCAGCAAGTTTGCGGTGGAGAGTTACAGCCGGGCTGCTGCGTATGAATTGGGACCCTATGGAATAACCGTCAATGTGATCTCCCCTGGAGCGGTTCAAACGGGATGGATGACAGCGGAATTGGAAAAAACCATTGCAGAGAAATACCCTCTGCGCCGGGTTGGAACTCCGGAGGACATCGCGAATGCTGTCATCTTTTTTGCCTCCGAACAGGCAGAATGGGTCACAGGCCAGGTCCTCTATGTGGGCGGCGGCAACAGGATGTGATTCACCCTTGTAGCTCATCCTTAATGTCTTTTCGGTGAGAGTCAATAAGGTTACGAGTCACTTTAAAGGAAGCGATGCCTCCAAAAACAAGGAAATAGATCCCCATTATGATAAAGGCAGTGGATAAGGAAAAGGTGTCGACTAATTTCCCGAAAATGGGGGAAATGACCACGTAACTAAGGCTCCCGGTCATGTTGGCGACAGATAGAACTGTGGCTCTGACCTCTGATCCGATCAGCCGATTCATGGCATCGAACATCAATGGGAAGGCAGAACCTAAAAGGAATGCGTTTAAAAATATCACCGGCAAGAGCAATGGCGTCTTGAAAAATCCCAGAAGAATAAAGGTGGGGGCGATAAGCAAAAGAAGATTCAGGGAAGCCTTTTCTCCGATTTTTGTCTCAAGGGTGTGGGCTTGTCTGGATCCCAATGCGCTAAAAAGCTGGAAGGCGGCAAATACAACACCGAAATATCCGATTCCGATTCCGATTGATTCGTAGTACAAAAAATAAGCCCAGATGCCCGTTATTCCTGTGCTCCGGATCAAAGCCATAAAAAGGATAAGCACTCTCAACTTAGGATGTTTGAAACAATGCCGGCTGATCCTGAGAATATCTTTGAAGGGACTGGCTGTCTCCAATTTTTTGCGATCGGGTTCGATCAAGGCCAGTGCGATCGGGAGAAGCAACGCACTCGTCGCCATGTTGGCATAAAATGGCATCTTGAGGGACAGCAGAGCCAATAATCCTCCCAGGATCGAAGAGATCGAACTCCCGAGCCGGGCATAATAGAAGGATCTGCCTTCGAATTTTTTGTACTCGGATTCCTGTTTGAGCTGGATCAAGGTGTCGTAAACGAGGGCAGAATCACAGCCCGACCGCATGCTGTTGCCGATGGCGATAATGAACTCGGCGATGATGAAGGATAAAAAGCTGTGTGTAAATACATAAACGCCGATTCCAAGAGGCATGAACAACGCGCCGAGGATGAGCGTTTTCCTCCGTCCAATGATGTCGGCCAGGTACCCGGACGGGATCTCCATGATCAAGATCGACAGGGCGTAGGCTGCTTGAATGGTGAAGATCTGGGTTTTGTTCAGGTTGTTGGATTGGTAGTACGGGATCAGGATCGGGACGATCACCCAGAATTCGCTCAGCAGTTTGTAAGCGTAGATCTTCCAGAGGTTGGCCTGGATGTTTGTCACGTTTATCTCACAGAAATGGGATTCTAGTATAAAAAAGCGCTTGAAATCAAAAAAAATCCCCTTTGATCCTGAATTGTTGCCGTAAAAAAACGAGGATCGACCTAGTTTTAATTCAGAAAGCGGGCTATTTTGAGATAGTCGTGCCGACTATATTTGCCTGGATTGAAGTCCGAAAGGCTATTGAAATTTTAATCCAATGACTGTCTGTGCTCGGAGGAACCTGACTCGGTATGCGCTTTCCACCATTCGAAAACATGCCCCGTTGCCTCCAGCTTGACGCCTGCCTTTTCCCCCGGTGCCAGATCTATCCGTTCTGTGGGGCCCAATTCCACTCCTGTGGAAAGGTGGACTTCCACCCGAATGGATTTTATGGTTTTGTCTGTAACGTTTTCAACAGATCCCACAAAGGACGAAGAGGCGTTATGGTAAGCTAAAACCAATCGCACACCGTTTCGCTCTTGGGCATAGGTGTCGGTGAGGGCTAGTTTCTCTCCCGATTCTTCCCCCTCTCGATCATGGGTGTGTTCAGCTTCTCCTTGCTCATGGACGTGCTCGCCCTCTTCACCATTCGCATGTTCTCCCTCATTGCCATGAGTTTGAGCCTCTTCTGCTTGTGTGACTGTTTTTTCCTGCCCTTTGTCACCGGTTGCGCAAGCGGTCCCAAACGCGATCAAAACCACAGCCACTGCGGCCACAAATATCCATAATTTCCATGAGTTTTTTTCCATCATAATTCCTCTCCTTCTTTGAACGTTTTTTTATTATATCCAAAAATTCTATCTGCAAACAGATAAAAAATTTGCAACAATTCGTTGTGTTCGGCTGTCTTATGGGTAAACCGGTACTCCATGCTTTTGAATTCGGTGCCATCGGGAGCGGGCATGTACATTTCGAAGTTGAATTCGTCTTCATCGACCAGTGTGGTCACATCCCGGACTTTGATCGTGCCTCCGGTCATCGGGTCCGGCCAATCTCCTGTTTCGGTCCTGACTTTTTCCGTTTCACCCGGTGTTCCAGACATCAGATAAAAGGCAGTGCTGCTGTTGTCGATCCAGAAAGTGATGAATTTCTTTTGGAGAGTATCGTATCCTACGATCTGAAGCCCCTCGAAAGGCTGTCCGAACATCGTGCCTCTGGAATCCATTTTCAAAAACCGGCCTTCCAGGATCAGTTCGGCTTTGGACGTGCCAGTCGAAACAGAAGGCTCTGCCCCTGGCATCATCCAGGATGTGGTGGTGACATCCCAATCACCCACAAAGTTCTTGAGATATTCATGATTTTCGTTCGGGGCCATCATTTTCATGTAGGCTTCCATCATGGCCTGCTGGTCCTGTGGATTTTCCTGCGCTGTGATGAAACTGCAGGATAAGGAAACGATCAAAAGAGTCGTCCCAATAGCCGTTAACGTTTTCTTTATCATAGTTGCCTCCTTTAAATTCTATCGGAATACTCAAATATACAATATCCCATGTGTTATTGCACCCGCAATATTTGTAATCCTTCCTTTTTTTTTGCGTTGATGTTATGGTTTATCTCGATGTTTTTTGCACATTATCTCAGGGTCGCGATAAGGAATCTAAAGCGCACCAAACTTTTCTCGATCATCAATATCCTCGGGCTTTCCATCGGAATGACGGCCTGTCTTCTCATCCTGCACTATGTGAATTTCGAGAGAAGTTACGACCGGTTCCACGAGGGCAGCGATCGTCTCTATCGTCTAAGATATGAGCGGACTAGCGAGGAAGGGACGGCTGTCCGGTTTGCCTCCTGCTGCCCGCCGGCGGCCGATGGCATCCGCGGCGTGTTCCCCGAAGTTGAAATCATTGCCCGCATATTCCGTAACCAAACCGTGGTCTCCCTCAACGACCGAGATGTCAAATACACGGAAGATCGGATGTATTTTGCAGAACCCGGCTTTTTTCAAATATTCCAACTCCAGTTTATCGAAGGAGATCCGTTAAACGACATCCAAAAAGCCAGCATGGCATTTATTTCCCGTTCGACGGCGGAAAAGTATTTCGGTGCAGGAGATCCTATTGGAAAAACTCTCAACGTCGGCGGCAAAACCGATTTCACCGTGGCCGGAGTTTTTGAAGATGTTCCGCCAAACTCCCATCTCAAAATGGATATCATCCTGTCATACCAAGATATCCGGTCGCTGTTCGGTCCCGATGTCCTCGAATCCTGGGGGCACACAGGATTTTTTACCTACATTCGGTTCAAGGAAGGAACCGATCCCCAGGCGTTTCAGAACAAGATGCCAGCCCTTGTGGAAAAAAGTTGCGGTGAGCTTATGCAGGCCTACAAGGTCTTGATCGAACTGAAATTGCAAAAGCTCACAGACATCCACTTAACCTCCCACTACATGCAGGAATACGAGATCAACGGCAGCCGGGATTCCGTCAATTTTTTGATGATCGTGGCTGTTTTTATCGTGTTTATGGCCTGGGTCAATTACATCAACCTCTCCACAGCCCGGGCCCTGACCCGGTCCAAGGAAGTGGGATTGCGCAAGGTCGTGGGTGCGTCGCGCCGTCATATCATCAACCAGCTTTTTTTCGAGACCTTTATTTTAAACCTGATCGTCGCTGTTCTGGCTATAGTGCTCGTCCAAATTTTACTCCCGGCTTTTAGCCGTGTCTCTGGAACGCCCCTGGCCTTTATCATCTGGGAACAACCCTTGTTTTGGATATCCCTTTCTTCGCTATTTTTGGGAGGAGTTTTCCTGTCCGGATTTTATCCCGTAGCGGCTATTTCCTCTTTCCGGCCGGTCGAAGTGCTGAAAGGATCTTTTGGGAAAACTCCCATGGGAATGAACCTGAGAAAAGCCCTCGTGATTTTCCAGTTTATCATGGCCATTGTGTTGTTGACGGGGACTTTTGCCGTTTCCCGGCAGATCTTCTTTATGAAAAATCAAGACCTGGGTTTCGATAGGGATCACATTCTTGTGGTCAATGCCCCCCGGATAATCGATGAGGCATCGCTCAAACAAATCGATGTTTTTAAGGAAGAACTTCTCAAACATTCCGGCATTCAAAAGATGTGTGTGGTGACTGAAGTACCCGGGCGGCAGATTTACTGGGATGCAGGGGCTATCCACAGGGCCGGGGAAGATCCCGGCAAGGGCAAAAACTACCAGATCGTGGGTGTGGATTACGACTATGTGGATGTGTTCCAGCTCAAGCTCCTTCACGGGCGCAACTTCTCGAAGGAGTTTCCCAGCGACAACATGGCCCTCATCCTGAATGGAACCGCTGTTGGATGGATGGGATACAAAAGCAACGAAGAAGCCATAGGGCAGCAGGTTGATTACTGGGGAGAATTTTATACGGTGATCGGTGTTTTTTCCGATTTTCACCAGCAGTCCCCAAAACAAGCGTTCGAACCGCACATCTATCGGTTTATCCCATACGGATTGAGGTGGATTGGAAAATTTGCGATAAAGATCGATGCCCAAAACTTGAAAGATACCATTGCGTTGGTCGGGGAGGAGTATGCCCGCTATTTTCCGGAAAATCCCTACGAATATTTTTTTCTGGATGATTATTTCAACCAGCAATACTTGGGGGATGAGCTCTTCGGCAGGGTCATCGGGATTTTTGCTCTTTTGGCCCTGTTTGTCACAGGACTGGGGATATTCGGGATGTCTGCCTTTCTGACTCTGCAGCGCACCAAAGAGATCGGGATCCGTAAAGTTCTTGGTGCGACTACACCCAGTATCTTGAGACTATTGGCTTGGGATTTCCTGGTGTTGATCCTTATTTCCCTGTTCATTGCATGGCCCTTGACCTACTGGGGGATTCATCAATGGCTGAATACTTTTGCCCAAAGAATGCCCCTCCATACCTTGCTATTCCTTGCTCCCCTGGTTGTCATCATCGTTATCACCACTCTGACGATCAGCTCTCACATCGTAATGGCGGCATCGGCTGATCCGGTGGATGCCATCAAACACGAATGAATATTTCAGAAAATCTTCAATGTCGCAGAATAGATTTTCTGAAATATTTAGGAGTAGATCCAAGCTGGAATTTTTTTTCATGTGGTGATACTTATTAATAAAAGGAATTAAAATGAGTGATGTGCGGATTATCGATTTGGATGCAGAAAATATCTATGACTATGGATTCTGCGGGACAAAAAATCCTCAGCATGAGGGCTGCCGGAGAAAAGCGGAGTGGTTCAAAAAAAGACAAAAAGAAGGCATGAAATACAAGGTTCTATACTCGGAAGACAAGGGGACTGTGGGATTGATCGAATACATACCCGGAGAATACGCTTGGAGAGGGATCGAAGCAGAAGGCTATGTGGTTATCCATTGCTTGTGCATCTTTTATAAGCCATACAGGGAAAAGGGAGTTGCATCCCAGATGGTCGATGAGTGCATAAAAGATGCAAAAAAAGAAAAAAAACACGGTGTGGCTGTCGTCACCAGGAAGGGCGCCTGGATGGCCGGGAAGGACCTATTCATGAAAATGGGATTCGATGACGTGGATAAGGCCGAACCTGATTTTGAGCTTTTGGTGAAAAAATTCAAAAAAGATGCTCCGTCTCCCAAATTCAAGGGAAATTGGGAAAAAACTCTGGCGAAATACAGCAAAGGCCTGAACATCCTCTGGTCCGCTCAATGCCCTTACATCGCAAAATCCATCAAAGAAATCAGAGAATTGGTCAAGGAAAGATACAAGATAAAGGCCAATATCGTCGAAATAAAAGATCATAAACAAGCCCAGGATGCACCTTCCCCATATGCCATCTTCAGCCTGATCTATGACGGGGAACTCCTTGCATTTCACCCGATCAGCAGCAAGCGTTTCATGAACATCATGGACAAAGTGTTAAAATAATCCGTATCATCAGTGAGATTTCAGGGATTTTGGTGTCGTCCACTAATTGGAGGTCACCTTGACAGCTCCTATCGATTGCGATATAGTATTACGTATGTATTATCGATAGGATAAACGTAATGTCTTCAGTCAAGATATCTCCAAAATTTCAGGTTGTCATTCCGAAAAAGGTGAGAGAATCAATGAAACTCAAGCCAGGACAGAGGCTCCAAGTTATTCAGTTCAGGAACAGAATCGAATTGATACCAGAAAGAAAGATTTCCGATATGCGCGGTTTTCTCAAGGGAATCGATACACGTATCGATCGAGAGAAGGATAGAATATGAATATCGTGGATTCTTCCGGATGGCTGGAGTATCTGGCGGATGGACCCCAAGCATTATATTTTGAAAAATCCCTTCAGGATTTGGAAAAACTGATCGTTCCGACAATATGCCTGTATGAAGTATTCAAAGTGGTGTTGCGAGAGAGGGGCGAGGAGGATGCTCTTCAGGCTGCAGCCCTGATGAAGCAAGGAAAGGTTGTGGACCTGACCGAAGAAATCGCTCTCGATGCCGCAAAAATCAGTTTGGATCATAATATACCGATGGCCGATAGCATCATTCTGGCCACTGGAAGGGCGTTGGAAGCGACGATATGGACTATGGATGGGGACATGGCAAATCTAGATGGTGTACAATACGTCCAAAAGAGCTAAGAACTCATATGCTTTTTAATAGATAGGGTGTTGTCTTGTGAACAGGCAAAAAGAAGGGGAAATGAGTGATTTGGATGTGCATGTCGTCAAGCTCGATCCGATGCGTGTGGCCAGCGTTCGGGTCATCAACGAGAGCCCGGAGGTAGATGCCTGGAATAAACTGCGCAGCTGGGCAGAGCCCAAGGGATTTCTCCAAAACGATGAAAATCATCCCATCTTCGGTTTCAACAATCCCAGTCCCCAACCGGATCAAAAGGAATATGGCCATGAGATCTGGATAAAGGTTGGTCCCGATGTGGAATCCGAGGGAGATGTCGAAGTGAAGGACTATCCCGGTGGATTGTTTGCGGTGACAACGTGTAAACTGACCGGAGATCCCACTTGTATCTTCTTATAGAGGAGGAGTAGGTTCCGATCAAAATTTCGCGGACAGGCCGGCTATAAAGGAAACATCATTTTTTTTGATGCCCTCTCCGACCGGCTTGTTGTCGTATTTGTCCATCAGTGTCAGTTTGACCGACAAGCCTTTTGTTATGGCAGAAGCCAGGCTAACCTCGAATTGCAAAAAGTAATGGCTCAGTTCAGATATGTCCGTATTGAGGTTAAGGGATTGGGATATTTCTGCATTCGGGCTGACTTTCCAGCTGAATTCGTTTCCCAAGGCAATGCCTGTATAACTGTCCGTTTCGTCAGAATCGTAATACTTGGTAAAGACTTGAGAGAGTCCAGCACTGGCCGATAGTTGTAGATTTTCCTCCACTAGGATTTTATAACCCACACCCAGGCCAGGAAGAAACCTGTAGCTGTAATTTTTAAACCGGTCTCTAAGCCCTTGAATCCCATAATAGGAAAAAATTCTCGGTGTGTGTTTCCATTGAATTTTGCTGTCCAATCCTAACGACTCGGCGTTGGTGATATCCCCTACTCTGCTCAAAAGAAAATAAGCTTTGTTCGTGCTGTCGATAGACTCTGACAATGGGCCAGAGGCAGAAAAAGTGAAGGACAGATTGGTCGTTTCTGTGTTGCCACGGGCCAAGGCCAAGCCCACGGCCGCATCTCCGCCCCATTTGTTTTCTTCATTTTCTTGGGCAACTGCCCCTGTCACCAAACTTAGGCATAGCATTGCAATAAGGCATTTGTAGCTAAGAAGTTTCATGTCATACTTCCAACTTCATTTTTTTTTGAATGATAACCAGTCCATAGTCACAATAGGAACCCGATAATCCGAAAACCTTTTACCGCGAGGACATAAGACATCTTGTGAGTTTTCGACAATTTATCTACCCAAGCGAGTCTTTTAATAGAAATAATTCAGTCCGATAAGGATGCTGGCAGAACTCAAGTTGGTTGTGAATGTACTTATAGGCGAATTGTCAATATGAATGGTATCTACCTCAGTTGTCCGCCAAAGAAAAAGACCCTCAATGAACAACGTCATTTTTTCGTTAAATTTGTAATGACTTCCTATCCCGCCATAGAGTCCAAAGCCGTTCTTTATATCTTGTTTTCTGATGTTTTCTACATCGAGATTTTCAGATTTATCCAATCGATAATTGCTGAAGAATATTCCCCCTCCTCCAAATACATATGGAATAAAAGCTGTCCCAGTTTGTATATTGTAGCGTAATGATGCAAGCAGGGGAGTCATATAAAGGGAGCCCCTCAGGAATTTTCCTTCTTTTCTATCCGCATTTAATCGACCATATTTCCATTCGAGCGAGATTGCAATGTTCTGGTTGGCGTATATGAGGGCTCCTAGCCCAGTGCCAAAGCCGCTTTGTATATCTTCATTGCTAGGGAAATATCCAGCCCCATTTATGAAGAAACCGATCTTGTTTATTCGTGCAAATCCATTGGTCGATATCATCAAAACGAATAAGAAGATAATCGATAGTTTTAACACTTTTGTCATCCTAGATACCTCAACACGTCGAAAAGATATTAAATTTGAATTCTGACATATTGTCCCTGTTCTGTCAAAAGATAGCATGATGAGGCGAGTGATATTCTTGGAAAGATCCAGTCTTCAAGTCCGCTCCAGAGTTTTTAAGAGCTTTTCCAGTAGGAGGCGGTGTGATTCCCAGGATGAGTAAAGCCCCTCTACTTGCCGTTTGGTTTTGGCATAATCCCTCTTCAGATCAGCGATGTCCATCCCGTCCTTGTAGGTTTTTGGATCTGCCAGTTTCGTCTCCATTTCTTTGAAATGGGATTCTGTTTCTTCGATGTCCTTTTCGAGTCTATCGATAATCATCTGCAACCGGTTCCGCTCGCGGCTTACTTCTTGACGAGTTTCAGCTTCTTGGCGTTTTTGTTCCTTTGATTTCCGGCTCGATGTGCCATGTTCATGTGGGCTGAAATCTTCGTCAATTTTTTCGGGTGTAGCAGGCTCCTGGTCGCGCTTCCACAGATAATAGGAGTAATTGCCGGAGTATTCGTCCAGTCGTGCATCCTTAAGTTCGATGACCCGGTTCACCAGCTTATCCAGGAAGTAGCGGTCATGGGAGATGAGCAGAAGGGTACCATCATAGTCCGCAAGAGCTTCCTCCAATGCTTCCCGAGCCGTGATATCCAAGTGGGTTGTGGGCTCATCCATTATCAGAAAATTGACGGGAGAGAGCAGGATTTTTGCCAGAGATACTCTTGCCTTTTCTCCACCAGATAAGACTTTGATTTTTTTGTCGATTTCGTCATCCCCAAATTGAAAGATACCCAACACTTGCCGGATTTTAGTGAGCAGTCCCGTGGCAGCTGTGGAGGCCACTTCGTCGAATACCGTGTTATCAGGATGAAGGGCCTGGATCTGGTGCTGCGCATAAAAGCCGACCTGCACCTGTTTTCCCAGATGCACAACTCCTTGTTGTGCTTTAAGTTTGCCAGAGATCAGTTGTGTTAGAGTGGTCTTTCCTGCCCCGTTGACACCGACCAGAGCTATCTTATCTTCTCTAGAGATGTTGAGATCGATGTTTTTCAACACCCAATCCCGCTGGTAGCGGAAACTCATGTTTTCGATGGACAGAACGTCTTTGTAGCCAGGCGTTTCAACGTGGAGTGAAAAATCTATGCCCCTGGGAGCGGGGGGCAGCTGGATCGTTTTCATTTTTTCCAACATTTTGATCCGGCTCTGAACTTGGGAAGCCCTTCTTTTATCGCTCCGGTATTTGTTGATGAAACGGGTGATGCGCTCCCGCTCAACGGCCTGCTCATCCCTCCTCTTTTCCAAAAGCCGGATCTTCTCCCTTTTTTGCTCCTCGAAAAAGTGGTAATTCCCGCGGTAGCGGGTGAGCTCACCCAGGTCAAGCTCGAAGATCTCGTGGGCCAGGCGATCGATGAAAAACCTGTCGTGAGAGACGATGACAACGCTACCCTTGTAGTTCAGGAGATATTGCTCGAGCCATTCCATCGAGGGGATGTCCAGGTGATTTGTCGGCTCGTCAAGGAGAAGCAGGTCGGGATTTTGGAGCAGAAGCCTGGCCATGTAGATCCGCATGCACCATCCCCCGCTCAGTTCGGTAAAATCCGTGTGGAATCGGCCCTCTTCGAATCCCAGGCCAGAAAGGATTTTTTTGGCTGTGCCTTCGATGGTGTAGCCTCCCAAGTTTTGGTACCGCTGTTCCAGGGGGCCGAGTTTTATAAGGAGGCTTTCGTCTTTGGGATAGGCCTCCAAGGCCGCATGAAGAGTGTGGATCTTGTGCTCGAGCTCATGGATCTCTGGAATCCCGGCCAGGGCGTTCTCCAGGACGCTCCCTTGTCCCTCCACGATTTCTTCCTGGGGAAGATAGCCGATGATGTAATTCCGTGGCTTGATGATGGTTCCTGCCTGGGGTTCGATCTCGCCGGTCAGGATGCGCAAGAGGGTAGTTTTGCCTGATCCGTTTGGCCCTACAAGAGCGATACGCTTCTCTGGTTGAAGATTCCAGTCCACAGCAGCCAGAAGAGCCCGGTCACCGATCGAATAGTGGAGGTTTCGTACCTGAAACATGGTCTATCCTGCTTGAACGACAATCATATCATGGCAGAACTGCCAGAGTCTATGCAGCCGCTGCGGCGATAGACATAGCCGCACCTTTTGAAAGGATTAAGTATTTATTCCCAATCTAAAAAACCTCAAGACCGATAAAAACAAGAGGGCGGAATTTGCCGTCGCCGAAGGATCGGTGTTGGTCAGCGATATAGCTCAGCCCCAAGCCTCCGATCAATGAAAGGGTGGAGGAGATGTCATAGATCGCATGGACCCGTCCCATAAGGATATTCTGATTGGGTTCTGCGGGGCTGCTTTTGAAGAGCTTCCCGTTATCCATGTGCATATATCCCACATCCACTCCGATCGCCACTTCTGCATGGTACACATACCATCCATAATAGCCCGCGTAAGATAGGGCCGATCCCTTGTCTTTCATCAAGTTCCCGTAACCCAGCGCAACGATCGAATAGATCTGTCCCACCTCGAACTTGACACCGGAGTTTATTCCACTGAGGTTGCTTCCCCAATTGATCCATCGGATGTGCCCGTCCTTTTTTGAAACGTTCACAAAACCGACGGGGACACCGTATGTTTCGCCATTCCAGTTGACCAAACCCAACTGAAAACCACGCATCTCAGCGGAAACATTGACGATTCCGATCTGGGCCGCATTGGAAAAGTGTGGAGCCACGTTGAAGGTGCCGATCTGCGCGCCTACCAGTTCATCCCCGACGATGTTGAAAAGACCGGCTGCCTGCAAGCCTTTGAAGTTCTCGCCCGTGACATTGAAAAGGCCTGCTGCCTGCAAGCCCACACAACTTTCACCGACGACATTGAAGCCACCTGCTGCTTGAAATCCCTTGAGTGTTTCCCCGACAATGTTGAACGCACCTGTCGCCTGAAATCCAAGGAGTTGCTGGCCCACGATGTTGAACAATCCAGATGCCTGAAATCCCTGGAGATCGTCTCCGGCTATATTCATTCCTCCGGCTATCTGGAATCCTTTTCCAGTATTTCCCGCGATGTTTATCAGTCCGGATACCTGACCTCCTTTGAGATCATCTCCGGTGACGCTGGCCAAGCCGCTGATCTGGGCGCCTGATGTGGAATCACCCGAAATACCGGCAATCCCTGTGATTTGAAGGCCTTTCAGTTCATGAGTGAGCGCTGAGCCACCTATCGCCAGATCCAAGCCTTTGACCGTTCCCATCCGTCCGTACAACAGGGTGAAGCTTATATTCGCTGAATCGTGTTGGGTACGATTGATAGAGATGGGATACCAGAGGGACAGATTGATGGGATAATGCCGGGGAGCATAAGTGGTTCCTTCTTCCTCTTCTTGAGAGAGCAATGGAATATTCGTGATACACACGAGAGTCAAAGAAAGGATAACTATGATGGCTGCTGTTTTCATAATACACCTCTAGTGTCTTGTTCTCACTTTTTTATACGATTTTGTGGAGTAAAAGGTTCCTTATTTCCCCGGGCCGTAAAGGACTTTGCCGGGGAGTTTTTCTGTATGGTTGCCGTGATCGATGACGATCGTGCCGTTGACAAGGACATAGTCGATGCCCACCGGGTATTGGTGAGGTTCGATAAAGGTGGCTGTGTCCACTATAGTATTAGGATCGAAAACCACGATGTCGGCAAAATTTCCCTGTTCGAGAGATCCCCTATCCTTGAGTCCCAACTTCGCTGCCGGCTTGGATGTCATTTTTTTGATGGCTTCAGGGAGGGTGAGGAGTTTTCTCTCGCGCACATAATAGCCGAGAAAACGGGGGAAAGTGCCGTAGTTCCGCGGATGGGGTTTGCCTTTGCCCAGGGGACCGTATGGAGCAAGGGAGGACCCGTCCGAACCCACCATCACCAGAGGATGTTTGAGGACCATTTCCGTGGTTTCCTCGTTCATACCATAGCCTATGTGGGAGACATTGAACTCTTCGTCTATGATCAAATCGCACATGAAATCATACGGATCCGTATTTTTTGTGACAGCAGCTTCTCCGATGCTTTTGCCGATCAGCCATTGGTTGTGTTTTTTGTAAAGATTGGAAATCACGATCTTGTCCCAGCCGTAACCCTGGACTTTTTTCAGTGTGTCTGCCTTCATGGATTGTCGAATTTTTTCATCTTTGAGCCTTTTGATGAGCTGCTCCAGGCCGCCATCCAGAGCCCATTGGGGATACAGGATGGTCAAGCCTGTGCTGTAGGCGATGTAGGGGTAGCGGTCGGCCGTGACGTTCAGCCCTCTCTCCGCTGCCCGCTCCACCAGGTCGATCATTTTGGGCAATTTCCACCAGTTGGTTTTTCCCACGGCCTTGAAGTGGGCGATTTCTAGGGGAAGACCTGCTGTTTCTGCGATGTGGATGGCTTCGCCCACAGCTTCGAGAACGGCTTTGTCTTCGCTGCGGATGTGGGAGGCATAGAATCCGCCATAGTGGGCGACGATTTTGCAGAGCTCGATGATTTCATCTGTGCCGGCAAATCCGCCTGGTGTGTACTCTAGCCCGGTCGACAATCCGAAAGCACCCTGTCGCATAGCTCCTGCTACGAGCTTCTTCATCTGTTCTAGCTCTTCTGCTGTCGGTTCGCGCTGATTTTCCCCCATCACATATCCACGGACCGTACTCTGGCCGATCAGAGTGGCGTGGTTCAATGCCGCTCCATTTTTTTCTATGGCGTTATGAAATCCTCCAAGATCTATCCAATCGATCGTGATATTGCCCTCTTCTGCCAGGCTTTTTTCATAATCCGGAAGAGGATATTTCATCGGAAATGGCGATGTCCCGCAATTCCCGCCCAATTCGGTTGTCACGCCCTGTCTTATCTTGCTTTCGGCCTTGCGGTTGGCCAAAATTTCGATGTCGGTATGTGTGTGGATGTCGATAAATCCGGGCGAAACGATTCTGCCCGTTGCATCGATCGCGCTTTTTCCTTTGGTGTTTTGAAGGTTCCCTATTTGTTTGATACGCTCTCCGATAATTCCGATGTCAGCTTTGTACGTTTCATTTTTGATGCCATCTGCCAAGGTCCCATTTTTGATCACCAGGTCAAAGGTTTCGTTGCTGCTGCCTTTTAAAAGACTGGAGCCCGCGAGGCTCATGAACAATCCAGCCTTTGCCGAGGTTTTAATAAATTCCCGCCGACTGATCTGCTTTTTCATGTGTTTATTATATCAATGGGGTCAGACCGAAACAAGTTTTTGATTTTTATGCAAATTTCTTCTTAATTCGGGCTAAAATTCGGCTTAGAAAAAGGATTTTTCCCTAAAAAAAATAGTTGTTAAGGAAAAAAATTAGCATTTAAATTGAGCTATCCGATTTTTTTAAAAAGTTGAGTCGGCCTGACCCTAATATTTCTAATAGGGGGGCACCTAATGGGAAATTCCCAAGAGGTTATTTGGCTTGGGGGCCGATGCGGAAGTCGAGGGACGAGATCAGGTATTTGCTGGTGGACTCGAAAGCCCGCTTCAGTTCAGTGTATTCCTTCTCGAGAGGAGATTCCACTTTTAAAAGCACATCTTCAGGAGAAGCGGCACTGAAAAGGATGGATAGTTGACCCAGCGAAGGGGCTTTTTTGGACCGAGGGAAAATAAAGAGTATGCTGATGGAGATAGCCAAAACGGTGAGGGCAGCGGCAAGAGAGGGGATCAAGACAGGCCTTCGGACTGATCGCTTTGCACGGATTCTGCCCCCTGGTTCAGCTCCCCATTCAGGTTTATCGGGGATCGAAGCCATTATCCTTTTATTCAAGCTGTCATCGAAATCCTGGAGGATGGCTTGCTTGTCTTGGGTAAACTTCGGCTTGAGGGATGTGCAGAGTTCGGCATATTCCCGGCAAGAATCACATTTCGATAGATGTTTTCGCACATGGCTGGATATCGGTTTTCCCGAATCCAAGGCCTGTGATATCTTCCATTTATGTAATGTACAAAACATTTTGCTTCTCCTCATCATAAGAATGAAAATTTATGGGCAGCCGACGTGGTTCCTGCCAGTTTTCTAGTTGCCAACGGTTGATCCATCCTCTTCCCCAGATTCTGCCGTGCCCTGTGCAAAAGGACACGGACAGTGATCGGTTTTTTATTCAAGATTTTTGCCATATCCTTTATCGGCATGTCCTCACCATAATGCAGCCAGAGGGCCTCGTATTGCCTCTTTCCCAATTTGCTGGCCATCTGCCAGATATTTTGAGATTCCTGCTTTTGTATGACGATATCCTGCGGGTCTAGAGGCGAGGAAGAGGGATCGAGAGGACCTGATCGTTTTTTCTCTGACCGGAAGCGGCTGATGGTCAGCCTGATGGCGATCGTGTACAACCATGTCGAAAATTTATGCTCAGAGCTGAATCGATCTATGTTATGGAAAGCTTTGAGGAATGTTTCTTGGATCAGATCTTCGGTATCTTGGTCTGTTTTGAAACGGTATCGCAAAAAATAGTACAAGCGGGAGCTGTAGCGGGTGATCAATTCCTCGAAAGATGATCGGGAGCCAGCAGCCACTTTAGAGGCCAACTCTTCATCGGAGATGTGGTTGACCGCTCGAGTGTTGTCCATCAGCTTGCTGGCTCCTTTTCGGATGTATCCAGAATCATTATAATCCTTATTTATGCTATTTCACAGAAACTAAGGCAAAAGATTGAAATCTGCGATCAGATGGAGGGCTGAGAATTTTGCTTTACCCAGAGCGATGTCGAGCAATGCTTTGCTGGGATAATTCATCTCCATGTAGATTTTTTTGCCTTTTGTCGCAATCGTGATATCTTCAGGAACCTTGAATCCAGTCTTCATTTCTTCCAGCTGCATGTTGGCCAAAGAAATCAACCCCCTCAGGACGTTTTCCATATTTTGGGCATCTTCCAAGGTTTTAACAGTGAAATTCAGCCGGATGTTGAAGTTTTCCTTTATTTCAGCAAGCGTGAACAGAGCCGATTCTGTTTTTTTGATGATGAAGACCTTGGATCCGCCTTTTGCCAAGGACGAGATATCATTGGCCATTGCGGCCATAAAGGCATTGGAAGGGATCTCTTTGATATAATCATTCATAGGGGAGCTTCCGATATTCGCTTTTTTTCCGGCGATGACATCCAGTGTCAGTTTGATGGCATCTTGGTTAGGTCCTATCAGCGCGAGTTTATCACTGGCAAAGACCCCGTATTCATCTTTATCCCAGTTGTGGATGATGTATTTGCCATAGGGGATCTCTTTGTGGGATTCTTCTTCCTTCAGAAGTTCGAGGAGATGATCTTTATTCAAATTTCCCTGGAGACAGGCCACGATGTTCTCCTCTCCTTTCCCTATCCCGAATACAGTGATACCATCGATGTCCTCTTTGAGGTCGATCTTGTACTTTTTATTGAAGTCAGCATTCTTTTTTCCGAGTCCCAGCGCATCTCGCTCATTGAGCAAATAATTCCCGATCTGGGTGGTTGCGAACTTTTCTAGATCGAAATGGATCATCCAGCTGGCCTCAGCAGGGATGATGGATTTTTGAAGGTTGTCCGCCAAAAGTTCACAACAAAAGAACATGGCGAGAATGACCGTTACCATGACGATGACAGCTTTTTTCATTTTTTCACTCCTATTCTGACTGAATTTGTACGTTCACCCTTTTATACGCTGCAACGGGGATAACGTTACACATGGTCTCGGACGATAAAACCAATTCTCCATTAGTCCGTAATTAAACGTATGAACAATTAGAGTGTTATGGAGGGCATAGACATGAAAAAAACGAAAAGACGGCATTTTTTAAAAGCAGGCTTAGTGGGTTCTGTAGGACTTCTCGGATCTTCTTTTATCCCGGGGGCAGATGCAGCCCAAGCCATCATGGTGGCCATGCCTTTTTCAGGATCTTTGTCGAGGAAAGGCCGGATGGCCAGCTCGGATGAATAATACTTCGTGAAATGGCCCAAGGCAGGAAGTGACAGATCCCAATCATCCATCCCGTAGGAAGCGACAAAGTCGGGAAGCGCCATGGCTTCGAAACCTTTGACATGGGGGGCGGCTTTTTTCAATATCTCCAGAGCCTCTTTATAGGATTTCGGGAGAGTGTCATGCAGGCATTCTGTCGTGTGTCTCATTTTGTCCAGTAGTTTTTTTGCCTCAAATGATGCATCGTTCATGAGTTCGAGGAATCGGGATTTATCGAATGCAGGATAGTGTTGTCCGATCGCATCCGTAAATTTGTTAATAGAATCTTCAGTAAAAAACATGTCTTTGAGTCGTTCTGCCATTGTCCTTTCCTCCTACGATATATTAAGTTATTATAGCTGTGACTTCAAAAAAAAATAAGGAGGGATCATGAGAAGTTTCAAATTCGCCCTATTGTGTCTGGGTTCGATTCTGTTTGTCTTCCAAGCCTGGGCTCAGGATAGTTCATCAGGTTTTCTTTCGGATCTTACCCAAGTAAAGAAAGGCCGGTCCAGGGCAGTCACATCGTCCGATCCCGATTTTAACAGCAATTATGACCGCAGGACGTATATCGAACCGGGGGAAACCATGGTTCTTTGCGATATAAAAGGTCCTGCCATCATCAATCACATCTGGCTGACCTTCAACGATGCGCGCCCGAATTGGCTCGAAGAGTTCGGATCTGCAAGACCTGACGAGATCGTTCTGCGCATGTTTTGGGATGAGGGCAGTCATCCTGCTGTCGAAGCTCCGCTAGGGGATTTTTTCGGGGCTGGATTCGGGTTGCGCAGAGAGATCCGCTCGATGCCGGTTCTTGTGGAAGGAGGGGACGGCTACAACTGTTACTGGCAGATGCCCTTCTTCAAGAGAGGAAAGATCTCGGTGACCAACGAAGGGGATAAAAATGTCCGGAGCTTTTATTATCACATAGATTACACCGAGGTGGATGTTTTACCTGACAATACAGCCTATTTCTGCGCCCAGTACCGGCAGGAATTCCCGGAAACTCCGGGAAAAGACTATCTTATCCTGGATGCTGAAGGCCAGGGGCATTACGTGGGAACGGTCATGTCGGCGCGATCCCGTTCGCCTTTCTGGTTCGGAGAAGGAGACGTGAGGATTTATATCGATGGCGACACAAAACCCTCTATCCAGGGAACCGGGACAGAAGACTATATTCTCTGTGCCTGGGGCCTGAACGAGTGCCTGTTCCCTTATTTCGGGTGCACATACATGAGTGCAGACCCGAGCGACCTGGGTGTGAGATACACTCTTTACCGGTGGCATCTCGCCGACTCCATCCGCTTCCAAAAATCCATCCGGTTCGAAATAGAACACACTGGATGGATTTCTGCGGATGAGACCGAAACCGGTGAGATCGACGGGCATGTGGAACGTGAGGATGATATGGCTACAGTGGCTTTCTGGTATCAGATCGGTCAACCCAAGCGTTTCACCACACTGCCGCCAATGGAAGAGAGGATTTTTCCAAACATGGATATCATCGTTCAAGGCAAGGATTTGATCTCCAGCGCAAGAACATCGGGAGGTAAACTCGAGCTTCAAAAAGGATACGACTGGACTGGAGAGGGGCAGATCTTGCTCGTTCCCTCGGTCGAAAACCCTTCCTTGGAGCTGAGCTTCCAAGTTGAAAAGGAAGAACTGAGAGGATTGGTGCTGCGAATGACCCGGGCGCCTGATTATGGGATTTACCGCATCTTTCTAGACGGAAAGGATGTAACAGAATCGGGCAACTATCCCGACTGGAATCCAACAGGAGCTATGGATTTTTATGATAAGGATATCTTGGTCAAGGATTATTACCTGGGAAGTTATATCCTGCCCATAGGAAAGCATACGATCGCGTTTGAATGTGCCGGGAAGAATCCTTTCTCGAAGGGGAAATTATTGGGCTTTGATTCGGTGCGCCTGCGGGAAAGATGGCAGAAAAAGCGCAAATCCCTGCGCCCTGCAAAAAAATAGCGCGCAAAAAGTGAGAAGTTCTATTGAAAAACCACTCCGAATCATTTAAAATATTATTTACTCAATTTCCTTAATTCAAGAGGTTTTTTTTATAAGATAGATAGCCATCATACAGGCATAAAGCTATCAATATTTTTTTAATTAAAGCACATTTAAACTTTTTATATCAATACCTAACGGGAGCAGGGAATAATGGAAAATAAAATGAAACCTTTCATTCAAGTGTACTGTCCAGAATGCCAGGAAATGATCAGTCCGGGAGAATGGACGGCGTGCCCTTATTTTGAGGGCGAAAAACTCGACATCTCTGATACCGAAGATGCGATGAGACAAATTTTTCGCTGTCATGTCCAGTGTGATTGCAAAATCGAATATTCCTATTACGATGGGGATAAATTGGTCACCAAAGTCGAGGATACGATCGAGGACCCAGAAAGCTTGCGGAGCATCATTTCCTTGGTGGCAAAAAAAAAGGCTGAAAAGGAAGATAGGACACCAAAAAAAGTACTTCTCGTAGATGATGACACAGATTTTTTGGAAATGCACACAGCTGTTTTGGAGCATCGAGGGTATGAGGTGATTCCAGCACAGAGTGCAAAAGAAGGCATGGCAAAACTGGATGAGACGAAACCCGACATCGTGATTCTCGATGTCATGATGGAGCAGTTCGATTCCGGTTTCAAAGCCAGCGAAAAGATCAAGCAAAAGTACAAAGACCTGCCCGTCATGCTTTTGACATCCATCGGAGCGCAAACGAACTTGGATTTTTCTTCAAGCGATGATGTATTGAAAGTCAGCGGAGCCGATGTGCTTCTGGATAAGCCGGTGAGTCCCAAGGTCTTGATCGATGAGATCGAACGGTTGACGAAAAAATAGGCTACCCATACCCAAAATCCCATGGAATTGCTGAACATCTCAAGTCAGAAGTGCCGACTGTGCGGTCGGTGTGTGAGAGAATGTCCCACGAACGCTTTGATGGTCGAAAAGCGTAAAGTAGTTCGGATCGATAGCCGGTGTATCCTGTGTGGGTCCTGCTACAAATACTGCCCGCATGGGGCTGTCCAGACGAAAACCGGTGCAAAAAAAGTCTTGGATGGCCTGGACGCTGGGGAAAAGATCATCGCGTGTCTCGATCCCACATTCCCAGCCGTATTGGATGTAGGAACGCCCGGCCAATTGGTGACGGCTTTAAAAAAGCTGGGATTTCAGGAAGTCTGGGAATCTGCGCTCGGAGGGGACTTGATCAGCCGCGAATATCGAAAATGGCTGTGGGGCGATAACAAGACTTCTTATATCTCATCATTCTGTCCATCGGTTGTCCTGTACATCGAAAAATTTGCACCACAGTTGGTCGATCAGCTCCTGCCCGTTGTTTCGCCTATGGTGGCTACCGGAAAAGCCATCAAGAAGCTCAGGGGAATGGACACCAAAGTGGTGTTTATCGGATCCTGTATTTCCCGGATTCACGAGCGTCTTATCCCTCATTTGGAGGGGAGCGTTGATTGTGTCCTGACCTACCATGATATAAGAGATATTTTTGATGAAAAAAGCATCGATCGAGAGGTGCAGGAAGAATCCCTGTTCGATGGACCACAACCGGGTCTAGGCAGACTGCTCAGTGTCTCTGGTGGCATGTCCAAATGCGTTGGTTTTGAACAGGATCTGGTGAATTTGAAAAATGTGATCACAGCAGGCCCCAAAAGTGCCATTCGGGCTATCCAACAATTACAGGCTGGGGCCATACACCCTAAGTTTCTCGATGTGCTTTTCTGTCAGGGCTGTATAGATGGCCCTATCGTGGACAAGAACATATCGGGGCCAGGCCGAAAGCAGATCATCGTGGATTTTTTTGAGTCTCAGAGCGAGGAGGTTTGGGAAGGGGATAAAGATGTCGCTTCGCAACTGATACCTTTGGACCTTGGACGGAGCTTTTCTGTTCAGGATATATCTTTTCCTGTTCCCAAGGAAGAAGATATCCAGGCTGTATTGACAGAATTGGGTAAAAACTATCCCAACCGGAATCTGGACTGCGGGTCATGTGGTTTCAGTACTTGCCGCGAAAAGGCTATCGCTGTCGTGCAAGGTTTGGCCGAAAAAGATATGTGCATGCACTATCTTCTCACCCAATCCCGTCGTCTGTATTCCCGACTTGATAAGTCCCATCGGGAGCTTAAAATTTCCCATGAGGAATTGGAACAGGCACAGCGACAGCTCATCCAGTCAGAAAAACTGGCTTCTATCGGCCAGCTGGCAGCCGGCGTGGCCCATGAATTGAACAATCCTCTGGGAACGATCACGCTTTTCAGCAGTATGCTGAGGAAAGATCTAGCTCAGAACGAGAAATGGAAAAAGGATATCGACCTTATCATCAAAGAGACAGAAAGAGCTGCTAAGATAGTCAAGGACCTGTTGGGTTTTTCCAGGGAAACCCAGCTGAAACCCGGGCTTGTGAATATCAATAGCATCATCGATGAGGCGGTCTCTCTTCTTAGCAAGCGATCCCTCTTCCGCAACATTCAGATGAAACAGGAACTGGAGGCTTCTATCCCGACCACATTTGCCGACCCCGATTTGCTCAAGCAGGTCTTTTTCAACATTATCCTGAACGGGGCTCAGGCCATGGAAGGGAATGGATTGTTGACCATCAGAAGTCAGTCTAAAAACAAAGGAAGCGTAATCGAGATTCAAATCGAAGATACAGGAAAAGGAATCGCAGAGGACCATCTTTCCCGTCTTTTCGATCCGTTTTTCACGACAAAGGAAAAAGGGACCGGACTTGGACTGGCCTTGGTCTACGGGATCGTGACCAAACACAAGGGCACGATCGATGTAAAAAGTGAGTTGGGGAGAGGCGCTGCATTTACCATTCGGCTTCCTATGTTAGATCAGGAAGGGTGGAAGAAGGGAGATACTAAGCTCGTGGACATGAATAATGTGCAAACAGGAGGGAAGAATGACTCCAGCAGGAAGAATCTTATTAGTGGATGATGATTTGGATTTTCTCGATATGCACAAGGCCGTGCTGGTGAATCATGGCTATGAGGTGATAACCGCCACAAGCGCGCAAGAGGGCCTTGAAAAAGTGAGAGCTGAAATGCCCGACTTGATTGTTTTGGACCTGATGATGGAGAAACATGATGCTGGATTTTCCTTCAGCAAGCAGATAAAGAACGATCCGCTGTTCAAGAAGATTCCTATCCTGATGGTGACGGCCGTAGCTGATGCCACGGGGTATAAGTTTTCATTGGAGAAGGATGGTTACTGGATGAAAACGGATGCATTTCTCGACAAACCTGTCGAACCTTCCGTTCTGATCGATAAAGTCGAAAGCCTACTCAAACAGAAAGAGGAATGAATTGAGCACAAAAGCGAACATCCTCGTCGTGGATGACGAGATGGGAATCCGAGAAGGTTGCAAGCGGGCTCTTTCAGAAGAAGGGTATACGGTCGATTCTGCCGAGAATGGCAAGGCTGGCCTCCAAAGAATGAATGAGAAGAACTATGACCTCGTCCTGGTGGATCTGATGATGCCAGGGATGGGAGGCCTGGAGCTCATTAAAAAAATTCACCTTATGGATCCCGAGATCATCGCTGTGGTGATCACGGGGAATGCGACAATCGAATCAGCTGTGGAGGCGACAAAGCTTGGCGCATATGATTATCTTCCTAAACCCTTCTCGCCTGAAGCGCTGTCTGCCGTGGTCAAGCGAGGATTGGAAAAGCGAATACTCAGCCTCGAAGCGAAAAAATTGTATGCCGAGAGGACACAGAAGATGCTGGAACTGGTGAATGAGAGAAGCCGTTTGCGCACCATTATCGGATGCATGGCCGATGGTGTTTTGGTGTCCAATCTTGAGGGGAGGTTGGTTCTCTGGAATACATCCAGCATCAAGATGCTCAAGTCCAGAGGATTCGATATTGCTGGTGAGCCGCTGGAATATTACATTTCCAATGAACCTCTTATCATTGCCATCAAAGATGTTCTAAGCTCTGAAGATAGGGACTTTTCCATGGTGAGTCATGAGATCGTTGCGCAAGATGGCAAGACTATTTTAATGGCAAGTATTGCGCCGGTCAGGGATGAGGATGGCAAAATATTGGGTGCTGTGACGGTTCTCCGAGATATCACAGCTCTTAAGGAGATCAACAAGATCAAGTCGCAATTCGTCTCGATGGTCGCTCATGAACTCAGAGCGCCCATGGCTGCGATCAAGGGTTGGTTGGAGATCGTTCTTTCAGGAGAGGCGGGTGGAGATGCGGAACAGAAAAAGCATTGGCTTCAACGGGCCATGGATCGTTCTGACTCTTTGTTGGCCTTGGTGGATGACCTTCTTGTGATCAACCGGATGGAAACCGGCAAGATCGCCCAAAAGATGGAATCCGTGAAAACAAATGACATCATCAATAAAATCATAGAATTTCTCAAACCGGATGCCGAAAAAAGGGCTGTGTCCATCAGAGCCGAATTGCCGGGAGAATTTCCCCCTATCCAGGCTGATGTGAGAGACATGGAAAAACTTTTTACCAACCTGATAAGCAATGCGATCAAATACAGCAGGAAAGATGGATCTGTAACTATAGAAGGAGCGATGGAAGGAAGCTTTATCCGTTATGATGTGAAGGATACGGGGATCGGGATATCAGCCGAACACCTGTCGCACATCTTCGATGATTTCTACAGGGCAGATGATGAAAGGATAAAAAAAATACCAGGAACAGGCCTTGGCCTAACGATCGCCAAAAAAATCGTGAATTCTCATTTCGGTCGTATCGAGGTGGAAAGCGAATTAGAAAAGGGGAGCGTTTTTTCGGTACATCTTCCTATTGAACATCAAAAAGATTGATAGGTGAATAAAATGTGTTCCAGCGAAAAATATAAATTGAATGAGATTATCCTGAAAAAAAAGATTGCTCCCTCCATCACGCTTTTTAAAATACACACACCTCTGGTGGCTGATTCCGTGAAGGCGGGACAGTTCGTTGTCGTCAGAACGGATGACTACGCGGAGAGAGTCCCTTTGACTGTAGCGGATAAGGACCTGGAAGAAAAAACCATCACGCTGATCGTGCAAGTTGTCGGAACGGCCACAAAAAAGATGGATTCTCTCCAAGAAGGGGATTCCTTTCTCGATGTGGTCGGTCCTTTGGGAGAAGCGACCGCGATCGAAAATGTGGGAACCGTGGTGTGCATCGGAGGAGGCGTCGGCGTGGCTCCTGTTTATCCGATAACCCGAGCCTTCAAGCAGGCAGGAAATCGCATTATTTCCATCATCGGTGCGCGAAACAAGGAAATGCTCATCCTGGAAGACGAGATGCGAGCCACAAGTGATGAATTATACATCTGCACCGACGATGGGTCTGAGGGTCATCATGGCTTCGTGACCGATATTCTCAAGAAGCTTCTCTCGAATGGAACGGAGATCAATGAAGTGGTGGCCATTGGCCCGGGGATCATGATGAAGGCTGTTGCTGATATCACCAAGGAACCTGGAATCAAAACTATCGTGAGCCTCAATTCTTTGATGGTGGATGGAACGGGTATGTGCGGAGGGTGCCGGATCACCGTCGGAGGAGAAACGAAATTCGTCTGTGTGGATGGGCCAGAATTCGACGGTCATAAAGTCGATTTCGATGAACTCATGCAACGCTCAGAGATGTATGTCCGGGAAGAACACCGCGCCATGTGGGATTATGAATGCCGGCTGCAGAAAGCCGCGGATAACCTTAAAAGAGCCAACAAGCGGGAGCCCATGCCCAAACAGGATGCCAAAATGAGGATCCGGAATTTCGATGAAGTGGCTTTGGGATATACCCGGGAGCAAGCTATGCGCGAGGCCTCTCGCTGTCTGCAATGCAAAAAAGCTTTTTGTGTAGAAGGATGCCCGGTGGATATCGATATCCCTGCCTTTATCATGAAGATCAAAGAAGGGGATTTTATGGGAGCCATCCACAAGATCAAGGAAAAAAACAGCCTCCCTGCAGTCTGCGGCAGAGTGTGCCCTCAGGAAGAGCAGTGCGAGGAAAAATGTATCCTTGGTAAAAAAAAGGATCCTGTCGCCATAGGCCGGCTGGAACGTTTTGTGGCAGATTATGAGTTCAGCCGGGGTGAGGCACGTGCTCCAAAGCTTCCAGAACCGACTGGGAAAAAAGTAGCGGTGATCGGAGCCGGTCCAGCTGGACTGACCGTTGCAGGCGAATTGTGTAAGATCGGTCACGCCGTTACTGTTTTCGAAGCTCTTCATGCTCCTGGTGGGGTTCTTGTGTACGGAATCCCCGAATTTCGTCTTCCCAAATGGATCGTCCAGAGGGAAAGCGATTACATCGGGAAGTTGGGAGCGGATATCAAAGTCAGTTATATTGTCGGCAAGGCAAAGACGGTAGACCAGCTTTTTGAAGACGGATTCGATGCTGTGTTTATCGGTACAGGGGCCGGTTTGCCCTATTTTCTGAATATCCCAGGAGAGAACCTGAACGGCGTTTATTCGGCGAATGAGTTTTTGACCCGGATCAATCTGATGAAGGCCTATCTCTTTCCCGAATACAACACGCCCGTCCGTTTCGGTCAAAGGATCGCTGTGATCGGCGGAGGAAACGTGGCCATGGATTCAGCTAGGACTTCCCTGCGTTTGGGCGCTGAAAAGGCCTATCTGGTATACCGGAGGTCCCGTGAAGAGATGCCGGCGCGGGAGGAAGAGATCGAGAATGCCTTCGAGGAAGGCATCGAACCACGACTGTTGACCAATCCGATCCGGGTCCTGGGCGATGAAAAAGGGTGGGTCAAGGGATTGGAATGTGTCCAAATGGAGTTGACCGAACCGGACGATTCGGGCAGAAGACGGCCCGTAGCCATTGAAGGATCAGAGCATGTGATCGATGTGGATATGGTAGTCGTGGCCATAGGCCAGGGGCCGAATCCATTGTTGACCTCCACGATACCCGACCTGAAACTGACAAAGTGGGGAAACATCATCGCCGATGAAGAGACGGGGCGGACATCGAAAAAGGGTGTTTTTGCCGGAGGCGATATCGTCACCGGTGCGGCCACTGTGATCCTCGCGATGGGCGCGGGCAAAGCAGCGGCCCGATCCATCGATCAATACCTAAAAGATGGCAAATGGGAATGCGAGTAAAGTCTCTCTCCATCAAGCATTCCCTCACCACTCTTCTCGGCGGCTGCGGAACTCCGCCTGTTCACTAAACATCACTGAAACATAATCCATTGTTAATCCGAAACTCATCCCATATGCATAGTCATGCTCAATACATCCTCGCCGTCTGACTCCGTCAGATTCCCTCGAAGAATAATTCGTGAAGGCTAAATCTTCAATGGCGTTGCGGACATGCGTGATGGAGGAGGGGATTAGAAGCTGATTTTTTGTTTTTTTCCGGATTTCAAGTTTAGAGTTTTGAGCTGATCACCGTATCGGATTTTTACTTCGCCGTCGAAGTCCGGAAGGATCACGGCTTTGATGAGTTTGCCGTCCTTCCATTCCTGATCCACCGTGAATCCCCCGCGGGCTCTTAGCCCTCTGATGTATCCTGATCCCCAAACATCTGGAAGAGCCGGCAACAGATGGATCTCGCCGTTGTGGCTCTGCAGGAGCATTTCAGCTATCCCGGCCGTACCCCCGAAGTTGCCATCGATCTGGAAGGGAGGATGGGCATCGAACAGGTTGGGGTAGGTTCCTCCGCCGGAGTATTGGGTCTCCGGGGATGGGTCCACATATCGAAGGTGAGTTCGGAGCATTTTGTAGGCGTGGTCCCCGTCTAGAAGTCGAGCCCACATGTTGATCTTCCAGGCCTTGCTCCACCCAGTGCCGCCGTCTCCCCGAATTTCGAGCGACCGCCGGCAGGCTTCTGCTAAGTCGGGTGTCGTGAGCGGTGAAATCTGGTTATCAGGGTGGAGCCCGATCAGATGGGACATGTGCCGGTGCTGGGGATCGCTATCCTCCCAGTCATAATACCATTCCTGGAGATTTCCTTTGCAGCCTATCTGGTAGGGATATAGTCGATCGAGTGCTTTTTGGACTTCCCTTTTGAACTTGTCATCTGTTTGAAGAATTTCTGAAGCTATTATAATCTTCTGAAAAAGCCCTCTGATCAGGGCCAAATCGGCTGTAGTCCCGAAGGAAACGGCTCCCACATAACCTTCCGGGATTTTGTACTGATTCTCTGGCGATGTGGCCGGAGCTGTCACCAAATATCCATCCGGTCCCTCCACAAGCCAATCCAGACAGAATTGGGCAGCCCCCTTCATCAATGGATAAGCATAATCCCTCAACCATTCAGCATCTCTATTGAAGGCAAAATGTTCCCAAAGATGGAGGCTGAACCATGGCCCGGCCATCGGCCAATTGGCCCACACCGGATGCCCCTGTCCGAAATCTCCAACAGGGTTGGTCATGGCCCAGATGTCTGTGTTATGGTTGCAGCACCATCCCCGGCAGCCAAAAAATGCCTTGGCTGTCACTTTGCCGGTTTTAGTCAGGTTCCCGATGAACTGCAGCAGGGGCTTATGCATCTCCTGCAGGTTGCCCACCTCGGCCGGCCAGTAATTCATTTCCACGTTGATGTTGGTGGTGTAGTTGCTGCTCCAAGGCGGACGCAGGTGGGGATTCCAGATACCTTGAAGGTTGGCAGGAATGCCGCCTGGACGGGAACAGCTTATCAAAAGATACCGGCCATACTGAAAATACAGGGCTTCCAGGTCCGGATCCTCGGTTCCCTCTAAATATTGCTTAAGACGGAGGTCAGTGGGCAAGTCTTTATGTGCGTTTTCCCCAACGGAGAATACGACCCGGTCGAAAAAATTGCGGAAATCGTAGACATGATCTTGTTTCAATTCCGCATAAGATCGACCCTTTGCCCTCTCGTACAAAATATTTATCTGCTCGACCGGATTTTTTCCCTCTGTCCCGGGTTCTTTATCGAACCCGTTGTAGCTTGTGGCGATGGCAACGGCAATAACAGCGCTTTTAGCTTTTTCAACAGAAACGGTCGAATCCGAATGCTCCAAATTCCCATCCGTTTCCAGAATGCGCGCTTCGACTTGAAACCGCATGCCTTTTCCCCCGGAGTCGTCGTCATACACCATGGCATTCGGGATATCTCCTCGGTAATTGGGTTCAGCGTGCACTGGTCCCCGTCCCTCGAGGATCAACCGACTATCCGAAATTGCCCGGCTGGTGTATCGAAGCTGGCTGGAGCACCGGAGTGAAAAGCCCAGAGCTTCCGGCTCACTGGCCGAGAGTTTGATGATCAGAAGTTGGCCAGGGTAAGAAACAAATACCTTTCTTTCATATGTTATGGTCCCGATCCTGTATCGTGTGGTGGCGATGGCGTTCCTTATATCGAGATCTCTGTAATATTCTTCTGCTCCTTCTTCGTGCTGAAAGTCGATATACAGATCCCCCAAAGGCAAAAAGGATTGGGAGAATTTTCCCTGCATGTTCCGGATCGTTTTTTCGGCCAGGGGATAATCGTGGTTGAATAACGCTTCGCGGACTTTGGGGAGATAATCCACAGCTTCCGGATTCATAACGGGATCCACAGGCCCTCCGGCCCACAACGTTTCCTCATTCAAAAGGATGTGTTCGGAATGGACACTCCCATAAACCATCGCGCCCATACGGCCGTTACCCAGAGGCATCGCCTCTTCAAAATAAGAGGCCGGTTTTTCATACCAAAGGATCCTTGCAGCAAGATTTTTGTCGGGCCTGCAATAAATGGAAAGGAGAAACGAGACGAAAAGGATCCCTATGGAGAGATAACAGTGATAGATTGACCTTTTCATTTGACTCGGACGATTTCCAAAATCTTTATTTGCGGATCGAGCATCTGCCCTTCTGCCGGTTGTAGGTGGATTTTATTTACCACTTTCATGCCTTCGGTGACCCTTCCGAAAGCGGCAAAGCCTTGGCCATCCGGATTGCGTTTGCCTCCAAAATCCAGCTCGGGCTGGTCGCCCACACAGATGAAAAACTCAGAAGAGGCTGTCCCGGGATTTAATCTGGCCATGGAAATCACGCCGTTTTTGTGGAGGATGCCGGTTTTATCCGTTGTTTCGTGTTCGATCGGGGACAATGTTTTTCTTCCCTCGGCGGAGCCTAAACCTCCCTGGATAACTTCGATCTTGATATCGTTATTGGGTTGATTGTCCATCGTTACGGTCCTGTAAAAAGAGGCATCTTTGAAAAGGCTTGCGTCGACATATTTGAGGAAGTTATCAGCCGTTATAGGCGCCTCTTTTTCATAGATCTCGACTATAATATCCCCCAGTTCTGTCTGGATCACAACATGAGGATTTCCCTCTGCCCCAGCTAGGATCGGCATGCTTCCGAGAATGAAGATCAGAAATAATCGTGATAAATTTTTCATTCGTCCGTTCTCCTTCTGATTCCTTATAATTCTTAGGGATACATTATCAAAGAAGAGGATTAAAACTCAATATGTAAAACGTTGACAAATCTGGGGTGAAATCTTACAATAACTAGAAATACTATAGATATTATAGAAATAATATACATAATTACGTCAAAAGGAGTTTTCAGATGAAGAGATTCATTATCCTCGTTATGATCGGCCTATTGATGACCGGTTCTGTTTTTGCAGGGGTGATCAAGAAGTCAAAAATCGAAGTGTCTTTTAAAGATTTCGGAAATTTCACGTCCGACCAAAGCGAGAAGCTTACCTCCGAGAAAAAGCTTACCGATTCCCAAAACAAGTTCAAGGGAAAAGGGATCGTCGGGAAACTTTCCGGGAGTATTTTCTTGAAGTCTGGTGAAACCGGAGAAATGATCATCCTTCCAGAAATGATGATTTACAGGATGAATCACAAGAAAAAAGAGTACTCGGTGGAGCCTATCGAAAAGATCACATCCGAGGAGGAGGCCACAGAAGCAGGTTATGGTGGAGAAGCTGAGGTCGAAGAGGAGGGGGAAAGCGAAATCAAGATAATCCGGTCTGAATTCACGGTGGACGATACCGGAGAATCTAAAACCATTAATGATTTTTCCTCGAACAAATACATCGTCAACTGGGTAACGGAATGGGAGAATATCCAGACCGGAGAAAAGGGCACAGACCGTTTGGTCACGGATGTGTGGACGACCCCCCTCACTGGCGATTTACAGAAAGCCCGGGATGAAGAAGAGACATTCACCAAAGCTTATATGAAGAGCATCGGAATCGATGCGGACTCTCTCCAGCAGATGATTTTAGGGACCAATTGGCTGGCACTGCTCGGCAGCATGAGCGAGGGAGGCCAGGGCCGACGACACAAAGGATCGAACTTCGCGGATGAAATGAAAAAGATCGAGGGCTATCCCATCGTCATCGATGGAAAGTACTTCTCAAAAAGCGAGGGAGGAGATGAAAAGGAGGATACGGACAAGGATTCAGGTGGAGGGGTGAAGGGAATGCTGGGTGGGTTAGCCAAAAAAGCCCTTAAAAAGGGCTCAAAAGACGAAAATGAGCCGGCCTTCACTTATTACACGGAGCTCATCGAATTTAGCCCGGTCAAGATAGGAGATGATGCCTTCCAGGTACCGGCCAATTATAAAAAGAAAGGATAACAAAACATGAAAAATATCATCGATAAACATGCCTTTGTGATCGGGGTGACCCTGATCTTGGTCATGGGATTAACCGTTGTGACAGCCTCAGCAGGAGAGGCATTCGCTCCTGTTGTCAAACTCCCCGAAAAATTAGAGAACCGAGCCATGTGGGTTAACATGATAAAAAATTGGGTCGTTCCCAGTAAAGAGGATGTCGGCATCCCTGCTTATCCCGGCTCGGTTATTGTCGCATTGAAAGACAAGAGCTGGATGGAAGCCAACGGCGAGAAAATGGACACACTGCCGGTCATTACTCTCGCTACGATGGACGAACCGGCAAAAGTCACGGCCTTTTACCAGGAGAAACTTTCGGACTGGAAGTACAAAAACCAGATGAGCATGTTCGACATATTCTGGACAGGAAAAGATGAGTTCAACAACATGGACATAACCGAGGCTGCTACCGTTCCTAATTTGATCATCATGAAGGCTTTTTCTGCTCAGACAGATTTTCTACCCGGTGCGAAAACAGCCATTACCCTCGTCTACAAACCCACTAAATAATCCCTTAGGGGAGATCAATTTTCTTTACAAAATCAGTCTATTCCTCTACGCTTTGATGGAAGGATAGGAGGGAAGAATGAAAAACCATAAGGCCGTAGGAATTCTGTTTGCCTTGATCGGGCTGATTCTGATCAACAGTAGCCTTATCGCCCAGAAAGTCATATTTCAAAGCAATTTTACGGATCTGAAACAGAATTGGGAGGTCGTGGATGATCCGGAAGCTAGTGGAGCGCCTGGGAAATGGCGCGTTGGCTTGGGCGAGTTTTCAGGGATCCATAACAAAAACTACACGATGGCCACAGCGCTTCTAGCCGGCGAGAAAGACTGGCAGAACTACACAATAGAAACATCCCTGACCTCTATGACTAATCAAGGGTACTTGGTGGGAATCATTTGCGGGTATCGGGATGCCGAGAACTTTTATCTTGTCGGATACAATTTTTACGAACGCCGGTTCGAGATGGTAGTACGTACGCCTGAGGGATTCGAGCTGATGGCCTTTTTTAAAGTCGATCTGATCCCGGGTGAAGAAGTGTCGCTGCGGTTGGATTATGCCGGCGATCGTCTCCGTTTCAGCGCCAATGAGCTCGTCGTCTTCGATCTGAACGATAACCGCTTTCCCAGCGGGCAATGCGGATTGGGGGCCTCCGGACTTCAGGGATCCAAAGTCATGTTCGGGCCCGTAACCGTGCGATCCCTGGATCCTTCTACCCTGCCGCCCCGTGAATACCTGGATCTACTTTCCTTTCGCCGGGGCGCTGAGGTCGTTTCCGAAGCCGAGGAAGGACCCGTCAAATGTTTGATAGACCACAACTACCGTATGGACAAGGCAGAATTCGTTCCGGGTTCTTATATGTCCTTGAACATCAAAAGACTCTCGCTTCCTTTTGAGGCGGTTTATTCCTTTCCTCAAGACAAAGCCGTCGAGATCCACAACATCGGATTCCAGTTGGTCAGCGGTAATTTCCCGGGTGAAGTAGAGTTTCTGGTCTCCGAAGAGAATCAGGAGGGCTCATTCCGATCTGCAGGCAAAGTTCAAGTCAAACCGGAGAAAAGCAGCTATCAGGAATTCCCGTTCGATGGGATCAAAGCCAAATATTTAAAAGTCAGATTTCTTACCGCTGACCAAGAAGATTACATCCAGATGGATGAGATTCTTGTCAAGGGGTATCGTGTGGGATCGGGGCCGATCGAGGGTTTATCCGGGGAGGGCTCGTCAGGAGCACTTGGGGAAATCCTGTTTGAAGACGATTTTTCCTCAGGTGCGATCGACAAATGGCAGGTCTGGGACGATCCCGACTCCTATGAAAAGGAAAGTCAATGGCAAATCGTTCTCTCCGAGTACTCGAATATCTATAATTACCTGAACCATCCGGCGACCTTCCTGCTGACCGGGGATCAGGATTGGACCGATTATTCCATAAAGACCAATATGCTTGCCGTGCAGAGCGACGGAAACCTGACCGGCCTTGCGTTCGGTTTCAGGGATACAGATGATTATTACATCGTTGGTTATAACTTCAGCTCCAGCCAGTTCGAGCTGGGGATCCGCACACCTCTTGGGTTCGAGATCCTGGCGCGTGCGCGGATCGATTATCCGCGTACAGAATGGCTGCCGCTGATCGTAGATGTTCACGGCAGCCGGATTCGGTTTCGTTTCGACGATAAGGTCATATTCGACCTGGATGATGGAAAGCCGATCTCTGGCCGGGTAGGGATCGGGTCCTCTGCCCTGGATTTCGGGGCCGTAAACCTTCAAGACTTCGAGGTCACCTCGACGGCCGAAACCGGCCTGCCCAAGAAGGATCTGCAAGACCTTCTTGCTTACAAAAGGGGAGGTGCTGTCATCTACATGGAAGTTCCGCCTAAGGGCGAGAAGTTTGTCGACATGCTCGATCATACGCTACTCGACTACGAGAAATTTGGCAATACCTACGCGCCGGACCTTGCCCAAGACCAACTTCCCCAGGAGGCAGTGTTCAATTTTCCTCAGGGCCGGTTTGTCGAGATTCGCCGGATTGGCTTTATATTCGGCAGCCGGAATCAGCCCAAGGAGATGAAATTCTGGGTTTCCGACCAGACACCGAAGACGGGATTTTCCCCGTTGACTACCATCACCCCCAAGCCTGAGGCCGGCAACAGTCAGGAATTTGAGGTGCCCCCGACCCGAGCGAAATACCTGAAGATGCAGATCACCCAAAGCACGGGCACTAAACAGGTGGAGATTCGTGAGATGTTTGTCAAAGGCTTCTTCCTGGAACCAGCCGACCGGAAGCCCGGAGAAGAATCTTTAGGTGAGATCCAGATCAGGGAGAAGGAGCCGAACGATTCGCCCGGACAGGCACAGGGCCTTCCTCTGAGCACTTACTTGGGAGGAAATGTAACACGCGAGGATGTCGACTATTACAAACTCGCGCTGAAAGACACGCCGGGGAATACTCTAACCCTGTACATCAACAACCTCGGTATCCTGCGGCCTGGCTATGTGCTTTCTGCTCTGGATGGGACTAAGATCGATCCGATCAATGAAAAGGCTGAGGGGAATATCATAGAAGTGACCTACCAGCTGGCGCCTGATGATTATCTACTCAAGATCGATCGTCCTGATTCTTATCTGACGATCGTTTTCGACGATAGCGGCAGCATGGGGCCAAGTGTGGATATCGTGAAGAAAATACTCGGAGGGTATCTGGATAATCTCGGCGAGGGGTTGAATCTTCAGCTTATGAAATATGAAGATGAACCGGCCTTCTTATCTGATTTCACCCATGATGCGGCGATTTTGAAGCAGGCCATGGAAAAAGAAGTGAGGGGGGGAGGAGGAACGGACACCTTCAAAGGCTTGAAAGCGGCGATCGACAGTGTCGGGAGACAAAAGGGGAATCGCGCTGTGCTGGCGATTTTCGACGTTGTCGATTGTGGAGGAAGCAAATGCATGCAGTATTATACGGAAATGTGGGACAGTATTCTGAGTTCCGGTATCAGTTTTTCCACGATCGCTGTCCAAAAAGGATGGGAGGCGGAGACTTCCTATTATACAAATTCCAGGCAGCGGATATTCAAGGAAATCGCTTATTCCAGTCAGGGACAGTATTATTATTCGCCTTCACCGGATAAGGTCGAAGAAAGTGCCGACCAGATCTTTAAACAGTTGACCTCGCCTGTGGAGTACAGGCTGAAAGCTGAATGGGCCCAGACGGAGCGGATGCCGGGATTCATAGAAGTCCAGTTCGAGGAAGGGGCGGAGAAAAAAGCGGCGAAAAATGTCGAACTCATTTTGGACGCGTCCAACTCCAAAGATCACGATCGCTAAGGAGGTCCTGGATCAGATCATCAACGGCCTCCCCGATGAGATGAATGTGGGCCTGCGTCTTTACGGGCATCGCTATGGACTGAATGACGGAAGGGCCTGTCAGGACACGGAGCTGGTAACACCTATCAATCTAATCGATAAGCAGCAGCTGATCGATGCGGTCAACGCCATCACGCCCAGGGGGAAGACGCCTCTAGTTTATTCCGTGTTGGAAGGCATCAAGGATTTCAAAGACCTCAAGGGCGGGACCATTGTTTTGATCAGCGATGGAGTGGAAAGCTGCAATGGCGACATCAACTCCATTGCCCCGGCATTAAAAGAGGCCGGGCTGGATCTCCAGGTCAATATCGTGGGATTCGATATCAAGGAGATCGAGGCCCGCAAGCAACTGGAGGCCATCGCAACCTCTACCGGAGGGATCTATCTGGATGCCAAAGATTCTGAGCAGCTGCTGGATTCGCTGGAACAAACTCTCCGTGTCGAATTTATCATTCTGGATGATCAAGAAGAGATAAAGGCCCGGGGCGTAGTCGGGGGGGAACCCGTCCAGGTCGTCGAAGGCGAGTATAGGCTGAAACTGCTGCTTCAACCCGAGCCCTTGGAAATTAGAATCAGCGTCAAAGCCGGGACTACGGAGAGGTTGATTCTAAAAAAAGAAGCGGAAACGTGGAAGGTGCTCAAATAACAGTTTTGGCAGTCCTTGATTTGCACGGCGAAAATCGGTACTCTAGATTGAGTTATTTGATACAAGATATCGGAGAGAGCACAGATGACAAAGACATTGACCCTGGACGGTGTGCGGTGGCCCAGAATTCTCAGTTTTATTTCTGGGATCGGGATGATGGTGGCATCGATACTGACCATGCGGCATTATTTTCTCGCCAACTTTCCTGAAAGCATCTTCGAAGGGTCCTTTTGCGATATCAGTGCCTTTTTCAACTGCGACAGCTCTGCTTTTTCGGCCATTTCCCAGGTAATGGGAATTCCGCTCGGCTTTTTTGGGATCATCGTCGGGGCTCTTGTGGCTCTAGGCGCCCTTTTCCCGTCTGAAAGCTTCGAACACACCAATTCCTTTATTTCCTTCTTAAATATCCTCGGGGTAATCGCACTTTTTGCCTATTCCGTTTTTTTCATGGGAAGCTTGTGTCTCCTTTGCACCGGTTTTTATTTCTTTTCCCTTCTGAGTTTTTTTCTCTTCTGGAAATTCCGTGTCCGTTTTTTCCAGCCATCCCTCAAGATGATCGTGACCTTTGCGTGCATAACGGCTCTCGGAGCATACGGCATGGTCCAGTATCATGATGCAAAGAAGGATGCCCAGGCTGCTGTCACTTTACGGATCGTCAAGCAATTCCGCGACCTGCCAATTGTCGACAATCCCAGCATCATCTCTCCCTATTGGACGGTCAGATCAACCGAGTATTTCGAGGATGCTCCTATCCATGTCATCGAGTTCTCCGATTTTCTCTGCCCAGACTGTTTGTTCCTCACTCAGGAGTTCGACAAGCTGAAAGAGGAATTCGCCGGAAAGATCAACATCGCATTTCAATTTTTTCCTCTCGAGGGACTTTGCAATCCCGTCGCTTTCGAGAAAGATATTCATCCTGGAGCCTGTGAGCTGGCTTTTATCGCGGCACACGACCCGGCTCAATTCGTCGCCATCCACGATGAGATCTTCGCTAACTTTAACTTGGCCCGAAGGCCGGAATGGCGTCAGGAATTGGCGATGAAATACGGAGTGGAGCAAGCTCTCAGCGATCCTGTCACGCAGGATATCGTGCGCTCCTTCGCCAACACAGGGATGGAGTACGAAAAAACTTCCGATGAGTTCACGTACGGGATCCGTTCCACACCGACTATGATCATCAACGGCCGGATGATCATCGGAACTTTGCCTTATGAGCACATGAGGGCGATATTCCAGGACCTGGTGGATGAATACGAAGGACGATCGAGTTTTATCGAGCGGTGGGTTCCCCGAAAGGCCAGAAAAGTCAGGCGCTAAATTATTTTAATCCTGAGAAGCGGATGAGGAAAGTGGTTCCTTTGTTCCCTTCATTCTTCTTCTTCGTCTGCTGAAATTCTTTCATTCAAGATAGACTAAGATATCATATGAATGTTAAAGGAATGTGAATATAAGATTAAAAAGTTTTAACCTTTATATCATGGTTTATTTGATAAGGAAAAGCTTTGTCTGGCGCCCGTCTATGAAATGGCAGCCCTCTTCGGTAAAAACGCCCCCTTCTTCCAGGCCCATCCTGATCTCCAGATCGTCCCACTCCGGCACCTTGTACCTGTTGTTCATTTCGATGGCATAGCATGTGTTGAAGTACAGGGGATAGTCACCGCGAACTGGTACGCCGTCCTGCCGATTCCAAAGTCCCACCACGAATCCGGCCGCATGGCCATGCACGCCGAGGGGATGGCAGTAAACGGCAGGAGTCAGGCCTTCGGCCTTTGCTTTTTCCAGCGAGGAACTGAGCACTTCGTTTCCTGTCCTGCCGACACGGTGTTCTCCCATCACGATATCCTGCAGTCTGTTCCCTCTGCTTAGCGCTTCTTTCAATCCATCCGGTGCATCATTTTCACCGATACGACACACATAGGCGTTCTGCTGTGTGTCGGTGCAAAGACCCAGGTACACGATGCCGATGTCGCAATGCAAGAGATCCCCACGCCTGATCACATCTGGATTGTCTTTATACAACTCTTCATCCTTTTTGGACCGCTGAATCGAGACAGAGGGATGAAACCAAACACCTAGACCGATGTCCGTGAACCGCTGCCGGATCCACCAGACAACGTCCTCTGTTGTGGTTGCATCGGGAACGATCACTTGATTGGAAAAGAATTCGGCGATGATGTCATGGGCGACTCCGCAGATGTGTCGGTACAGGCTCAGCTCGCGCGGGCTTCGCGTTTCCAGCCATCCCACACACAGGTTTTCAGCCGAAACCAGACGGCCTGATAATTCAGGTCCTAGAGCTTTGACCAAGCTGGCCTTGAAGGAAGCGGATAACCCGTCTCCGAAGGCCCAGGTTTCCGATTCATCGATCCCGATTTTTTTTGGATCGCTTTTCTTGATATAGTCGGCCAGGACTTCGAATTGGTCTTTGCTTTGATCGGTGAAGATGGATTTATACCATTTCCCCATTCCGTAAAAGCTGCCAGTCAACCGAGCCACGCCCTCCTCTTCTCCCTTGTCATGGAAGATGAGGATGGATGTTCGGCGGGCGGCCATGGTTGGCTCCGGGACCAAGGTCAGATAAACCGGATCTTCGTTGTATTCCCGACAGATGATAAGCCACATGTCGATCCCTTCCCGGCGCATAAGCTCGGGAACGATGTTTTCCAATCGCCATTCAAGGATTTCGTTCATGACCTTGGCTCTGTCTTTTTCCGGCAGGATGTTGTCGATGTCCCTTACAGCCGTGGTTCCGATATCCTGGGAATAAGCCATTCCCGCAGCCATGGATAGAAGCATTATCGTTAGAACAAACAGAGACTTTCCTTTTTTCATTTGTACCTCTCTAAAAAGATTTTCAAGCTTTCGCTAATTCCGGATTATTGCACTTTAAGGTTGATCCGCTTGCTGTCTGTGCCGCCGTTCTGTGATTTCACCTGAACTTCGACCCATCCTTGGCTCCCGTCCATCTTCACGAGAGCACCGAACCGGATTGTCTCCTTTCCTTTGAGCCAGAACTCCGTTCCTCTTTTCGTGATCACTTCCACATCTGCATTAGGATTGGATGGATCGGTGGCAGCCGAACCTTTGGGAACCTCGATCATCGAAACATTTTTCGATGTTTTGAGCATGATTTTATCCTGCTCCACTAATTTCAATTGTTTGGCTCTATCTGAAGCAGTAGGGTAAACCCTGTCGTTTTTGACTGCCGCCTCGATCCAGTACAGGTTATCTGCCACGGGTCTCACGGTGATATCCACAACCTCGGCTTTGGGAAACTGGCTGGCGCAGTACATCACGAACTGAGCATTTTTAAAGGCCTCTTGCTCGATATACCGGGCAGGAGGAGTTCGGCGGATATGTTTTTTCGGCGTCCCGCCGATCCAGATCTCGCCCAGGTCAGGATGGTCGACTTTGTGGGGGCTTATCCATCCTTCACCCGTGAGCTCGATATCGATCCATTGGAGCATCTCCTCATCGGAAACACGGCCGTCATCGTCCATGTCCGCAATTTCGGCATTGGAGCCCCAGAGTTCGATCAGATAGCTGTAGGCGCCCAGCATATAGTAAGTGGCCGCATGAGCCTGGCCGCTAAGCCCGCCTATGGTCGGACTGTAATTCTGCAGAATCCGGGCCCCAGCCGTGACGATGGCTGTTTGGGTGTCCATATCGTGCTGATCGACCGGTGCCACCTGTCGGTCGAAAAGCTGGGCGTACTTATTGGTTTCCCGTAACATGGCCAGGCGCTGCTCTTGCATATCCCGCATCCGCTGGCTTTGTTCATCGCTCATATTGGGCTGGCTAACTGCGGGCGGAGCCTGGAACATGATCAAGCGGCCCGTGTTGTGGAAGTGAAAGCTGGCGAAGATATTCGGATGTTTGAGCTGGAACTCGAACACGTTCCGGCATTCGGACTCTGACATCGGATAGGGATTCCCTGCTTCCAGGCTCCATCCATACGGAAAATTCCGGTTGGGATCAGGGCCCCCGATGTCGTCCTCGTTGATCAAACCGTCTCCGTCATTGTCGTATCCTTCTTCACCGATACGGACGAAAAGTTTTACACCTTCTTCAGCCTCATCCACTCTGACGAAACTCCTCTTGTCTGTGGAAAGCTTGTAGTTGCCTTTAGGATGCTCGATGTACATGGTGGAAAGTTCCCCGTCCCCGTCCACGTCTTCGGTTTGATCTTCATCGTAGAGCCCGTCGCCGTCGTTATCCTCAGGCCGGTAGGGTTCACGGGGATTATTTGGGGTATTGGGATGGACGACGAAGGAATCATTGGCATCCACGTTCAGCCCCGGGAGGATGTAAAAAGTGCAGTTGTCCACAAGATCGTGCACATAGGGATCGTAATCGTACCGTGTCAGCAGGTACCACATCAGATACAAAGAACAGGTAACTCCGTTGACTTCGTTGCCATGGATAGCTCCGTCCACCCACATGGCTGTTTTTTCGGAGTGCTTTCCGGTCGATTTAGCCGTGATGGTGATCAAGTACTGGTCACGGCCCATTCGGCTTTTGCCGATGGACTGGATATCTGCCAATTCCGGATATTTTTTCTGGATGTCGTGCATGATCTTGGTCCACTCCGCATAGCTGTAATACCGACTCCAGCTGATGGGAAAGTCCAATTCGCCATGGTAGCCGCCCGGGCTTTTTTGTAAATTTTTCTGGGCTATGCCCGGGGGAGTCAAGACAAAAATCATGGTTATAACGAGAGTTGCTGTGTATTTAAACAATCTTTTGATTTTCATCATCATCCTCTTTTTAGTCTATGGAAACAGGTTTCACTTTGGTGCCGCCCTTCTGTGAACTCACCACGATTTTGAGCGGAGTGTTTCCTTCCACAGCCACCAGCCAAGTGGCTGTCCGTGAGGTTCCTTTCTGGTTGACTTCAGTCGGTTGCCTCTGTTGTTGACGCGTGAAAGGCGTTGGATACCCTGGAGGAAAAAAGAATCGTCGTTGGGATCGCTGTTGAGAAGTCCCCGTCGGCAAACGTTGTCCTGTGTAACCAGGAATTTTTTGGGTTCCTTCCATCACACCCAGTTTTTGGTACGGTGTTCCCTGTAGATAAGTTGTTTTGTCAGGATCGCCGATCAGCCAGATCACATCCTCTCTATTCCCTGGAAGCTGGGCTCCACGGGCAACGTGGGTGGCCAGTTTTCCCTCATTATTAACTTGGGCTGTGATCTGAACAACTTTGAATTTCCCTCTTGACTGACCTTTTTTGATCGTGACCTGCTCACCGCTCTGGATAGCTTCAGCCTCCTTGGCGCTGTTGGTTGTGTACAATACTTCGGCTTTGACATCTTTGATAACGACCTCGGGCAATAGCTGTGCACGGAAAAGTGTGAACTGCCAATGGTCTTCGCACACCTTGCGCAAAGGATCGCCCGGCCAAGCATTGTTGCGCAGATTGGGAAGCCAACCGCCGATCTCCCCATCACCTAGTTCTGGGTGTTTGTAGGGTTTCCAATCGACAAAAAGCTTGCCCCCATATTTTTCGTCCTGGTATTTCAGCGCTTCTCGTTGAATTTGTGTGTAATCCACATCCCCCTCGAATTTGGGAAAATCCGGGACGTCATTTCCGGGATTCCAGAGCTCGGTGGTGATGGCGTAAATACCGTACTGCATGTACATCCAGTCTGTCGCCATCCCATAACCATAACGTTGGTCGCCTTCTTCATCGTAGCTCACCCTCCAGCCTCGAGGCAGCTCGTATCCTCGCATGATGGCGTATTTGTTTTTCGAGGTCTTTTTGAGCTCTTCTTTGTATTTATCCAGATCGCCGGGGTTTTGCCAGGCTTCAGGGACTTCTTCTCCGATGATCTCCAGGTATTTTTTCCCCATGACTAGGTCCAAAACCGCCACATCCTTCGCATGCAGGTTGGGGTGCGGGGCCGTTCCCATCGGACGGTAGGTAAATCCCCCCGATGTGTGGTAGTTCTGTGCCATCAGGATATTGGTGTGGTTGGTCAGAAATTCGGCCATGGCGTGTGTTTCAGACGCTGAGGTGGGGTAGTCACCCGTTCCGCCAGCGAATCCGTCGGATCGCCACCATCCTTCTGGGTAATTGCGGTTGAGATCGATACCGGACTCTGAATCCTCCCCACGCTTGCCATCGCCGTCGTTGTCTTTATCCTCTGTGAGAACGGTATAACGGGGCTGGTCGGTTTTTTGGTTTCCCCGGAGCCGTATCATCAGGCGCGGATCCTGGTCATCTATGACGTAGTTCCCTTTGGGATCTTTGTAGCGAAACTGGAGGATCCTGCCATCTCCATCGAGGTCGTCTGGTCCGTCCTCGTTGATCTTGCCGTCCTTATCGTCGTCTTTTTCCATGCTGTTGGTTCTTTGCGGGATTCCCCTTTCCACGCTGTTATAAACTCCGTCCGGGTTGACCATAGGGCAGACGTATAAGGTCTTTTTGTCGACAATCTCCGTGATCTCTTTGTCAGTTCCATAGCCTGATACCAGCCTATCGATGGTGTACAGGCAGACCTCGGTCCCTGTGAATTCATTCCCGTGTGTTGCGCCGCAAATCCAATGGCCCGGTTTCCCCTGATAGGATTTCATCTGGGTGACGTTTTTTACGCCTTCCTTCCGCATGTTCTGCAGATTCACGTGCGCATCGATCGTGGTTCCTGTTTTCATGTTGGAGACCACCAGGACATAGATGGGTCGGCCCATCGTGCTTTTTCCGATCTCCAAAAGCTGGGTGATATCGGGATAGGCTTTGGCTACAGCTTTGAGATAGTCCACCGTGCCGTTGAAACCGTGGAACTTGTCGAAATTGATCGGCACTTTTTGTGCAGGGTGTAGGGGAGTGTTGATGATCGAGCCAACCAAAATAAATGTGATGGAAATCTTGAGAAAAAAGACAGGATTCAACCTCATGACATTGTCCCTCCATATTCGTGATTGTTTATAAAAATAAATTGAATGGCGGATGATGGATACATGGGAAGATACTACATAATACAAACGGATGATAAAATCAATCATTTCCTTGCTTGGCTGCAGCAAGGGATTGAAATGAAAGGAAATAGACCAAATTTCTAGGCAAAATAAATGCTTAAATCGATGTTTTTAGGGATAAAAAGAATACGGTAACTCTTTTTTTAATCATTCCGTTTATGATAGAAATGATTAGCTAATAAGTAGTAAGTCTTGGCGTGACTGGAAAGGTCAACTATGCTATGGTAATTGCATGCTATTTCTTAGAATATTCCCGATTCTGTGTGTCACCGTATTGTCGTTCCAGAATATCGTCTCTGCTCAGGAAAATAAATATACAGAAGAATTCGAGAAACTGGTCTCCCTCCAGAAAGAAATTGCTGATATCCACCCAGCTCTTGAAAAATTCTATCCGGTTGCGCTTGTTGTGGATAACCATTTTTTTCTGTTTGATTATGATACGACTGGTGGTCATTATGTGTTCATAAAAAAGGTTCAGTCAGAGTTTCCTGTCTCTCATGGAATAAGAGCGTCTTTTCCCCTAAGTTTTTATGACAATAAAACCTCCTGTGTAGTATCTCCGGAAATCTTCGACAGTCTCGATGGGTATGCCATACTCTTCCATGAATTTGTGCATTGTTATCAAGCGAATACAGTAGAGTATGAGCTGAAAAAAAATCTAAGGATCAATAAAGAAGCCATGGAAAAGGAACAGTATTCATGGGAACTGGATTATGACTTTCCTTACCTCGAAGAGAAATTCGTCGGGCTTTATTTAAAGTTCCTCGAAGAGATCGAAAAGGATAATCCAGCCGGTATTTACGAGACACGAAAAAACCTTAAAAAAGCCCTGAATGAGAAGGATTATGAATATTTGGTCTGGCAGGAGTGGAAAGAGGGATTGGCACGCAATATCGAGAATAAAATTCGGGGTAGATTCAACCTTGACTTAAACGATGGCGGGAAAAACAAACCATTTAGTCGGGTCTCTTTTTATTACGCTGGCGATAAATATATAGATTTTCTTTTTAGAGAAATGCCCGAGCTCATGACGAATATGCTCCAATTATTTGTTGAGATGTACGCCCGCTAGTTCTCCTTCTACTAGTACGAATTCCACAATTATTGTGTATTGTGAGACAAAATTAGAAACAGCGATGTAAAGAAGAGAGTGACATGGGAAAGATCGATCTAAAAAAAAGAAAATGTTTTTTCCCGCTAATTTTTTACATTTTCACTTTTTTGATTTTGACGGATGTCTTTTCTTCCTTATCTTTGGCCCAAGAAAAATTGAAACAAGAAATTACCCATAATGTGGCCGTCACCGCCATTTCCATCGCTGTGAGCGTCCAGAATAGGAGGGGCAGGCATATCACCGACCTCACGAAAGAAGATTTTTTCGTTTACGAGAATGATAAGCCAAAAGATATTACATATTTCAGCCACGATTATGAAGCCCCGTTGAGTTTGACCGTCCTCCTCGATGTGAGCGGCAGCATGGCCCTTCAAGAAAAACTGAACGAAAGCAAATTAGCCCTCGAGTATCTGATGGAAGACCTCCTAACCGAACGTGATGAGGTCTCCTTGTTGATTTTCGCTGATGGGGATGTGGAGATCGCCTCGAATTTTTCCACTGACAAAACAGATTTTTTATCGGTCTTGGGAAGGACCGAAGCCTATGGTCAGACCGCTTTAAACGATGCTGTGGGTGTGTCCCCTGATTTTGCCAACAAAGGCAATAATGAAAAGCGGGCTCTTCTTTTGATCACGGATGGGATAGAAAACGACAGCGAATATTCACCCGACCAGGCTATCGAAGTTGCGCGGAGAGTGGATATTCCGATCTACACCATCGGGCATAAAATCCCCTTGGACGAGCAGTTTTTAAAAAAGTACAAGCGTTCGAAGGATTTGACAGCCTCGGGTATTGTTGAATCCTTGGAGAAATTTTCAGAGGCGACCGGCGGAAAAGCCTTTTTTGTCAAAAATACTCTAGATTTAAAAAATTCATTGCGATTGGTCAAGCAGGAACTGAGTCATCAGTACATTCTGGGATACACATCCTATACAGATGAGAGCAATGAGTTCCGGAAAATCAAGGTCGTCACAAAAAAAAAGAGCTACAAGGTACGAACAAGAGAAGGATATTATAGCGGGGAGAAAAAAATGCCCGGATGATAATTTGCTATTTAAAGAAAAGTCTAGATGTGTTAACATAAAAATAACGAAAAAAAAAGGCAAGGGAGAAAATCATGAACAAAAACAAAATAACCTATCTATTTGGAATGATATTGATCGTTGGATTGATTGCTGGGACAAGCTGTGCGACAAAGAAATTTGTGACGGGGGAGGTAGCTACTCTGGATCAAAAGGTCGAAGGGGTTGAAACCTCTGTGGAAGAAAACCAGAAAAGAATCAAAGAGCATGATGAATCTTTGGCCACATTGGGTTCATTGATCAAAAAACAAGAATCCGAATTGAACAATCAGAGGTCCGAGTTCGACAGCAAACTGAGTGAAGTGAAAAAAGCTGCAGAAGGTAAACTGATATTTGAAGAGGTCCTCAGAAATGACGAAGCGAAATTTAAATTCGACAAATGGGATCTGAGCGAGGAAGCGAAGGTCATGTTGGACAAGTTCGTCGACGTGCTGATCGCGAAAGATAAGGGTGTGTACTTGGAGATTCAGGGGCACACAGATAGCTCAGGTGAGGAAGAGTGGAATTTGATTTTGGGAAAAAGAAGAGCTGAAGCCGTCATGGAATACCTGCACAAAAAATACAATATCCCTCTCCACCGGATGGAAGTCATCAGTTATGGAAGCGATGTTCCCGTGGGGGACAATTCTACCCGTAAAGGAAGAGCGCAGAATCGTCGAGTGGTTATCCTTATCTATGAATAGAGGCAGGCAAAAAATCTGGACGAGAGCCGCTTAGTATAATTCCGGTCTTAATCTTATAGCTTCACAAGTCGATCTCTTTTTTTTGCATAAACCGGGGAACTGTTTTATAACATAGCTAGGAATCTAGGTATGTTTAAAAACTATATAACGACCGCCTACCGCAACCTAATCAAACATAAGTTTTATTCTTCGATCAATATTTTTGGATTGTCTCTAAGCATGTCCTGTTGCATTTTGATTTTTGCCTACATCGGGTATGAACTTTCTTATGACGGCTACCACAAGAATGTTGACAATATCTATCGGATCGTATCCAAGAGGACTGTTTCGGGTCAGACGAGTGAACTGGCAAGATCGCCAGCACCGGTAGGCCCGACAATGGTGGAAGAGCTACCGGAAGTTGTAAATGCCGTGAGGTTCAGCCCCACGGTCAAAAGAGTGTTTGCCTATCAAGACAAGACTTTTTTCGAAGAGGGTGTGCTGTATGTGGACCAGTCCGTGTTTGACGTTTTTTCATTCGAGATGATCGAAGGGGATCCAAAAACTGCGCTTGAGCTCCCGTTCACCATGGTTTTTACCGAAAAAACCGCTCAGAAATACTTCGGGGATGAAAGCCCGGTCGGGAAAATCATCACTTGGGACAATAAATTCGACTATCGAGTAACAGGAGTCGTAAAAGACCCTCCTCCCAACTCCCATTTTACCTTCAAAGCGCTAGCATCCTTTGCAACTTTTATCAAATATGATCCCCGCATAGGGTCCTGGAATGGAGGAAGCTTCCCAACCTATTTGCTTTTGCAGGAAAACACAGATCTCGAGAAATTCCGGCAGAAGATGAATGGATTTCATGAAACACATCTCAGGCCAGCGCTGAAGGAAAGAGGAATCGAGCTCGAGGCCTATCTTCAGCCTTTGAAAAGCATTCACCTGCACTCGCATGTTCAGTATGAACTGGGCGATAACAGCGATATCCGATTGATCTATACCTTCTGGGCTATTGCTTTCATCGTTCTTTTGATCGCCAGTATCAACTTTATGAACCTCGCGACAGCACGCTCTGCAAGCCGTGCGAAAGAAGTGGGAATGCGCAAAGTTCTGGGGGCTCAGAGGACAAAACTCATCGTTCAATTTCTTGGGGAATCTTTTATGTATGCGCTATTGTCCTTTGCCCTCGGCATCCTACTTGCACGGCTTTTTTTGCCGTATTTTTCTGTCCTCGCAGGTAAAGATATCTCCTTGAATGCCATAGATATGCCCCAAGTGTATGCTGTTTTAGTCGCGATCGTGTTGTTCGTCGGGTTGGTAGCTGGCAGCTATCCAGCGTTTTTTCTATCCACCTTCAAACCCATTCATGCTCTGAGAGGACATGTCCCAGAAGGCTCAAAAAGCACTTCGTTTCGTTCCATCCTGGTCGTTTTTCAATTCGCCCTCTCCATCATCCTGATCATCTGCACGATAATCGTGTTGGATCAACACAAATACATGAAAAACAAAGATCTCGGCTTTAACAAGAAAAATTTATTGGCCATCGCGATCCAAAATGATGAGGTGAGAATAGGATTGGAAGCCTTCAAACAGGAATTGCTCAATGTCAGTGGAGTCGAAAGCGCCGGGCTTTCATCCATGGTCCCGGGAGAAATGTATTTATTCAACATCGGGACTTATCCTGAAGGATATGCGCAAGATCAGATGATCAGGATGGACAATTTTCTCGTGGACTACGGCTACCTCGATACCTTCGACATCGAGGTGTTGCAAGGGCGGGGATTTTCCAAAGAAAGAACGACGGACTTTTCAGATGCTGTGATGATCAACCAGACGGCCGCAAAAACTCTGGGATGGGATAATCCTGTAGGGAAAACGATCGAGATCCCTTCGGATGAGGGGCTGGTCAGGAAGGTCGTCATCGGCGTATTCAAGGACATCCACCAGAGGTCTTTATACTCAGTCGTGGCACCAACGGTTATCCAATATATCGGTCTAAAAGGGGCTATCGAGAACAGAGCAAGGAGGCTAACATTGCGATTGAACACCGGAGACATTCCCGGTGTCATGAAAAAAATCGAACAAATGTGGAAAAACACCTTCCCGAATCATCCTTATAATTCTTTTTTCCTCGATGAGTTTTTTGATGGTCAGCACCAAGCTGAAGAGAAACTGGGACGCATATTCCTGATATTTTCGATGCTAGCGGTCATCATCGGATGCCTTGGTCTGTTCGGGCTTGCCTCATTCACCACCGAACAAAGGACTAAGGAAATCGGTATCCGAAAGGTTCTTGGTTCTTCGGTGAGTTCCATCGTGGTTCTGCTTTGCCGGAAAATTTTCTTATTGGTAGCGATTGCGAATGTTCTGGCTTGGCCGGTCGCATTTTTTGCGATGAACAAATGGCTCCAGAATTTTCCCTACCCGGTTAAAATCAGTGTCGGCACTTTCATTTTAACGACAATATTTGCCTTTGTCATTGCATCCCTGACAGTCGGCTACCAATCGGTAAAAGCTGCCCGAGCCAATCCTGTCGACTCTCTCAGATACGAATGAATTAGATTCGGGTTACCACCATTTCCAGAGAGCCAATATCGTTATGATCAATATCACGAGAATGAGGTTGAGATAGGCCATGAAATAAAAAACTCTTTTTTGGGGGAGCGGTTTTTTCATTTTTGATTGCTGAATTTCTCCGACCTTTGGCATGGCAAAAATTTTGTCTTCTCCATGAGGAGCTTGGTCTATCATATCTGAAAGGTCTTCTCCTGCTTTGTGCCTTCCGAAATGAACACCATCCTTCCAAAATTCACTTTTTGACATGTCGTAGATCCTGTCCTTGTATCCCACATAGGCAGCCCGACTTTCCGTGCCATCGAATTGGGCCAAATTGTCGGTGGATAAATTTCCTTTTGGCTGGGGATGGCTTTTATCGGGTGTGTTTCTCAACTTGGGACCAATGACGATAACCACAAAAAGCGCTGTTGAAACCATAACCAAAAATAAGCCAATTTTTATCAGGAGCAGGATACCGAAGCGTGTTTCATATAAAAACGATACCGAGGGAATGCGATAAAATGTGAGAATTGTTCCTGTGATGCCCATTACCACCATCGAAAAGAAGCCGAGTCGAACCTCTCCTCTGGGCAGGCCATGCACAGCATACGCGGGTTTCAGAATGATGTGCACATAAAGGATCGTTCCGAACCAGAAAATGGCCATGATAAAATGAATCAAACCAACCAGAAATCGGACATAGTGCAAAATCCCCTTTTTCCCCCCTTGCAGGGTCTCCGTGTTGTTCGCATTTGTTTCTTCTAACAAGTTTTCAAGAAAATTCTTGCCCGCCTTTGTCAGCTCCCCCCCTCCCGATCTATCTACGTGGCAGTGCTGGCAACTTTTGCCCGTTTGTTCAGCATATTCTTCTGTTGCCTTCCCCGGTGCAACCATCGAGCATAGAAGCAAGATAATAGAAAATACAAGGAATCGTTTCATGTCTATTCTCTGGATTCGAATTGTCGCCGTGAAGCTTCAATTATCCTGGAGGAGGTCATCGGAAGCGTAAACAATCTTTTGCCGATTGCATCGTACACGGCATTGGCAATGACCGCTCCCATCGCTGTGATGGCTGGCTCTCCGCATCCTTGAGGAGGCATTTCAGGATTGTCCACGAGTACTGTCTTTATTTTGGGGGTCCAGGAAAAACGGGGGATCTCGTAGGTGTCGAAGTTCTCATCCAGAATCCTTCCGTTCGAAAACCGGATCTCTTCTGTCAAACAATAGCCCAATCCCATGGTGATACAGCCTTCGATCTGCATCCGCACACCTTCCGGATTGATCACTTCACCTGTATCCTGTGCGCAAACCACACGTTCCACCTTGACTTCACCTGTATCCTGATTCACCTTAACTTCAGCTATGGTGGCCAAATACGTGCCGAGGTAATCCGTGCAGGCAAGACCGTAGCCATTCCCGCTGGGTGCCAGGGAAAAAGATTTTCCGAACATTTCTGCGGCTGCCTTCAATACCCGTTTCATTCTATCATCCGCCAAATTATGCAAACGAAACTCCAGGGGATTCATCCCGGCCGCCTCGGCCATCACGTCGATATGGGATTCGATGGCGAAGACGTTGGTGTTGCTCCCCGGTCCTCGCCAGGCACCGACTCCGAATGGGTGGACGCCTCCACCTCCACTCCTTCCACCCCATCCCCCCATGGAGAGAACCCTGTAGTGGGGGATGTCGTAAAAGGGTTGAGAACTCCTGTCCCCAGCGAAGTAGTTGTGATATTCCCAGAATACGATTTGGTTCGAACCATTCAGTCCAGATTTGATGTCGATGACCGCAGCAGGACGGAAGGTATCGTAAAAGAATTCTTCTTTTCTGGTCCAGGCTACCTGAACCGGTTTTCCGCTCAATTTGGCCAACCGAGCCGCTTCTGTGATCTGATTTCCCTGGTTTTTTCCGCCAAAACCGCATCCCACAAAAGGCGTGATCACCCGCACTTTTTCTTGAGGGAAATCTAGGACTTGAGCGACTTCTGCCTGAGCCCGGAACGGGGATTGGGTGGAGGCCCAAACCGTGGCTTTGTCGCCCTCGATGCTCACAACAGCCGTATGAGGTTCGGAAGGGGCATGCGCAACATAATGGTTGTAATAAACCTTTTCGAATGTTTTGGCCGAAAGGCGTTGCCCTTCCTCGATGTTCCCCTTCTCGGCCACGATTTCTCCTTCCGCAGCGGAATCCTTGAGGTGCTGGAATATGGTTTTATTGTCCAGTTTAGACTGGGAAAGTTCATATTGGGCTTTTATCAGTCTCAAGGCATTTTCTGCCACATCGGGATGTTTATGCAGAATAGCGATCATGTCTTTTTCTTTGACTATTTGGATCCCTTCAATATTTTCGGCGGCTGAGGTATCCACGTTTTTTAGCGCTGCTCCATGGGACGGAGGCCTCAATATTTTGGCATAAAGCATACCCGCAGGATGGAAGTCTCCTGCGAACTTGGCCTCCCCTGTCACTTTTTGCTCGCTGTCTGCACGGTCGGTCGGCTTTCCCGATATTGTGTGTTTGGAGTAATGTTTGATAGGAGGCTTTTTCTCCAAGTGCCGTTCAATTTTTTCCCCTTTCGCCAGTTCAGCGTAGGATGCTTTTTTTGTTGGGTCGTCAGAGGCAAAGATGATCCCGTCCTTTGCCGTCAATTTTTCCTCTATTATGCCAAGTTTTTCGGAAGCCAGCTGGAGGAGAATTGCCCGAGCTTCTGCAGCAGCCTGTCGCAGAGGAGGGCCGAAATACTTGGTGCTTCGGGATCCGAATGTCCCGCTGTCATAGGGGCAAAGAGCTGTGTCTCCCATCACCATGTCGACCATATTCAGCGGCACATCCAATTCCTCGGCCAGCATCTGTGCGAGCGAGGTGTGGATACCCTGTCCCATCTCGATCTTTCCGGTGAAACAGGAAACACGGCCATCCTCTCCGATCAGGAGATAGGCGTTGTAATCCTCAGGATAACCGCGGCTTTGCCGTTGCTGAGGAATAAGGGGATCACCCGTTGCAAAAAAAACGACGATACCTCCCCCTACGAGCTTGAGGAATTCGCGGCGGTCGAGAGTGAAGTTGTGTTCGTCTTCTTTCATGGTTTTTCTCCTCTCATGGTCCTGGCCGCCGTTTGTATGGCCTGGATGATCCGGCGGTAGCTTCCGCACCGGCAAAGATTCCCTTCCATCGTTTCGACGATATCCTCGGTGGAGGGATCAGGATTTTTCAAAAGCATAGCGTAGGCTGCAAGAATCATTCCCGGTGTGCAATACCCGCATTGGAGGGCATTGTGTTGCATAAAAGCTGCCTGCAGAGGATGAAGTTTGCCGTTTTTCTTCAGGCCTTCGATCGTCAATACATCTTTTCCCTCCGCTTCCTCCAGAGCAAATTGACAAGAGAGGACCGGCTCTTTATCGACCAGAACTGTACAGGCTCCGCAGAAACCTTCTCCGCAACTGTATTTTGTTCCGGTTAGCGCCAGGTCGGAGCGAAGAACCCATAGCAGCATGCGGTCTGGGGATGAAGTCACGTTGATCATCTTCCCATTAAGGATAAATCGAATATTTTTTTCCATTTGCACTCCTCATATTCAAAAGGGCTGTTTTCCTGGATTTAAATTACTACAGCTTCGAGTCGCGATTCTAACGATTTCTATCGGATATCGGTCAGGCCCTTATCTGCAAAAAACTTGCCGAGTTTGAGGTCCGTGCCTTTGATGTGATTGATGAGCCAGTTGAGGAGAAAAACGTTGATCGATGTGGCCAGAGCCTTTGTAGGTCCTTCCTCTTTGAAATCCTCCAAGATGTGGTTCAACGTGACCTTGAAATGCTCGTGTTGATTTTTTTGATCGTCTAGTCCGGGATAGTCATGTTCTGCCATGTGCTTTTCTTCTGTGGAGAAATGGAAATCTGTATAGTCGATCATAAAGTCCAGCGTTTTCATGATTTTATTGAATTCGCGTCCTTCTTCCAAGGCATCGGACAGATCGCTAAGTTTTTGGATGAGCATTTTGTGTTGTTCATCGATCAATCCCACGCCCACGGACAAACTGTTATCCCACTCGATTTTTGCCATATCGTATTCCTCCTGTATCTAGTCGTTAATGGTGATTTTGGATCGCTTACAACGAAAAACGAGCATAACACAGGCAGATCTACAAGATCAACAAAACACGTTTTGCTGTTGAATTAGGTCAAGCGCTTGATCTTACTCCTTTTCACATTTAACCTTGTCAAAATCTTTATCGCTTTTTGTTTAAGCTTCTTCTGTGGATTTCGCGCGTTCTTCCTCTGACATCTTAGCCAAACGTTCGACTTTATTCTTATCCAAGCCTACTCCTTCGGCTACACGCGTTCCATATTCAGGATCTGCTTTGTAGAAAAGGGCAGTCTGACGAAGTTGAATACGCTTTTGAGCACCCTTGAGATGAGCGACGATGTTTCCCACCAAATGTGCCCGGTCTTCATCGGTCATCACCCTGCGGTACAAAACTCCGGCTTGTTCGAAATCATCGTTTGCGTGAGGATATTTTGTGCGGGCGGCTGTCCCCGAGACTTTGAATGGCGGTTCTCCTGTGGTCGGATCCGGCTGCGGACCGCCAAAACTGTTGGGCCAGTAATTGGGTCCTCCTCCGCCATTTTCATCCAAACGCATGAATCCATCACGCTGATAGCTGGTCTCGGTCGCGTTTTTTGGTGCGTTCACGGACAGTAGATGATAGTTCGGTCCAAGACGGTGAATGTGTGTGTCATGATAGGAGAAGAGGCGGGCTTGGAGCATTTTATCGGGGGATATCGCGATTCCAGGGACAAGATTGCCCGGACCGAACGCCGCCTGTTCCACCTCAGCAAAATAATTGACAGGATTCCGGTCGAGCACCAATTTCCCGATTTTGATAGGGGGGACCTCGGCATGCGGCCAGACCTTCGTGATGTCAAAGATGTCCCAGTGATAGTTTAATCCTTCTTCAAAGGGTAAAATCTGCATTTCAAGCGTCCAGGATGGATAATCGCCTTTTTCTATGGCTTTGTATAAATCCATGGTGGCATGGTCGGGGTTCTCGCCCGACATGCGGGTGGCCTCCTCTAAAGTGAGGTTCTTGATGCCCTGGTCCGTTTTGAAATGATACTGCACCCAGAATTGCTCTCCCTTGCCGTTGTACCACTTGTAGGTGTGGCTGCTGTAGCCGTTCATGTTTCTAAAAGTTGCCGGGGTGCCGCGGTCGGAGAACAAAACAGTGACCTGGTGGATGGATTCGGGCGTCAACGAGAGAAAATCCCAAAACATATCCGGGTCCTTGCAGTTGGTCGCAGGGTGGCGCTTTTGGGTATGAATGAAATCGGCAAATTTCAAGGGATCCCGGATGAAAAACACCGGGGTGTTGTTGCCGACCAAGTCATAGTTGCCCTCTTCGGTATAAAACTTCACGGCGAAACCTCGCGGATCACGCGCCGCGTCGGCAGATCCCTTTTCGCCTCCCACAGTGGAAAAACGGGCGAAAACTTCGGTCTTTTTGCCTACTTCCGAAAGGAACTTGGCCTTCGTATATTTTGTTACATCGGCCGTGACTTCAAAATAACCCCCGGCTCCCGCTCCTTTGGCATGGACAACCCGTTCGGGGGTGCGTTCACGATCGAAGTGGCCCAGCTTCTCCAGCAGATGAACATCCTGCATCAGGACAGGTCCTCGATCTCCTGCTGTCATGCTGTTCTGATCATCGGCAACAGGTATACCAAAGGCCGTTGTCAATCTTTTTTTACCTTTTTTCATTCAAAACCTCCTTTTTTAATTTCTAACACTAGCTAGTTATAACTCCTATTAAATAGGAAAAAATTTTTAATGTCTTTTGCGGCACTTATTGCAATAACCCTCTAAGAGGACTTTTTTGCTGATAACCGTATGAGCTTTTTTTATGTC
>Ga0307445_10000019_pt1 | contig 59418 bp, 52 predicted proteins | sample SalMarSW160330MG_FD_202147 | JGI IMG/M metagenome (GOLD analysis project Ga0307445, IMG submission 202147) | Salt marsh sediment microbial communities from the Plum Island Ecosystem LTER, Massachusetts, United States - SW1603-30 | ecosystem: Environmental > Aquatic > Marine > Intertidal zone >... | reverse complement strand
TTGGGGCCGCCCTTGGCCCGGGGGCCCCGTGACACTAAATCATCGCGTCTATTTGCTTTTTGCACAAGGCAGAACACGCCTAGACAGGTTCAACTCTCATTGGCAAAGTTTACGAGCGATTCCGGGGACCCGAGCAGCGATGTCCAACGACCGGCCAATGAGCCCGACTGAAGTCGAGGCGATCGAGACCGAGCTTACGCCGCCCTTCACCGTGGACCGGCCTGAAGCCCTGAAACTGCCCCTCGTCTTCAACTCGCCTCATAGCGGCCGGGTCTATCCCAAAGCCTTTCTTGCCGCCTCACGGCTCGATTCGCTGGCGCTGAGGCGCTCTGAGGACTCCTATGTCGAGGAGCTGTTCGCCTTCGTCACCGGGCTCGGGGCGCCCCTGCTCCACGCCCATTTCCCGCGCGCCTTCCTCGACGTCAACCGCGAGCCCTATGAGCTTGATCCGGTTCTGTTCCGCGATGGGCTGCCCCATTACGCCAATACCCAGTCGGTCCGGGTGGTCGGCGGGCTTGGCACGATCGCCAGGATCGTTTCGGAATCGGACGAGATCTATCGCGAGCCTCTCACCGTGGGCGAGGCGTTGGAGCGAATCAACCGCCTCTACACGCCTTACCACGACACCCTGAGCGCTCTTCTCGCCGAGGCGCACCGCGCCTTCGGCTGCGCCGTGCTCATCGATTGCCATTCGATGCCGTCGAACCCGATCACCGAACAGGGCGGTGCGCGCCCGGACTTCGTGCTCGGCGACCGGTTCGGCACCTCCTGCAATGGCGACCTGACGAGGCTCGCCGCCGATAAGCTCTCAAGTCTCGGCTACGCCGTGGCGCTCAACCGGCCATATGCCGGAGGGTACATCACCGAGCATTACGGCCGCCCCCACAAGACCCAGCACGTGCTGCAGATCGAGATCAATCGCGCCCTCTACATGGACGAGACGAGCTTCGAGAAGTCGGGCGGATTTGCGCGGCTGCGGGCCGACCTGGAAAGCATGGTCGAGGCGCTGATCGCGGGGCTTTCGGGCCTTGCCGTCCCCCGCGCGGCGGCCGAGTAACTCAATCGGCGATAAAAAAAGGGCCGCTCGGTTAGGAGCGGCCCAAGTCTAGGGAGGAAACGCCCAAGGAGGGCGGCGATACGGCCTGGAGTGCCATACCGCGTTGCAACAATATGTCATTGCGGCGCACAAATATCAAGGCTTTCGCGACGTTATTAAGCGGCATTTTCGAGACAGTGATGCATTTCCGCCACCAAAGCTTACCGCTCCAGTCACCAAGCCGGCTTTTGGCCAAAAAGCCTTGACTCATAAGGCAAAACAGCCCCAAGCCGTCCCCGTGACCAGGCAAGATCCGCTCGAGTTCGACGCCCTTCTGGCGGCCGCGCACGCGCTCGCCGATCTCGCAGGTGCGGTCATATTGCCGCATTTCCGCACAGAGCAGGCCGTCGACCACAAAGGGGGCAATCTGTTCGACCCGGTCACGGCCGCCGACCGTGACGCCGAGAGCGCCATACGCGCGAAACTTGCCGAGCTCTACCCGTCTCACGGCATTATCGGCGAGGAGTTCGGCACTGAGAACCGCGAGGCGGACCATTGCTGGGTGATCGATCCGATCGACGGCACGCGCTCCTTCATCCTCGGGCTGCCGATTTGGGGCACTCTGATCGGGCTGACCCGTGGGGACTTGCCTTTGCTCGGGCTGATGGACCAGCCCTTCACCGGCGAACGGTTTTGGAGCGGTGAAAAAGAATCGTTCTTCCGCCGCGACGGTGAGACCAAGGCGATCCGCGCGCGGGCCTGCCCAAGCCTGGATCAGGCGCTGCTTGCCACCACCAGCACCGATTATTTCACCGCCGAGGAGGAAAGCCGCTTCGCCGCCCTGACCGAAAAGGTGCGGCTGCGGCGCTTCGGCGGCGACTGCTACAATTATTGCCTGCTGGCGATGGGCCATATCGACCTCGTGGCCGAAGCCGGGCTGAAGCCGTTCGATATTCTTCCTCTGATCCCGATCATCGAAGGCGCGGGCGGCGTGGTCTCGGATTGGACGGGCGGCGATCCGCGCGCCGGCGGCTGCATCCTTGCCGCGGGCGATCGGCGCGTTCACGCCGCCGCAGTCGAAATCCTGTCGGGGTCGCGCGCGGGCTAGCTCGCCTTGCTCAGGGCCGCCTCGCCAACGAAGGCGTCGAACGCCGCCCAGAACTGCTCGCGGATGTCGTCCCGCTCTTGCATGATCTCATGGCGTGAGCCTCTGATGACGACTTGCGAGCCGATTTTCAATCGCGTTGCGAGTGCCTCAACCGCCTTGTTCGAGACGATCTTGTCGTCGCTCGCCGACAGCATGAGAACCGGCACGCGAACGCGCCGCGCAAATGTCTCGCTGTTGATCATGTCGGTGGTCTGAAGCGCGGCCTTAAGCCAGCCGATGGTCGGCGCCTCGATGGCAAGCTGTGGCGCCACCTGAAGCACCGAGACATTGCGCAAGAAGCGTTCGCGGTCGGAGGTCAGCGGGTTGCCTTCAAACGGTGGATCCTGACGGCTCTTGTCGCCCGGCACCGCCAACCTGCCAAAGCCGAGCAGCGTGGCTGCATCGGCAAGGCTCTCACAGATCCCTTCTGGCATGGGCAACCGCGCGATCTTCACCATTGGAGAGGTCACGACCATGCGGCTGAACCAGCAGCCGCGTTTGGTCGAAACTCTGAACAGCACCGCCGCGGCCATGGAGTGAGCGAGCGCATAGAACGGCGCCGGACAGTCCGGCAACACCACCGCCTTCATGAAATGGGCGAGGTCCTGCTCGTACTGGGCAAAATCTCTGATGTGACCTTTGAGCGGATTCCAGGTGAGCCGGGTCGAGCCCCCCTGCCCGCGCCAATCGAGTATGGCCACGGCATAACCGCGGCGGCGGAGCTCGCCGACGACCTCGAAATATTTCTCGATGAATTCGCCGCGCCCCGGAAAGATGCAGACCGTGCCGCGCCGCTCGCGCAGCGCCGACTGCCAGCTTGCAAAGCGGCAACGCACGCCCTTGCGCGGCTCGATATATCCGGTCGAGGCGCCGATCGGGATCGGGTTCTTAGGTGTGGCTACGAGATCCATTGAAGCTAGCCGCCGCTCTACTGCCAGCGCCTCTTATAGCAGCGGCGCTGAAGCCCGCCATACTCTCGCAAGTCCTGCCAGCAAACGACGGCGCCGGCCGCGCTCAAAATATTGGAATTCCTTCTTTATTTTCAGGTGCCTAGGCATCTTGAAGGGGCCCCTTTCGGCCCCCATATCTTGGCCAGCGCGAAGGCCAAACCGGCTCGCGGTCCCGCCCGGCTCATCTCGTGAGCGGGCACCAACCATATCGCTTCTTAAGGAGGATGTGTCATGAGGCACTTTGATCTCACCCCACTTTATCGCTCAACCATCGGCTTCGACCGGCTCGGCTCGTTGCTCGATACGCTGTCCAGTTTCGAGGGCGAGGCTCCGAGCTATCCGCCCTACAATATCGAGCGCGTCGGCGAAAATGAGTATCGCATCTCCATGGCCGTTGCCGGCTTCGGCGCGGGCGACCTCGCCATCGAGGTGAAGGAGAACACGCTTTCCATTCGTGGCGAGAGGACCACCGAGCAGGAGGATACGACGGTCCTCCATCGCGGCATCGCTTCGCGAAGCTTCGAGCGCCGGTTCCAGCTCGCCGATTATGTCGTGGTCAAGGGTGCGGCGCTCGAGAACGGCTTGCTGCATGTCGACCTCGTGCGCGAGCTGCCCGAGGCTATGAAGCCGCGCACCATCGAGATCGCCACCAAGACCGACAGCGCCGAGAAGCCGAAGGTCATCGACAGCAAGGCGGCCTAGTCTCCGCTTCGCAAACGATCGGACGCACGATCAACAATCAGAAGGGCGCTTCTTCGTTGGAGGAAGCGCCCTTCTCTTATGCTTAGCCCGAGTGCCCGCAGAAAATTGCAGCTTCTGGAATGGTGCGCCGCTTCTTTGAGCTGCGCTTCGGTGGGCCGACGCCTAACGCAGCAACTCAAGTGCCCGGCGAATGACCCTAAGAAGTACTTCTGATCTGAGGGCGTAGGCGGCGCAGCGCATTTCGTGATTTTCAACAATGCGCGGATGATTGTCATCCATGACCGTGAAGGTCATGCGCAAAAACTCCGTCATCATGTCGGCGTCCTGCGATAACAGATGCGCGTGCCACTGCACCATTCCAAGAGCTGCAATCTGCTGCGCGCTCAAACCCGACATACTTCCTGCCAGAACGCTTTCAACAGTAGGAAAAATCAGCTTCACGCCAAGTGTCTCATGGATCTGGGAATACAAAGCCACAAGCTGCTGATCGCCTACCTTTTCAAAGGTATCGGAAATTTCCGGGAGATCGGAAAAGACGCCAGCAGATGCCAACTGGTCGCGGCCATGCTTTAGGAACCATCGGATTTCGTTTGCTACAAAGGGGGTTTTAGTACTCTGAAAATAACGAGCGTATTTCCCAATATTCACGCTTGCGAGCACCTCGCCTCTTTACAACTCGGCCATGAGCGCGGAGCGTACCTCCTGCTGATGATGTGTGCGCTTCCTCCACTCCGTGAGTTCGAAAAGGCCCCACCCCGACACGAAGCCGACCAAGGCCGTTATCACCGGCGTCAAATAAAAGAACCAGTCCATGCCGAGCGCAGACCTTCGCTCCTCGATGAAGTGCCTAACACTAGCACTCGGCTAACTTTCTTGCGATCCTCCCCTATGTTCGGCCGGCACCGAAGCGAATTTCGGTAATCACGCTGCTTGCAAACAGCCCGGCAAGATTCGTGGTCAAATCGAACTCCGGTGCGTCCGCCAAAGCGGCACTGGCCGCGTCTTCGATCGAGCGTCCTTGTTTGAGCGCGAGGATGAAGCAGGCACCGCCCGGCGCCAGACGGCGGATCTCGACCTCGAGCCTGGGCCTTGCCACCAGGGCATCCTCGGCTTACGTCAATTGTATGGGGGTCGCCTCGCCGCTTTCCGCGTGCGCTTCCATGATCGACACGATCGGATAAGAGGACCGAACGACACTGAGCGACGGGTGTAACGTGAGCACGGCCTCGCCGGCGCGATCGGCAGCCCCGGCAAGCTCTTGAAGCGCCAGAGGCTCGGCATCGGCGGCGTGATAGGCCTTATGCCAGGCCCATTCGAGCGCGGCGGTATCGGCGAGATAGGGGACCGACGAAGCGGGAGCAAAGCTCGCGATAAAGTCTGGGAAGCTTGCGCCATAATGGATGAGCACGGGCGAAGCAGGCGGTTCGCGCGTCACATAGACCCGGGCCATGGCGCGGAAGAAGTCCTCTCCGACCAGCCGGGCCGCCACCGGAAATCGCCCGGCCAACAGGTCGATCAGGCTGGCATAGACATTGTTGCGATAGACGCCGAAGCGGCGCGCCGGAACGCCCCCGGCCTCTCGCGTCAAGCCTGGCGGTATGGCGGCATCGGCATCGAGCACGGCTCCGGCAAAATCCCGCTCGACATCGGCAAACCGGGGCATGGATCAGGCCACGATGCGATTGGATCGGCGGCCGGCGATGACCTCCTCGGCTCGCTTCGCCTGGGCGAACAAGACCCCCCAGGCCGGCACGTCATTGTCCCACTCGATCAGCGTGGGTTTCGGGCCGGTGCGGGACAGCGCCTGCGCGTAGAGCGCCCACACAGCGTCAGCAACCTCGCGCCCATGGTCGTCGATGAGAAGTGCCGAGCCATCGTCGTCGCTGTCAGTGGCATGGCCGCCAAGATGAATCTCGCCGACATGTTCCACCGGGAATTTATCGATGAAGCCTTGAGCGTCGAAACCGTGATTGACGGATTGGACGAACACATTGTTGACGTCGAGCAGAAGCCCGCAGCCGGTGCGGCGCACGATCTCGCGCAAGAATTCGATCTCGCTCATCGCCGCGTCGGCGAAGTCGACATAGGTCGAGGGGTTCTCCAGCAGCATGCGCCGTTGAAGCGTCTCTTGCACCTCGTCGACATGGTCTGAGACCCGCGCCAGCGTCTCCTCGGTGTAAGGCAGCGGCAGAAGGTCGTTGAGATAGATGCTGTCGTGGCTCGACCAGGCGAGGTGCTCGGAGAACAGCGCGGGCTCATAGCGCGCAATCAACGCCTTGAGACGGCCGAGATGGTCGCGGTCGAGCGGCGCGCTGCCGCCGATCGACAGTCCAACACCGTGCAGCGACACGGGATAACGCTCGCGGATGGCGGCGAGATGGTGATGGGGCGGGCCGCCCTCGCCCATATAGTTCTCGGCATGGATCTCGAACCAGCCGATGTCGGGGCCGGTCTCGAGGATCTCTTGAAAGTGCTCGGGCTTCAGCCCGACGCCGGCCCGCGGCGGGATCTGGCCGTTCGGCCTATCGGGACGGGCTCCGGTCATCACGGCTCTTCAGGTGAATGGGTGGACGGCAAACCGTCCACCCGCTTTGACGGCTTAAGCTCAGGCCGGCGGAACGTCGCGGTCGAGCGCCTCAAGGCTGCCTTTGCGATCGCCAGGGAGGTCCATTGTCTCGCAGGTTCCCTTCGGCACGAGGCTCCAGGAATTGCCCTGATAATCGACCGTAGAGGTTCCGGCGCAGCTCGTACCGGGTCCGGCGGCGCAATCGTTCTTGCCCGCCTTGGCCACTCCGTAGCATTTCTCTTTGTCATCGGCGGCGTTGACGGTCTGGCTCGCCGCCGCCATCCCAAGCGCGGCGGCAAACGCGCAGCCAATGGCTAATCCCGGCAGATTGCTCACTTGATCCTTCATCAGAGGCTCCTTCTCGGTCGGATTGCACAATGCCGGAACTCTTTGCCGGCGCTCCTGGTTGCACTTTAACCAGTAAGGCCGGGCGCGTCCGGTCACGTCAAATCACAGCTCCGCCAGATGGCGGTGAGGAAGACCAAGAGGCCGGCCAATCCCCGGAATGGCGCTTGTGTGCCCCTTGTAAATCTGTCATTTTGGGGGCAAATAGGACAGGCTTGCTGACCTTTGTTTCGGAGCCGTGGCGCAAGGATTCCAAGGGATTTTTCCCACGATTTGACTTGGTCCTCGCCCGTATTGCCGGATCGGAGGCGGTTGGCCACCGGAGTGCCCGCCTTCGCTCTCAGCCCATCGATGCCCTAAGCTTCCGATGGTCCGGCGTCGGCAGAGGCGCTTCGAACGCTTGCGCAGGCGGCGTGTACGGTAGCCGAGGTTTCAAGTAACGATGGCATTTGGTGGCTCAAAATTGGGTTCTTCGTCTGGCGCGTGGCCTTCGCCTCCGCCCGCGCAAGGACTCTACGATCCGAAGAACGAGCACGATGCATGCGGTGTGGGCTTCGTCGCCGATCTGAAAGGCCGGCCGAGCCACAAGATCATCGAACACGGGCTTCAGATCCTGGTGAACCTCACCCATCGCGGTGCCGCGGGCGCGGACCCGCTGGCCGGCGATGGCGCAGGCATCCTGGTGCAGATCCCGCACGACTTCTTCCGCGAGGTCTGCAAACCGCTCGACATCGCGCTGCCGGAGCCGGGCCATTACGGCATCGGTCAGTTGTTCCTGCCGCAGAATCAGGCGCAGCGCATCCATTGCGAGTCGGCCATTGAGCGCGTGATCGAGACGGAGGGGCTTACACTTCTCGGCTGGCGCGACGTTCCCACCGACAAATCTTGTCTGTCAGAGTCGGTGATCGAGACCGAGCCCGTACATCGGCAGATTTTCATCGGCCGCGGACCGGATATCGAGGACGAGGACGAGTTCGAGCGCAGGCTCTACATCCTGCGCAAAGTGATCTCCACCACGATCATGGGCGAGACCGGAGGCCGGGATTTCGGTTTCTACATCGTATCGCTGTCATGCCGCACGCTGGTCTATAAGGGGATGTTCCTCGCCTATCAGCTCGGCGCCTATTACCCCGACCTGCATCACAAGCTGTTCGCCTCGGCGCTCGCGCTCGTGCATCAGCGTTTCTCGACCAATACCTTCCCGTCTTGGAAGCTCGCCCATCCTTACCGCATGGTCGCCCATAACGGCGAGATCAACACGCTCAGGGGAAATCTCAACTGGATGGCCGCGCGGCAGGCCAGCGTGTCGTCGCCTCTGTTCGGCAAGGATATCGGCAAGCTGTGGCCAGTTTCCTGGGAAGGTCAATCCGACACGGCCTGCTTTGACAACGCGCTCGAGTTCCTGGTGCAAGGCGGATACAGCCTGGCCCATGCGGCCATGATGCTGATCCCCGAGGCCTGGGCCGGCAATCCTCTGATGGATGCCAAGCGCCGCGCCTTCTACGAGTACCATGCCTGTTTGATGGAGCCGTGGGACGGCCCCGCCGCCGTGGCCTTCACCGACGGCAGGCAGATCGGCGCGACGCTTGACCGTAACGGTTTGCGCCCGGCCCGCTATCTCGTCACCGAGGATGGGCTCGTCATCATGGCGTCGGAAACCGGCGTCCTGCCGATCGAGGAAAAGGCCATCGTCGAGAAATGGCGGCTGCAGCCGGGCAAGATGTTGCTCATCGACCTTGAGAAGGGCCGAATTATCTCCGACGAGGAGATCAAGGCCGAGCTGTCCTCGGCGCACCCTTATCAGCAATGGCTCGACCGCACGCAAATTCACGTTCATGAGCTGCCGGGCTCAACGCCCGACGCGCCGCGCACCAATATCAGCCTGCTCGACCGCCAGCAGGCCTTCGGCTACACGCAAGAAAGCCTCAAATTCCTCATGGCGCCGATGGCCGAGGCGGGCCAAGAGGCGATCGGTTCGATGGGCACCGACACGCCGCTCTCGGCGCTGTCCTCGCGGCCGAAGCTGCTGCACACCTATTTCAAGCAGAATTTCGCCCAAGTGACGAACCCGCCGATCGACCCGATCCGTGAAGAGCTCGTCATGTCGCTGGTCACCTTTATCGGGCCGCGGCCGAACCTGCTCGACCTCGAAGGCACCTCCAAACAGAAGCGGCTCGAGGCGGCGCACCCGATCCTGACCAACGAGAATCTGGAGCGGATCCGCGGCATCGGCGAGGTGCCCGACAATGAATTTCGCACCGTCACGCTCGACATTACCTTCAGCGCCGACCGGGGTGCTACCGGCATGGCCAAGGCGCTCGACGGGCTTTGCCGACGCGCCGAACAAGCCGTTCGCGCCGGTGAGAACATTATTATCTTGTCAGACCGGGCGGCCGGCCCCGACCGGATTCCGATCCCCTCTCTGCTCGCCACCAGCGCGGTGCATCATCATCTGATCCGCTGCGGGCTGAGGACGTCTGTCGGCCTCGTGGTCGAGACCGGCGAGGCCTACGAGGTGAATCAATTCTGCACGCTTGCCGGCTACGGCGCCGAGGCGATCAACCCTTATCTTGCGTTCGAGACTATCGAGGCCGTGCTGCCCGAGCTCGAAGAGGAGATCACCGCCGAGGAAGCGGTCAAGCGCTACATCAAAGCGGTCGATAAGGGCATCCTCAAAGTGATGTCGAAGATGGGCATCTCGACCTATCAATCCTATTGCGGCGCGCAGATTTTCGACGCCGTTGGCTTGAGATCGGACTTCGTCGCGAAATATTTCACCGGCACTAATAGCCAAGTCGAAGGCGTCGGATTAGAGGAAATCGCGCGCGAGACCGCGGAGCGTCACGCGCTCGCCTTCTCCGACGCGCCGGTCTTGCGCGAAGCGCTGGACGTCGGCGGCGAGTACGCTTTCCGCATCCGCGGCGAGGCGCATGTCTGGCGCCCCCCGGTGGTCGCCGACCTTCAGCATGCCGTGCGCGGCAACCTGCCCGAGAAGTACCGCTCCTTCGCCGCGCAGATCAACGAGCAGAGCGAGCAGCTCATGACGCTTCGCGGCATGTTCCGCCTCAGGGGCGCCGACGAGATGGGCCGCAAAGCCATTCCGCTCGACGAGGTCGAGCCTGCCAAGGAAATCGTCAAGCGCTTTTCCACCGGCGCGATGTCGTTCGGCTCGATCAGCCGCGAGGCCCATACCACGCTTGCCATCGCCATGAACCGGATCGGCGGCAAGTCGAATACCGGCGAAGGGGGCGAGGAAACGGACCGCTTCACCCCTCTGCCCAATGGCGACTCGATGCGCTCGAAGATCAAGCAGGTGGCATCGGGCCGCTTCGGCGTGACCACCGAATATCTGGTCAATTCCGACATGATGCAGATCAAGATGGCGCAAGGGGCCAAGCCGGGCGAAGGCGGCCAGCTCCCGGGCCACAAGGTTGATGCCGTCATCGCCAAGGTCCGTCATTCCACGCCGGGCGTCGGTTTGATCTCGCCGCCGCCACATCACGACATCTATTCGATCGAGGATCTCAAGCAGCTGATCTTCGACCTCAAGAACACCAATCCTAAGGGCGACGTGTCGGTGAAGCTCGTGGCCGAGGTGGGGGTCGGCACGGTCGCCGCCGGCGTGGCCAAGGCCATGGCCGACCATGTGACGATTGCCGGCTTCGAGGGCGGTACCGGCGCCTCCCCGCTCACCTCGATCAAGCATGCCGGATCGCCCTGGGAGATCGGCCTGGCCGAGACTCAGCAGACGCTCGTGCTCAACCGCTTGCGCGGGCGCATTGCCGTGCAGGTCGATGGCGGCGTACGCACCGGCCGTGACGTGGTGGTCGGCGCTCTACTCGGCGCCGATGAGTTCGGTTTCTCGACCGCGCCTTTGATCGCGGCGGGCTGCATCATGATGCGCAAGTGCCATCTGAATACCTGCCCGGTCGGCGTGGCCACGCAAGACCCGGTGTTACGCGCGCGGTTCCAGGGCAAGCCCGAGCACGTCATCAATTATTTCTTCTTCTTGGCCGAAGAGGTGCGCGAACACATGGCCGCGCTCGGTTTCCGGACCTTCGCCGAGATGATCGGGCAAAGCGACGTGCTCGATAAGAGCCAGGCGATCGACCATTGGAAAGCGAAAGGTCTCGATTTCACCCGGATCTTCCACAAGCCGGAAGTGCCGCCTGCGGTCGCGATCTACAATTCCGAGCGGCAGGACCATGGGCTCGACAAGGTCATGGACGTGAAGCTGATCGACCTTGCCCGCAAGGCGATCGAGGACAAGAAGCCGGTCAAGATCGATCTGCCGATCCACAACACCGACCGCACCACCGGAGCCATGCTCTCGGGCGAAATCGCCATGCGTTACGGCCACACGGGGCTTCCGGAAGACACGATCTGGATCGGCTTGACCGGATCGGCCGGCCAAAGCTTCGGCGCTTGGCTTGCCCATGGCGTGACGCTCGATCTCGTCGGCGAGGCCAACGACTATGTCGGCAAGGGCCTGTCGGGAGGCCGCATCATCGTCCGGCCGCCGGCGGACTCCGGCATCGTTCCGGAGAAGTCGATCATCATCGGCAACACCGTGCTTTACGGCGCCATCTCCGGCGAATGCTATTTCCGCGGCATCGCCGGCGAGCGCTTCGCCGTGCGCAATTCCGGCGCCACCGCCGTGATCGAGGGCACCGGCGATCACGGCTGCGAATATATGACCGGGGGCGTGGTGGTGGTGATCGGGCCGACGGGCCGCAATTTCGCCGCCGGCATGTCGGGCGGCATCGCCTATGTGCTCGATGAAGACGGCGATTTCGAGCGCCGCTGCAACCTCGCCATGGTCGAGCTCGAGCCGGTGCCGAGCGAGGAGCATTACATGGAGCAGGACCGCCACCAGTCGGGCGACCTGGAAAGTCACGGTCTGGTCGATCTGGGCGACCTCTCCGATATGACCCGCTTCGACGAGCGGCGGCTGCGCAAGCTCATCGAGAACCATCTCCACTACACCGGCTCGGCCCGCGCAAAACAGATCCTCGACGATTGGGCGGCCTATCTGCCCAAATTCGTCAAGGTGATGCCAGTCGAGTATCGTCGGGCACTGGAGGAGATGGCGCGCCAGCAGCGGGCCGATAAAGACGGTCTCGGCGAAATCGAGATCGGATTGCGCGGCAACGGCAAGTAATCGTCATGGCGAGGACGTCAATGTCCTGGAGAGCAACACCAGGGAGGCCCTGTCGCGCGCGAACGGCGCAGCACCAGCTCGTGCTTGACGAAAACGGCAAGATGACTACTCGTTGGCTGACTTTTTGCATGGCCACAGGCCAAAGAGCATGACTCACATGGGAAAGATCACAGGCTTTCTCGAGATCGAACGCGACGACCGGGCTTACGAGCCCGCGTCCGACCGCGTCCGGCATTATCGTGAGTTCGTGATTGCGCCGAGCGAGGCGGAGATCGCCCGCCAGGCCGCGCGTTGCATGGATTGCGGCATCCCGTATTGCCATACCGGCTGCCCGGTCAACAACCAGATCCCCGATTGGAACGATCTCGTCTATCGTGCGGATTGGGAGGTGGCGGCGCAGAACCTGCACTCGACCAACAACTTCCCCGAGGTGACGGGACGCATTTGCCCGGCCCCGTGCGAGGCCGCCTGCACGCTGAACATCATCGACGAGCCAGTCACCATCAAATCGATCGAATGCGCGATTGCCGACAAGGCGTTCGAAGAGGGTTGGGTCGAGCCCGTGCCGCCGGAGGCAAAGACCGGCAAGCGTGTGGCCGTCGTCGGCTCAGGCCCCGCCGGGCTTGCCGCGGCCCAACAGCTCGCCCGGGCCGGTCACGACGTGCATGTCTACGAGAAGAACGCTCAGCCCGGCGGCCTGCTCCGCTACGGCATCCCCGATTTCAAAATGGAGAAGTACATCGTCGAGCGCCGCGTGAAGCAGATGGAGGCCGAAGGCGTCACCTTTCATTGCAACGTCCATGTCGGCCACGACCTGCCCATTCGCGAGCTCGAACGCGATTACGACGCTGTTCTGCTCGCCGGCGGCGCAGAGCACCCCCGCGATCTCGACGTTCCCGGCCGCGATCTCGACGGCGTGCATTTTGCGATGAATTTCCTGCCGCAGCAGAACCGCCGGGTCTCCGGCGAGCCGCTCGGAGACGTCGAGCCGATCCTGGCGACGGGAAAACAAGTGGTGGTGATCGGCGGCGGCGATACCGGCTCCGACTGCATTGGCACGTCGTTCCGGCAAGGCGCCGTCTCGGTGACCCAGCTCGAGATCCTTCCCAGGCCGCCGGATAAAGAGAATAAGGATCTGACCTGGCCGAATTGGCCGCTCAAGCTCCGCACCTCTTCAAGCCAGGCGGAAGGTGCAGAACGCGATTTCAGCGTGGCGACGACACGCTTCCTCGGCAGCGACGGCAAGGTCGAGAAACTCGAATGCATCCGCCTCGACGGTCAGCTGAAACCGGTCCCTGACACCGAGTTTCACATCCCTGCCGATCTGGTGCTGCTTGCCATGGGTTTCGTGCATCCCGTGCAGAAGGGCATGATCGAGGATCTCGGGCTCAATCTCGACAAGCGCGGCAACGTCAAGGCCAACGAGCTCGACTACCGCTCTTCGCGCAGCAAGGTCTTCGCCGCCGGCGACATGCGCCGGGGCCAGTCGCTGGTGGTGTGGGCGATCCGCGAAGGCCGCCAGGCGGCACACGCCATCGACAAATTCCTGATGGGCCAGACCACCCTGCCCCGCTAGCGCTTAGCTCGGCGGCCAGGTGAAATCGTCGCCCCGGCCCTCTTTTGGCTTGGGCTGCTCGCCCTTGATCAGGACGCGGTAATAGGGCCGCTGCGCGAGCGGCAGCCGCGGCCGCGACGAGGCAAGCGAGGGGTCGGTCAGCGAGGAGACGGTGGCGACGGCGGTCAATCCGTTGGCAAGCTCGCTGGTGATCATCTCGGCTTCCGGTCCGGTGGCGGAGCCCCCTTGCGGCGCCAAGCTTTGCGCCGCCTGGAGCGTCTGATCGATCGCCGGCCTGACCACGCTCACCTCTCCGACGTCGCTCTGCTGAAGCTCCGCCGGTTCATCGCCTGCGCCCGCGGCGGCCTGTTCGGACCCGGCCGGCGTCTCGAAGCCGCGTCCCACGAGCTTGGCCTGCTCGTCTTCATTGCCGGCCAGCGGGATGTTCCGTTCGCGCTTGGCGGCGGTCAGATCGGGCCGAAGCTGCTTCTCCACGAAATGCGCAAGCTTAAGATAGCCGCGCATGGTGAGGTGGACACCGTCGTTGGCTCTGAGCCGCTTGACCTGTCCCGTCATGTCGGGGCCGTAAGCGCTATAGCGCCCGGCGTCGTCGGTGAACCCGGCCCAGGTCTCGACAAACTTGGCGCCGTTGATGAAGGCTTTCTCGCGGAACACATCATTCAGCGCCTCGGCCTGCTCGTTCTGTTCGCCACTGCGCATGATCGGAAGTCCGACCCAATAGACGGCGAGATTGGCGGCGCGAAGCTTCTTGACGAAGGCTTCGACCCTCTTACCGAAAAGCTCGCGCCAGCCGTCAGTTCCGACCTTCAGCCGTTCCTTGCCGCTGCGAATGTCCTGATAGGGAAAGCCGCCGAACATGACGACGGCGATCTGGTACGTGTCGCTTTTCAGAATGCCGTCGAGGTCTTTGTCCCAGGCTTCGGCCGTGGTGCGCGAGAATCCCGTTCCCGGCTTGGTGTGATTAATGAACTCCAGAGTCTTGTCTTCATCGAAGGCGCGATACAGGCCCTCCCACAGTCCCTGGCCGAGTGAATCGCCGAGCACGACGATGCGGTAGCGGTCGCCATTGGGAAACGGATTGATGTAGCTGCGTCCGACAGGAGGTTGCTGCGCGGCGGCGGGAAGAAGGCCGAAGATCAGCCCGGCGAGAACGGCGGCAGCGAGGCCCGCGCCCGCGCGCCCCGAGGGGGCCTTTGCGCCAAACCATGTTGCGCCACCGAGCATGTCCGCCAGGGCCTCTTGGGCCCTGCCTCAAATTTCCTTCGCCGACCGGAGACTCCTAGTCCGCCTTGCGGAAAACGCCAAGCCCCTCGGCTTAGTTCTGCCGCACGGCCGGTTCCCCGGCCCCTAGAGTAGCCGGTTGTCCGCTTCCGATCGCAGGCAGCTGGCCGTTGGTGACGGCATTTGCCGGCGGTCCGGGGGGCAATTCTATGCCGCCATCGGCCGGTTGCGCCTGGCCGATGCTGCCGGTTTGCTCCAGGCTGGCAGCAGGAGGGGCCGGGGCTTTAGCCGGCTGCGCCTCACCGATACTGCCGGTCTGGTCCTGACCGGCAGGCGGCGGCACGGCTTCGGCCGATTGCGTCTGACCGAGGACTTGGCTTTTGCGGACCGGCAGAGGCGGCGGGATTTCAGCCCTGAGCATGTTGAGAATGGTCTGGGTCGGGTATCCGTCAACCTGCAGCTTCCTGGCGCGCTGATAGGACCTCACGCCATCGAGCGTGTCAGGTCCGATGATTCCATCCGGTTCGCCCCCCATGAAGCCTCGCGAGATCAGAAGCTGTTGCAGCTCGGTGCGCTGCTCAAGCGATAGGCGCTTCTCATCGGTCGGCCAAGGGTGGACGAAGGGTCCATATCCTGCGAGCCGGTCGGCGAGATGACCAACGGCAAGCGCGTAAGCCTCGGCCACATTATAGCGGCGGATCGAACGGAAATTGTTGAGCACCAGGAACGCCGGTCCCCTTGTTCCCTCGGGCGCAAACAGCGAGGCCTTGTCGCCCGGGCGCGGGAACGGTTGGCCATTTATCCTGACGATACCGAGCTTCTGCCACTGACCGACCGTTTTCAGCGTGTTCTTGCCGACGCGGTTGGGATTGAGGCTATTGGGCAGCTTGACTTCGTAACCCCAGGTTTGCCCGGGCTGCCATTTCGACACTTTGAGATAGCTTGCCGTCGACGCGAGCGCATCGGGGATGTTGGTCCAGATGTCGCGCTTGCCGTCGCCATCGTAGTCGGCGGCGTACGCCGAATATGTGGTCGGAATGAATTGCGTGTGCCCCATGGCGCCGGCCCAGGAGCCGTTCATGGCTTCGAACGGCACATCGCCGCGTTGCATGATCTTCAACGCCGAATTGATTTGCGACCTGGCGTATTTGGACTTGGTTCCGGTGCAGATCAGGGTGGCGAGCGAATGGATCACATTCTTGTCGCCGGGTTGCTCGCCGTAATTCGACTCAACCCCCCAAATGGCCACGAGGATGTGGCGGTCGACCCCGTAGCGTGCCTCAAGCGCATCGAGCAGGGGCTTATACTCCACAAGCTTTTCCTTGCCTTTCTCCAGCCGCTTGGGGGAGACGGCCCGGTCGACATATTCGCCGATCGGCTTGACGTATTCCGGCTGATATCTGGCGGCCTCGACCACTTCGGGGTCGGTCTGAAATCCCTGGAAGGCGCGATTGAACGTGGCGCGGGTGACGCCCGCTCTCTTGGCCGACGGCCACAGGCTCTCCACGCATTTGGCGCTATAGGCGTCCTTGGCGCCGAGAACGGTCCCGAGCCCGAGCGCGGCCAATCCCGCTAACAGGATCAAAGACTTAGGCTTTCTCATGATTTGCATCTGGCAACCCTATCAATGGTGACAGGCGAAACCTAGGCAATCGGCCTTAATTATTCCGTAACTACGCGGGGCGCCGCGGCGCTGGCGCTCTTGAGCACGTCATCGACCAAAGCGGTGCTCGGATAGCAGGTCAGCTTCATGCCGCGCTTCTGTTCCTCCAGCCCGATAGTCCGCCGCGTCTTGAAGCCAACCAACCCGTCAACTTTGCCCACATCATGGCCGTCGGCCACCAGCACCTCTTGAAAGCGCTGGATACGGGCGCGCGGGAAACGCTCGACCTCTTGCCACTTACCGGCGAAGGAGACCGGTGCGCCCCCCATCATGTCGGCGACATGGCCGACGAACATCGCGTAGACATCGGAGTTGTTGTAGAGCTTCAACACCGAGAAATTGTTGGTAGCGAGGAAGGCGGGGCCTTTGAGCCCGGCGGGCAGCACGAGGAATGTCTCGTCCTGAAGCCTGGCCTCGGGAAATTCGCGCCCCTTCACCCTTTCAACGCCGCGCTTCACCCATTCAGAAATCGGATGCGCTTTATCGGGTCCCTGCTCGGTGCAATCGAAACCGTCGGGCAGCGTCACTTCATAAGCCCAGGTCTGATTGCCGTCCCACCCCTGGCTATGCAGCGAGTTTGCGGCCGAGCCGAGCGCGTCGGGAATCGAATTCCAGATATCGCGATGACCGTCGCCATCGAGATCGACCGCATATTTTTCGAAGTCCGAGGGAAGGAACTGGGTATGGCCCATGGCGCCGGCCCAGGAGCCGCGCATCTCGGAGCGTTTCGCATGCCCTTGTTCGATGATCTTCAGCGCGGCGACGACCTCGCCCCGGAAGACTTCCGGACGGCGCCCCATGAAGCCTTGGGTGGCAATCGCCGAGAGCGCATCGTAAGGCAGGCTTGCTCCACCGAAGCCCGTCTCGCGGCCCCAGATGGCAACAACGACGCTCGCAGGTACATTATACTGCTTCTGGATGGCGCGAAGCTGCGGCGCATATTTCTTCATCTTCCCGCGCCCCGTCCGGGCCAGAGCATTGAGCGTATTGGCGTTGAAGTAATTGGCGGGGACGCCAAACTCGGCCTGCTGCTTTGGCTTCTTCGAGGCTGCAAGAGCCTGCGGCAGAGGGGGCCCGTCGGGGCCGGCCGGATTCGGCAACACGAGTTGCGGCAGAGACCAGTCGAGCTTCAATCCCTTGAGATGGGCGTCGAAGGTCTTGCGCGAGACGCCGGCCGCTTCCGCCTCCGGCCACAGAGATTCGAGCCACGCGGCAAAGCTCTGCTCCACCGCGCGCTTATAGGCGGCAATTTCGTCCTCCGCAGCGCGCGCCTGCCACGGCGCGAATTGAGACAGCACGATCAGCGCAAGACCAAGACCCGCGCTCACGAGCTTCAAACCCGGTATCGCCATGCGTCGTCCCCGAGCCTCCAACGATTTCGAGCGCCTCAAGGTCCATACTGGCGGGGCCTTTAAGGCGCAGCAAAGGCAAAGCCGTAAAGCCGATATAGCGCTTTGCCCGCGACCGGAACAGTCACAGAACAACTTGCCAACTCACAATTCGTTGCTTGCTATCGGATCACGGTTGGGAGACTTCTAATTTCCACTGTTAGACCGGCCGGATCGGCCCGGCATATGTAAATGAGGATTTGATGGCTGCTCGCGTGCGCAAGGCCGTATTCCCCGTGGCAGGGTTAGGCACCCGCTTCCTGCCGGCGACCAAAGCCATGCCGAAGGAGATGCTGACCGTGGTCGACAAGCCGCTCATTCAGCATGTGGTCGACGAAGCGCGGGAGGCGGGCATCGAGCATTTCGTGTTCGTCACCGGCCGCCACAAATCCATCATCGAGGACCATTTCGACCGGCGAACCGAACTGGAGCAGTTTCTCGCCGACCGCGGCAAGACGGCCGAGCTTGAAGCCGTCACCAGCTATCTGCCTCATCCGGGAAGCACGAGCTTCACCCGCCAGCAAGAACCGCTCGGCCTCGGCCATGCGGTCTGGTGCGCGCGCGAACTGATCGGCAACGAGCCGTTCGCGCTTCTCCTGCCCGATGTCTTGGTGCAGACGCCGGGCAAAGGATGCCTTGCCCAAATGCTCGACGCCTATGCCGAGCATGGCGGCAATATTCTCGCAGTCGAACCCGCGCCCGACGAACACCTAAAGAATTATGGCGTGGTCAGTCTAAGCGGCAAAACGGACGGCCGCGTGCTTGCGATCGACGGCATGGTCGAGAAGCCGGCCCCAGGAACCGAGCCTTCCAATCTCACTATTCTCGGCCGTTATATTCTTCAGCCTGAAATTTTCGACGCTCTCGCCGAGCACGAGGCGGCGCATGATAAAGGCGCGGCCGGTGAAATTCAGCTCACCGATGCGATGCATACGCTGCTTGAGAGCCAACCCTTCTATGCGGTGAAATATGAGGGACGCTCGTTCGATTGCGGTTCAAAGGTGGGGTTCCTCGCCGCCAATGTCGCCTATGCGCTGGCCCGGCCCGATCTCGCCCATGCGCTTGCCGCCGAGATCAAGAAGCTGTCTTGACCCGGCGCCGTCACAGGTTTTCGGCAGCGTTAACGGCATTTCGGCCTGCCCTGAATCTGACAAGTCTTAGCCCTTGCGGAGCCCCGATCCGTGCTAAAATCGAGCTAGTACAGCGGGGAGCAGTCCATGACAGCCGGGCTTAAGCGGGATGGTGTCTTGCGCGACGACCGCGGTGAAGCGACGGCTTCGGCGACACGCACGTTGCAGCTCGAAACTGAGGGCTTGAGCGCTTTGAAGGACGCGCTCACCAGCGAGCTCCTGGAAAATTTCGCCGAGACCGTCGAAATCTTGCGCGATTGCCGGGGACGGGTGATCGTCACCGGCATGGGCAAGAGCGGCCACGTGGCGCAGAAGACGGCAGCCACGTTCTCCTCGACCGGCACCCCATCTTATTTCGTCCATCCGAGCGAAGCGAGCCACGGCGATCTCGGCATGATCACGCCCGACGATGTCATCTTGGCCTTCTCCTGGTCGGGCGAGACGGTCGAGCTCGGCAACATCGTGTCCTATTCGCGGCGCTTCGCCGTTCCGCTGATCGCGGTGACGTCGAACCCCAGTTCGACGCTGGGCGAAGCGGCCGAAATCGTGCTCGCTCTGCCGCAGGCCAAGGAAGCGTGTCCGCATGGGCTAGCGCCGACCACCTCGACGGTGATGCAGCTTGCGCTCGGCGATTGCCTCGCCATCGCCCTACTCGAGAGCAAGGGCTTCACCGCAAGGGACTTCAAGACGCTTCATCCCGGCGGCCAGCTTGGCGCCCGGCTGAAATTCGTCGGCGATCTCATGCATAAGAAAGACCGCCTACCGCTCGTGCCCGCCGACACGATCATGTCGGAAGCCATCGTGGTCATGACCGAGAAGGCGTTGGGCTGTCTCGGCGTGGTCGACGGCGACGGCACCCTCCAAGGCATCATCACCGACGGCGATCTCCGCCGCCATATGGGCGGTGGATTGCTCTCCCGGACTGCGCAGGAGATCATGACGCCGGCGCCGAAGACCGTCTCACCCGATCTTCTGGCGAGCGCGGCGCTGGAGGTGATCAACGCCTCGAAGATCACCGCGCTGTTCGTGGTCGAGAACGGGCGCCCCGTGGGCATCATCCACATTCACGACCTGCTGCGCGCCGGCGTCGCCTAGCCGCGCGCGGTCTCTTGCGTCACTTTGAGCACGGTGCCGTCGGCGCCGACCACCGTGATGCGCACGCCCTTGGGAAGTTCGGGACCCTCCACGCGCCAGATCGTGTCTCCGGACTTGATGCTGCCTCTGCCATTAACGATGGGATCGACCAGTTCGAACGATTGGCCGATGAGCTGCATCGCGCGTTCGTTTAGCAGCGGCCGCTCGCTCGTCAGCGGGTGCTGGCGGAGATATCTTGCGGCGAGCAGAACGGAAGCCAGCGATAACCCGCAAAACCACACGAGCTGCCATTGCCAAACGAGATCGTAGCGGAACACGATCAGGCCGGTGACGGCGGCGGCCACACCGAACCACATCAGGAAGATACCGGGAGCGAACAGCTCCAAGGTGAGCAGGACGGCGGCAAGGATCATCCAGTTCCAGGCGCCAAGCGTAAGGATCGTTTCGGTCAATCCCATCGATCAATCCTCGTCTGTCTAGACCGCGGGGACCGAACCGCCGGGACGCCTTCGCGCCCTGGTCAATTCCGGTTCCGGTGCCGAGGCTGAATTTCCGCCGTCGCCGGCAAATGCCTCGCGGGCGATCTCGCCGATACCGGCGATGGCGCCGATCACCGAGGAGGCCTCAAGCGGCACGATCAGGACTTTCTGGTTGTCGGCCTCGGCCAGCGCCTTCAGCGCGCCCACATAGTTGTTGGCGACGAAGTAATTGATCGCCTGCACATTTCCCTTGGAGATGGCATCGCTCACCATTTCGGTCGCCTTGGCCTCGGCTTCGGCCGACCGCTCGCGCGCCTCGGCATCGCGGAAGGCGGCTTCCCGCCGTCCCTCGGCGGCAAGGATCTGGGCCTGTTTCGACCCTTCGGCAATGAGGATCGCCGATTGCCGCTCACCCTCGGCGATCAGGATCGCCGCCCGCTTGTCGCGTTCGGATTTCATCTGCCGCGCCATGGCATCGATCAGATCGCGCGGCGGCTCGATATCCTTGATTTCGATACGGGTGACCTTGACGCCCCAATTATGGGTGGCGTCGTCCACCACCTTGAGCAGACGGTGATTGATCTCATCGCGCTGCGACAGCAGCGCGTCCAAATCCATTGAGCCCATCACCGTACGGATATTGGTCATGGTGAGGTTGAGGATGGCGACGTCGAGGTTGGTCACCTCGTAGCTCGCTTGGGCCGCGTCCAGCACCTGAAAGAAGGCGACGCCGTCGACCCTGACCATGGCGTTGTCCCGGGTGATGACTTCCTAACTCGGGACCGCCACCACCTGCTCCATCATGTTGAGTTTCCGCCCGATGCGGTCGATGAAGGGGATGATCAGCGTAAGCCCGGGGCGAAGCGTGCGGGTATAGCGTCCGAACCGTTCGACCGTGTAGTTCCAGCCTTGCGGCACGATTTTCACGCCGGCCGCGACAACGGCGACAAACAAAGCAAGTAGAACAATGACAAAAATATCGAAGCCGAACATGGGTGTCCTCCCGACCTGCGTTGGCCGTCATTTCCTTTTCAAGCTCAGCTTTAAGGGCCTTCCTCGCAACGCTGAATAGCCATCCAACAAATACATGGGGATGGCAGCTCAAGAGTTGAAGAGTGTCGCGTCTGCATCTCTAGCGGGGGATCAGCTTGTCGATGTCTTCCGCCGCGGCGGCAGCGGCGGCCGTCGCGGCCCTTCCCCATTTGCGGTCAAGCGAGCCTTTGTGAATGGTCCTGGTCTGCCGCGTGATGCCGCGCTGCGTGCCGTCGGGACCGAGCACCACCCAGATGATGGTCACGCTCTGTTTGCTCTTCGACACCGGCTGCATGCGAACCGTGCCTTGCACCTCATAGACATTGGCCTGGAAGCTTGAGGCAAGTTTCAATCCGCGCGCGGTAAGCTCGTTATTGAGCGCCGAGGTGAGCGCCTGATCCCCGTCACCCGGAGCGCCCACCACCGTGACATAAGCGAAGGGCGCGACGCTATCGCCCGCGGCACCAGTTTCGGCGGCGGCAGGAAACACAACGAACAGCGCGGCAATGACTGCGAGCCCTATGGCGAACGCTCTCCACATGATCTCAACACCGCTGCTTGGCGCGCTTGAGCTCAGCAATCTTGCGGTCGATCGCTCGCCCCCAATCGCCCGTGGCGATCGCGACGTTCCGGCCATAGGTGCCGGCCACGATATTGATGGCTGCAAGCGCGGGCGCGACCGACTGAATGCCGGCCAGAACCCTTCGGTTGTTCTCGGCCTTCTCCTTCTTGAGGATGGCGATCTGCCGGTCGATCTTGGCGCAATTCGGCTTGACCGCATTGATCTCGCGCATCGTCATGCCGGCGCAAGCGGCAAGCATCAGCGCGGCCCAAATGACAACCGGCGCGCCCGCTCGCATCCCCCTCCCCCATCCTCGCCTCTGAACAAGGCGCGAGGATCATACCCCATATCGCTGCGTGCGCTGTCGCGTCTTTTCGCGAATGAGGTCTCCCGCTACATCCAGCCTTCGAGCTCGCGCTCGATCAGATGAACGAGCACTTTGATCCCGTCTTCGCTGTCATTGAGGCAGGGGATGTAGCTGAACGTCTCCCCGCCATTCTCCAGGAAGATGTCCCTGTTCTCCTCGGCGATCTCTTCGAGCGTCTCGATGCAATCGGCGGCAAAGCCGGGCGTCACAATGGCGAGCCGTTTGACGCCCGAACGCGCCAGCCCTTCCACCGTCTCATCGGTATAAGGCTTGATCCATTCGGCGCGGCCGAACCGCGATTGGAAGGTGAGCTTGACCTTGTCGCCAAGCGGCCCGAGCGCCGCACGCAACGCCTCCACCGTCTCGACGCATTGGGATTGATAGGGGTCGCCCTTGTCGATGTAGTCCTGCGGCATGCCGTGAAACGAAGCGAGGATCGCTTCGGGCTCGAAGTCGAGCGTGGCGAGATGGGTTTTGATCGAATTGGCCAATGCCGAAATATAGACCGGGTCGCGCGGATAAGGCGGCACGGTGCGAAGCGCCGGCTGCGCACGAAGCGTCTTCAACGCATCGAACACCTTGTCGTTGGCGGTCGCCGTGGTCGCCGCGGCATATTGGGGATAGAGGGGAAAGACGAGAAGCCGGTCGCAGCCTTGTGCCATCAGCGCCTCGATGCGCGAGGCAATGCTCGGATTACCGTAGCGCATGGACCAGTCGACCGCGATTTTCTTCCGGCCGAGGATTTCGGCGACCTTCTCCGCCTGACTGCGCGTGATGGTGCGAAGCGGGGACTCGTCGCGCTCCATGTTCCAGATCGAGCGGTACTTGGCCCCGCTGGCCTGCGGCCTTTTCACCAGCACGATGCAATTCAAAATGAACCACCACAACACCCGGTTGGTCTCGACCACGCGCCGGTCGGAGAGAAACTCCTTGAGGTAGCGGCGCATCGGCCAGTAGGAGGTGCCGTCGGGCGTGCCGAGATTGATGAGCAGCACGGCGATGCGGGATTTTTGCTCCCGCGCGGGGCTTGCGGCGAAACGGCCGGGACCTGGCGTTTCGTTCATGGAATCCGCTCCGTTCAAGGGTCTCAGACCCAAGGACCTTTAGACCCTTAGATAGAGCATCGCCCGCGGGCCGCCTAGCCTTCAAGCGAGGGCGCCGAAATCTTACCTCGGGAATCCAAGTCTTTCGGCATCGGCGATGATTTGCGCGTGATCGAAGGCAAGATCGAGGTCGCGCCAATCGCCGAGCCATTGCGCGTCTTCGGCGTCAGATCCGGCTTGCGGGCGTGTCGCGGGCGGCACCGAGGCCATATAGGCGACACTCACCGTGTGTCCGCGCGGATCGCGGCCCGGCTCCGAATAGACGCCGATCAGGCGAAGCGCCCCGATCTTAATGCCGGTTTCCTCAAGCACTTCGCGCCGGCAGGCCGCTTCGACCGTCTCGCCGGTCTCGACGAACCCGCCGGGGAGAGCGAAGGCTCCCCTGAACGGTTCGTTCTTGCGCCGGATGAGGAGGATGCGGCCCTCCCCGTCCGAGATCACGCAATCGGTGGTGAGCAGAGGGGTGTTCGGTAACGCCATGACACGCCCCTCTTCGCACGCGCGGGCCACGGGCCCAATAGAGTTCCTATCAGTCGCGTGGCTGCGGCACGATGCGGATATAGGGCCGCGGGGCCTTCCAGCCGTCGGGGTAGATCGTCTTCGCCTCGTCGTCGGACACCGAGCCCAAGATGATCACCTCGTCGCCGTCTTTCCAGTTCACCGGCGTCGCCACGCGATGCTTGGCGGTGAGCTGCATCGAATCGATCACGCGCAGCACTTCGTCGAAGTTCCGCCCGGTGGACATGGGATAGACGAGGATGAGCTTGATCTTCTTGTCGGGACCGATGACGAACACATTGCGGACGGTCTGGTTGTCCGCAGGCGTCCGCTCCGCGCCGGGTTCGGCGCTTGCCGGCAGCATGCCGTAGAGCTTCGAGATCTTGAGGTCGGGATCGCCGATCATCGGATAGTTCGGCGCGGTCCCTTGCGTGTCCTTGATGTCCTCGGCCCATTTCTTATGCCGGTCCACCGGATCGACGCTCAAGCCGACGATCTTCACGCCGCGCTTGTCGAACTCAGGCTTGATCCTCGCCATATAGCCGAGCTCGGTGGTGCAGACCGGCGTAAAGTCCTTGGGGTGTGAAAACAACACCGTCCAGGAGTCGCCGATCCAGTCGTGGAAGCGGATCGGGCCTTCGGTGGTATCGGCTTCGAAGTCCGGCGCGGTCTCGCCAAGTTGGAGTGTCATGTTACGTCTCCGTCACTCTTTAAAGTACGAAAAGGGCTCCCCGCCCCGGTGATTTAAGCTGTACTGCCCGGCCAGCCAATCGGTCCGGGGCGAAAAGAAACACTATTCTCTTTGCGGCGGGCAAGCTTAAGCCGCATTTCCGCCGGCGCGCCTCTTTGTAGAACGGCGCGGCGATCTTACGCGCAAGCGCGCGCGAGCCAAAGGCAAGCGTTGCCACAAGCGGCACAGTCACTGGTGCCGACAACGGTTGTCCTACACGAGACAGATCTGAGGAGAGGATGGCGCCCCACGAGGGCCCCGCAGCAGCAAAACCGTAAGCTCCTTTTGGTGAGCTTTTCTCCGAGGTGAGACTATGGAGGGTTGGCGGTTAGTGCTGCTGCGGGGCGAGGCCACGGGTGTGAGGCGGAAACAAGTTAGCCGCCGAACAGGCCGTTAAGCGAACCGCCGAGAGCGTTCACGGCGGTCAGTATGGCAATCGCGATTCCTGCTGCGATCAAGCCGTACTCGATGGCCGTCGAGCCCGACTCGTCCTTGAGGAAACGCGCAAGCGTAGTTCTCATTTTCGACACTCCCATTATTGCTTTGTTGGTTATCCGCGGCCTTCCGTTTGCCCGTTCGGCCGGCGGGAACCTGGGTGAGTGGTAACATCCCGGCTTAAAATCCAAGTTAAAGCAATTCAACAGATGGAGACCATTAATGATAAACAAAGTCCAAGCAACGTTGAGATGTGAGCGCCGCTGAAATCAAAAGAGACGTAAGAAAAATTGCTAGAAACTTATGGTTCAGCTTTACGTCTGGTTTACCCTATCTGCATGACTGTGCCGGAAACCGTAAAAACCGGCGGTTTTACCGTTACCGAGCGTGCCTTGAGCGCCGGTCCTTGACTCTCCCTCCGACTCCATCTAGAACAAAACAGGAACGAGCGTTGAGGGTCAGTCAGTGTGCGTAGCGATAGTCCAGACGGGAAATCAGGTGTCCTCGTTCCGCCGGCTGGCGTTGCAAAAGCAGGCGGGGCAAGGGCGAGGGTCCTGATTGAGCATTTACGCGCTGAGATCAGCGCGCTCGAGCAGGTTCCCGTGTCTCTGGCCATCCCCCCCGCACTGGAGGCGGCCCCTCCCCCCCTCGCCTGCTCTCTTTCCTCTCCCCCCTTACCTCTTGCCGGGCAACGACCCGAGGGTCTTGGCCTTGAGGGTCTTGGCCCCGAGGGTCTTGGCCCGGCACTCTCTTCTCAGGACCCCGTTTCTCTTCTGAGCAGGTTCGAACGGAGCGGGCTTCACGAGATCAAGCCTGACGCTTACGCCGACTCCCCTGCCGCACTTGCCTTCGCTCTTGCCGTGATCGCTCAATGCGCGGCGGCGCACGCACGCCCCCGCGACCTCGTGCTGTGGTGCCTCACCGAGAAGGCCGCAGGCGAATGGGGACGCCCGTATGGGCCGGGCCTGATCGCCTCGGGCCTTGACCCTTCGTCTTTGCTCATCGTCATGGCCCGGAACGAACGCGACGCGGCCTGGGCCCTGGAAGAAGGTTTGAAGAGCCGCGCGCTGATCGCAGCCCTGGCCGAGATCGAGATCGGCACGCCGCTTATGGCCCGCCGTCTCGGTCTTGCCGCATCAGGCGCGGGCACGCCGTGCCTGATGCTCTCAAGCCATCTTCAGGCAAATCTTCCCGGAACCGTCACAGCCTGGCGCATCGCCGCGCGAACAAGCGGAGCCGCTCCCTTCGACGCGAGGGCGCCCGGGAATTCTTCTTATCAACTCACCCTCGAACGTTGCCGGGGTAAAGCACCGGGGCAGAGTCTTATCGTGGAGTTCAGTCATGAGTCGTTTCGTTTCGGTCTTTCTGCCGCATCTCCCGATCGAACGGCTGAAGCGGGAGAGGAAAACGAGAGGTGCCGCGCCGTTGGCGGCTGACCGGCCTTTGGCGCTGATCGGCAACGAAGAGCGGGGGCTGTTCATCACCGCGCTCAACGAAGCGGGCGAACGAGACGGCCTCTCCGCCGGGCTCGGCCTTGCCGATGCCCGCGCCATCTGCCCGCATCTTCTCACCCTGCCCGCAGCGCCTCAGAAAGACGAAGCGGCCCTTGGCGATCTCGCCCGCTGGGCCTCTTGCCGCTACAGCCCTAACCTGAACGCCGACGGCGCGGGCGGTCTCTGGCTCGACATTAGCGGCGTGCCCCATCTCTTCGGTGGCGAAAGCGCGCTTCTTGCCGATTTTGAGCGGCGGCTCGGCAGTGCAGGATTCACCACCCGCCTTGCTCTTACCGAGACCTTGGGCGGGGCGCAGGCGCTGTCACGCTACGCGCGTAAATCTTCTATCATCGTTCCCGACGGAGAGATTGCGCATGCGCTTGCGCCTCTTCCCGTCGAGGCCTTGCGGCTTCAGCCCGAGATCGCAAATCTGTTGCGGCGGCTTGGGCTAAAGCGCATTGGCCAGCTTTACGATCTGCCGCGGGCGAGCCTCGAACGGCGGTTTCACGCCAAGGAGGTAGCCGAGGCCGTGCTGCTTCGTCTCGATCAGGCGCTCGGGCGCCGCGAGGAGCCGCGCAAGCCCCTCCTGCCTCTGCCCGATTTTGCGGCGCGGCTTCCTTTCCCCGAACCTCTCATCACCCATGACGGCGTCATGGCCGGGCTTGAGCGTCTGGCGCAGATGCTGTGCGGGACGCTTGCCCGCGCCGAGCAGGGCTGCCGGCGGCTTGCGCTTTGGCTCGCCCGCGCCGACGGCTCTTCAACGGTGATCGAGGCGGGGCTCAGTGCTCCCTCGCGCCAGCCAAAGCATCTTTTGCGCCTGTTGCAGGACAGGGCCGAGGCCCTCGATCTCGGCTTCGGCGTGGATTTCATGTCGCTGACGGCTCTCATCACCGAGCCCCTTCCGCTTGCCCAAACGGCTCTGACCGAGCCCAATAAGAGAGCGGCGCCTGAAGCCCTTATCGACCGCCTGGCCAATCGCCTGGGTGCGCGCGCGGTGCGGCGCCTGTTTCCGTGCGCAAGCCATTGCCCTGAGCAGGCGCAGAGTCTGAAAAGCGCGTTTGCCGGTCCCTCGGCCTGGCCTGAGCTTGCTTCTCCAAAACCCCCGCGCCCGCCGCTTCTCTTCGCCAGTCCTGAGCCTGTGACGGTGCTGGCCGAAATTCCCGAAGGGCCGCCGGCGCGCTTTACTTGGCGCCGCGTGACCCGCCGCGTGGTCAAGTCTGAAGGGCCTGAGCGCATCGCGCCGGAATGGTGGCGGCCACTTCGTGGCGGTCCCCGCGACGTGCCTTCCGGGGAGACGGCGCGGCCGCGCGACTATTACCGCATCGAGGACGAGGACGGGCGCCGCTACTGGGTGTACCGCGAAGGCCTCTATCAAGAGAGCGAGCTTGGCTCTCCGTGCTGGTATCTGCATGGCGTGTTCGGGTGACGGTCTTTAGCCATGACCCGCTATGCCGAGCTCGAGGTCGCAAGCAATTTCACGTTTCTCACCGGCGGCTCTCATCCCGAAGAGCTGATGGCGACGGCGAAGGCGTTAGGGCTCGAGGCTATCGCCGTCACCGACCGCAACACGCTTGCCGGCATCGTGCGTGCCCATATCGCCGCCAAGGAAGCCGGCATCAAATTCATCGCCGGCGTGCGGCTCGATCTGCAAGACGCGCCGAACCTGCTCGCTTATCCGACTGATCGTGCGGCTTACGGCCGGCTTTGCCGGCTCCTGACGCTCGGCCAGCGCCGCGCCGAAAAAGGACACTGCACGCTCTTTCTCGATGACGTGGCCGCGCATGCGGACGGCTCGATCTTCATCGCTGTTCCTCCCGACCATTGGGCCACACCCTTCGAGACGGCGCGGTCGCGCCAAGGCGCTTCCGCGCCTCCTCAGGGTGAGGATACAGAGAGAGGCTTTCTTCAGCCTCATGCTGAGGAGCGCATCGCCAGATGCGCGTCTCGAAGCATGGAACCAGGTTCTCCAGAATCAGATTTGAGCCGCCTCAGACAGGCATTGCCTGCTTCTCTTTATCTGGCGGCGAGGCATTGCTATCGGGGCGACGACCGCGCCCGCATCGGCGCCTTGGTTGACCTGGGAGCCCGCGTTGACGTCCCGCTCGTTGCCACCAATGCGGTGCTCTATCACGCTCCCCACCGCCGCGCGCTTCAAGACGTGCTCACCTGCATCCGCGAGAAATGCACCATTGCCGAAGCCGGCTTGCGCCTGGAAGCCAATGCCGAGCGGTATCTCAAATCGGCCAAGGAGATGGCGCGGCTGTTTGCCGGCCATGAAGACGCGCTTCGCCTCAGCGTCGAGATCGCGCAGGCTTGCACCTTCTCCCTCGACGAATTGAAATACGAATATCCCGACGAGCCGGTGCCTGACGGCAAGACTCCTCAATCTCATCTTGAGGATCTGACCTGGGAAGGCGCGGCTTGGCGTTACCCTGACGGGCTCCCCGATAAAGTGCGCGATACGCTCCACAAAGAGCTCGCGCTGATCGCCGAGCTCAACTACGCGCCCTATTTCCTCACCGTCCACGACATCGTCCGTTATGCGCGGAGCCAACACATCCTCTGCCAGGGCAGAGGCTCGGCCGCCAACTCAGCCGTCTGCTATTGCCTCGCCATCACCAATGTCGATCCCGCCGAGATCGATCTCCTGTTCGAGCGCTTCGTCTCGCCGGAGCGGAAAGAGCCGCCCGATATCGACGTCGATTTCGAGCACGAGCGGCGCGAGGAGGTGATTCAATATATCTATGCCCGCTACGGCCGCGACCGCGCCGGGCTTGCCGCTACCGTGATCTGCTACCGCGGACGGCTTGCCGTGCGCGAAGTGGGCAAGGCGCTGGGCCTCAGCGCCGACACTGTCGCCGCGCTCGCCACCACCATCTGGGGCTTGAGCAATTCGAGCCTGCCCGAGCACTATGTCCGCCAGGCCGGGCTCGATCCGTCCGATCCCCTGCTTGCCCGGGTGCTCGAACTCACCCAAGAGCTGATCGGCTTTCCGCGGCATCTCTCCCAGCATGTCGGCGGCTTCGTGCTCACGCGCGTGCCGTTGTCGGAAGTCGTCCCTATCGGCAATGCCGCCATGGAAGACCGCACCGTGATCGAATGGGACAAGGACGATCTCGACGCGCTCGGACTGCTCAAGGTCGATGTGCTCGGGCTCGGCATGCTCACCTGTATCCGCAAGGCCTTCGCTTTGCTGAAGGACCATTACGGCAGGACGGTCACGCTCGGCACGGTGCCGCGCGACGATCCGCGCGTTTACGACATGCTGTGCGGCGCGGATTCGATCGGCGTGTTCCAGGTCGAGAGCCGGGCGCAGATGAACATGCTGCCGCGGCTCAAGCCCCGCTGTTTCTACGATCTCGTCATCGAGGTCGCCATCGTCAGACCCGGTCCGATTCAGGGCGACATGGTTCACCCTTATCTTCGCCGCCGCTGCGGCGAGGAGGCGATCGCCTTTCCCTCGCCTCATCCCGATCACGGTCCTGCCGATGAGCTTTACCAGGTGCTCGGCAAGACCATGGGCGTGCCCCTGTTTCAGGAACAGGCCATGCGGCTTGCCATGGTGGCGGCGAAGTTTTCAGGCTCCGAAGCGAACGAGCTTCGCCGCGCCATGGCCACCTTCCGCCGCCGCGGCACGATCGACCGCCTCAAAGACAAGATGGTCGGCCGCATGACGGCGCGCGGCTATCCGGCCGATTTCGCCGAGCGCTGCTTCAACCAGATCAAAGGCTTCGGCGAATACGGCTTTCCCGAAAGCCATGCCGCGAGCTTCGCGCATCTGGTCTATATCTCGGCCTGGCTCAAATGCCATTACCCGGCGGCCTTTGCCGCCGCGCTGCTTAATTCGCAACCCATGGGCTTTTACGCGCCGGCGCAGATCGTGGGCTGCGCCCGCGCTCATGGCGTTGAGGCGCGCGAGGCCGATATCAATAAGAGTCTCTGGGACTGCACGCTCGAACCGTCCAGCGCTCAAGTAGCGCAGAGCGCGGTAGCGCAAATAAAAAACATATTCGCGCTTCGCCTCGGGCTTCGCCAGATCGATAGCATGCGCGAGGACGATGTGCAGCGCCTCGTCGCCGTCCGCGACAGTCTTCCCGCTAAGGCTTACAGAGATGTGCGCGAGCTGTGGCGGCGAAGCGGGCTCAAGCGCGCGAGCCTCGAGAGACTTGCCGCGGCCGATGCGTACCGCTCTCTCGGTCTCGACCGCAGGCAGGCTCTATGGGAGGTGCGCGGGCTGCCGAAGGAAGCGCCCTTGCCGCTGTTCGATCAGGCCGGCACCGCCGACACCGGCGCCGAGCAAGAGGTCGCTCTTCCCGTCATGCCGCTCTCAGAGCATGTGGTGAACGACTACCGCACGCTGCGCTTGTCGCTCAAAGCCCATCCCATGAGTTTCTTGCGCGCGCCGATCGCGGCGTCCGGCATCGCCGCTTGCGCCGATCTCAAGACCTGCCGCGACGGCGCGAGAGTGAGCGTCGCCGGCGTGGTGCTCGTCCGCCAGCGCCCGGGCTCGGCGCAAGGCGTCGTGTTCATGACCATCGAAGACGAGACCGGCATCGCCAATTCGGTGATCTGGCCGAACGTGCTCGAACGGGAGCGGAAGAAAGTCATGGGCGCGCGGCTCGTCGTGGTGCATGGCCGCGTCCAGCGCCACGAAGACATTATTCATGTGGTGGCCGCGCGCCTCGAAGACCGCAGCGACTGGCTCGATTGTCTTACCGAAGATGGCGAGGCTTTGAGCCTTGCGCTTGCCAATGCCGACGAAGTGCGGCGGCCCGATCCGGGCTCGTGGCGTCATGCCCCTAATGAAGACGACGAGCAGGACCCCGTGCGCGCCAAGCGCCCCTCTCATCCGCGCTGGCACCCACGCTGTCATCCAAGGTCGGAGCGCATTATCCCGAAATCCCGCGATTTCCACTAATCGTATGGTGGCGCGAAACCGGCTATGCTCCCGCGCATGATCTCAGTCTCACGCTTTTTAACGGCCGGCTTGCTTGCCGTTTCGCTCACGCTCGCCGTGACCGCGAGTGCGTTCGGCTCGCGCGCTTACGCTTTCGAGCAGCCGGAGATCGCCACCGGTTTGGAGCCGAAGCCTCTCGTCAAGGCGAAGAAATACATGGTGGCCGCCGCCAATCGGCTGGCCGCCGAGGCAGGGTTAACGATCCTGCGCCAAGGCGGCAGTGCCGCCGATGCCGGCATCGCCACCCAACTCGTGCTGACCCTGGTCGAACCGCAATCCTCGGGCATCGGCGGCGGGGCTTACATTCTTTATTGGGACGAAGACGCCGATCAACTTGTCAGCATCGATGGGCGCGAGACCGCACCGGCCGCCGCCACGCCCGAACTCTTTCTCGATGAGGCGGGAAAGCCGCTTCCATTCAGAGCCGCAGTCCCGAGCGGGCTCTCGATTGGCGTCCCCGGCGTGCTCGCGGCGCTGAAGCGCCTTCACGAGACCCACGGCAAGCTCCCTTGGGAGGCGCTGTTTCAGCCGGCCATCGCGCTTGCCCGCGACGGGTTTCTTGTATCCCCCCGCCTTGCCTCTCAGATCGCCCGCAAAGATCCGGACAGTTTCACGCCCGAGGCGCGCGCTTATTTCTTTCCCAGCGGCAAGCCTTTGCCGCGCGGTCACCGGCTCAAAAATCCTGCTTTCGTGGCGACGCTTGAAGCAATCGCCCGTGACGGGCCGCGCGCCTTCTACGAAGGCGACATTGCCCGCGACATTGCCGAGACCGTGCGGAACGATCCGCGCAAAGCCGGAAGCCTTACCGTGCAAGACCTCGCCAACTATCGCGCCATCGCGCGCGAGCCGGTGTGCATGGCTTACCGGCTCCATCAGGTGTGCGGCATGGGCCCGTCTTCGTCGGGCGGCGTCACCGTGGGGCAAGTGCTCGGATTGATCGAGCCTTACGATCTCGGTGCCAAACCGCTTGCGCCCGAAGCGGCGCATCTGATCGTCGAGGCCGAGCGGCTCGCTTATGCCGACCGCGCGCGCTATCTCGCCGACCCGGAGTTCGTTTCGGTCCCTGTCGCGGGACTGCTCGATCCCAAATATCTCAAGAAGCGGCGCGCTCTGATCGATCCGGCCCGGGCACTTGACCATGTCGCCGCCGGCTCGCCGCCCAATGTCAAGCAAGGCGCGTTCGGACGCGACCATACGCGCGAGCAGAATGGCACGAGCCACATCTCCGTCGTCGACGGCGAGGGAAATGCCTTCGCCATGACCACCAGCATCGAGCAGGCCTTCGGCGCGCGGAGCATGGTGCGCGGATTTCTGCTCAACAATCAGCTGACCGATTTCTCCTTCGTGCCCATTGATGACGATGGACGCCCCGTCGCCAACCGGGTCGAAGGCGGCAAACGCCCGCGAAGCTCGATGGACCCGGCCATCGTGTTTGGACCCGGTGGCAATCTCCGCTACGTGCTCGGCAGTCCCGGAGGCCCGGCGATTATTCTTTTCAACCTCAAGACCGTCATCGGCCTGATCGACTGGCACCTCGACGCGGCGCAAGCCAGCGCCTCGGTCAATTTCGGCAGCATCGGGGATGCGGTTCTGCTCGAACACGGCGCGGCGTGGGACGATCTCGCCGACGCGCTTGGCGCCATGGGCCATGACGTGCGCCGCATGAGCCTGACCAGCGGCGAGAATGTCATCGCCGTCACGCAAGAAGGCCTTGAAGGCGGCGCCGATCCGCGCCGCGAAGGCGCGGCACTGGGGGATTGATGGCGCGCTCGCCTCGTACCATTGCCGTCCGCGGAGCGGGCGTGGTCGGGCTGTGGCAAGCCCTGACTCTTGCCCGGCGCGGTCATGACGTCACGCTGCATGAGCGCTCGGCCGAAGCATTTGCCGAGTCCTGCAGCGTCTATGCCGGGGCCATGCTCGCGCCGGCTTGCGAGGAGGAAACCGCAGAGCCCGTGATCGGCGTGCTCGGCAGACGCGGCGTGGCGCTGTGGCGTGAGACCTATCCCGGCACAATCGCCAACGGCACGCTGGTGGTCGCGCTCGCCCGGGACCGCGCCGAACTCGACCGCTTCGCCCGTATGACCAAAGGGCATCAATGGCTACCGGCGAATGAGCTTGCCGCGTTCGAGCCGGGCTTGACCGACCGCTTCGCTGGCGCGCTTTATTTCGCCGAGGAAGCGCATCTTGCGCCTGAGCCTGCCTTACATTTCCTGCTCGACCGCGCGCGCCAAGACGGCGTGCGGTTAAGCCTCGGCGACGGCGGAGCGCCCGAAGGCGCCGATCTCGTGATCGATTGCCGGGGGCTTGCGGCCAAGCCCGATCTTCCGGACTTGCGCGGCGTGCGCGGCGAGCGGATCGTCGTCAAGAGCCGCGAGGTGACCTTGTCGCGGCCGGTAAAACTGGCGCACCCCCGCTTTCCCGTTTACGTCGTGCCTTGGGGCGACGGTCTTTATATGATCGGCGCCACCGTGATCGAGAGCGAGGAGACCGGCCCGATTACGCTCCGCTCGGCGCTCGATCTGCTTTCGGCCGCTTATGCCGTCGATCCCGCTTTCGCCGAAGCCGAAATTGTCGCGCAAGGCGCAGGCGCAAGACCCGCCTTTCCCGACAATCGGCCTAGGATTATCTCGCGGAACGGCTATATCTACGTCAACGGTCTCTATCGGCACGGCTTTCTGCTCGCGCCTGCTTTGGCGGAGCTGGTTGCCGATTTTATCGAGACCGGGGTGAAGAATTCGGAGGTGTTCGGTGAAGATCGTGCTGAACGGTGAGGCCTTCGCCACCGATGCGGTGACGCTCGACGAGCTTTGCGCGCGGCTTGGCTTCGCCGAGGCGAAGATCGCCACCGCCGTGAACGGCAACTTCGTCGAAGCGGCGAAGCGTCCGGCGACGCCGCTCGCGGAGGCCGACGAGATCGAGATCGTGGCACCGAGGCAGGGCGGCTGATGCTTACTGTTTACGGCAAAAGTTTTCAGTCGAGGCTGCTGCTCGGCACGGCGCAATACCCTTCGCCGTCAAGCCTGAAGCAGGCAGTCGAAGCGTCAGGCGCCGAGATCGTCACGGTTTCGCTTCGCCGGGAATCGTCACGCGCCCGTACCGGCCAAGGGTTCTGGGGGCTGATCGAGGAGATGGACGTGCGCGTGCTGCCGAACACGGCAGGTTGCCGCACGGCGAGAGAGGCGGTCGCCACCGCCAAGATGGCGCGCGAGATGTTCGGCACCGATTGGGTCAAGCTCGAAGTCATTGCCAATGACGATACGCTGCAGCCGGACCTGTACGGCCTGGTCGAAGCGGCGGGCGAGCTCGTTGCCGACGGCTTTGAGGTTCTGCCCTACACCACCGAGGATTTGAGCGCCGCCGAGCGCCTGGTCGCCGCAGGCTGTCGCATGCTGATGCCGTGGGCGGCGCCGATCGGTTCGGCGCGCGGTCTCATTAACAAAGACGCACTTCGGACGCTGCGGGCCTATTTCCCCGATATCCCGCTGATCGTCGATGCCGGACTGGGCGCGCCGTCGCACGCGGCCGAAGTCATGGAGCTGGGCTATGACGGCGTGCTGCTGAACACCGCGATCGCCAAGGCAGGCGATCCGGTGAAGATGGCAGAGGCCTTTGCCAAGGCTGTTGCCGCGGGACGGCTTGCCTTCGAGGCCGGACTGATCGAGCCGCGCGACATGGCCGCCCCGTCGACGCCCGTCGCCGGCACGCCTTTCTTCAAGATCGATCAAGCCTCTTGATCGGCTTCGGTCGCGACCGGCCTTGATCCGCCTCGACCCCTTCTATCCGATCCTTCCCGATACGGACTGGCTCGCCCGGCTTCTGCCTTTGGGCATCAAGTTGGTGCAGCTTCGCATCAAGGACCGGCCTGACGCCGTTATCCGCGAAGAGATCGACAAGGCGATCGCGCTCTGCAACGCACATGATTGCCAGCTCGTGATCAACGATTATTGGCAAGAGGCAATCGACGCAGGCGCCGGCTTCGTCCATCTCGGCCAGGACGATTTGGCCAAGGCCGATCTGGCAAAAATCAGAAACGCCGGATTAAAGATCGGCGTCAGCACGCACAGCCATGAGGAGCTTGCCGCGGCGCTTGCCGCGCGCCCCGACTATGTCGCGCTCGGACCGATCTACGAAACGAAGCTGAAGAAAATGCCGTGGAAACCGCAAGGGCTCGTACGCGTTTCTGAGTGGCGGGCCAGCATCGCCTGCCCGCTGGTGGCGATCGGCGGCATCACGCTCGACCGCGCCGCTTCGGTGCTCGACGCCGGCGCCGATTCCGTCGCTGTCATCACTGACATTGTGACACACCAACATCCCGAAATGCATGTCAAAAATTGGATCGACGCGACGGCGGCGCGGCGCAGCCTATCCACAGACTTTCCACAGCACTAATGCGACCGTTTGGAGCTTGACGTTCTCCTCTCGTCCCGGAATCATTCGGTTTGTGACAGTGGAGAGGCAGTTGGGGGCCTCATGACGTACCGACTCGATCCGGCAGCGCCGATGAGCGAGGCTCTGCGGCGCGTTGCCTTTGGCGAGCTTGAGATCGCTCAGAGCGCGCTTGCCGCCGCTCCGCCGGAGCGCCACAGCGGCGTACACAGCGCGCGCAAGTGCTTGAAACGGCTTCGCTCGCTGCTTCTGCTCGCCCGGCCGGGAATGCCCGAGCCGGTTTATGCGAGTCTGTACGGCCGGATCACGGCGATTGCGCGGGGCTTGGCGGCAGCGCGCGACGCTCAGGCCCTGATCGATGCGTCCGACAAGCTCGAGCGCAAGACCGGACCGGGCCCCGGGCTCGGCCCCCTGCACTCATTGCGCACATGGCTGCATAAGCGCCGTCACGCGGCGGAGCAGAATCTGGAGCGCAGCGCCGCGTCGGACGCGATGCGCGGGCTCTGGGAATTGCGGCCCGCATTCGCCGGCCTCACTGTCTACCCGGACGATTTCACGCCGCTCGGCAATGGCCTCAGGCTTTGTTACCGCCGGACCCGCAAGGCGTTCCATCATGCCTTCGGCGAGGGCCGCGACGAGGACTTCCACGAGTGGCGAAAAGGCGTGCAGCACCATTGGCGGCAGATGCAACTGCTGCTCCCCTGCTGGCCGTCGGAACTTTCGGCCCGGGCCGAGGCGGCCAAATCGCTGTCGCAGCTTCTCGGCGAGGACCATGACATTTTCCTGCTGCGCAAACTCATGTCGACGCCGACCATGACCTTCGGCAGTCCCGAAGAGACGGCGGCCTTTCTCAAGCGCTGCCGCAAACGTCAGCGGCTCTTGCGCGAAGAGGCGCGGGCCGAGGGCGACCGGCTCTTTGCCGAACGGTCGCGCCCGTTTGCCGAGCGCATCGAAGCCTATTGGGCGCTTGCTGCTTCGGCTGCGGTCGAGACGGAGGCCGACAAGCGGCCTGACAATGTCGTCACGCTCGGCGACATGCGGACCCCGCGGGCGGGCTAGAACCCGATCGCGGATCGCGCCCGGTCCGCGTTAGACCGTTACCTCCATCCCATCGTAGGAAATTTCCCACCCCGCGCTTTCGACCGCTTTGCGCTCGGGCGAACCTTCACGGAGGGCCGGATTGGAGTTGTTGATGTGGATGAAGATCTTGCGGCCGATGCCGAGCGGCGCAAGCTCGGCGATGCTCCCCTTGCCCCCCGACATATTCATATGACCCATGCGCTCGCCGGTCTTTTGCAGCAGCCCCTGGGCGATCATCTCATCATTGGTGAAGAGCGTGCCGTCGAAGAACAGGAGCGGCGCGCCTTTGAGCCGCGCGCGAAGCGCATCGTCGAGCATGGCGCAGCCCGGAATAAAGAAGAAGTAATGCCCGCTGGCGGTATCGGTGACCTTAAGGCCCGTGGTATCGCCTTCCTGCGTGCCGAAACCGGCGCCCGCTTTGTCGTCCTCGAGATAGAGCGGAACCTTGCCGGGCACGGCGAAGGCCTCAATGCTGATGCCGACCGGGCCTGAAGGGCCTTCGACAGCGAAGGCGCGCCCATAGTCCATGGCAACCCGCTTGACCAGACGCGCATCGAGCACGTCGAAGATCGTGTTCGACGCGAGCACATCGAGCACTCTCGCAGTGCCGTAAACGGTAAAGGGCTGGCCTTCGCGCATGGTCAGAAGGCCCCCCACGGCGTCGACATCGCCATTGGTCAGAACCACCGCGGCGATCGGACTGTTGCGTGCGGGTCCGCCGGCAACCGGGTGAAGCTCGGGCGTGGCGTTGATTTGCTGACGCAGGTCAGGCGCGGCATTGAGCAGAACCCATTGCACCCCGTCGGCACTGACCGCGGCGGAGGCCTGGTTGCGCGCCGACAATCCGGCCTCGCCCTTGCGCACACCGGCAGAGTTGCGGCCGTTGCAATTCCATTGCGGCAGGCCGCCGCCAGCCGCAGAGCCGAGAACTTTGATCTTCATGGTTGAGGATCACATGGCGATGCCGACACCATCTCGTCAAGGCAAAAAACAAGCCCGTGCGGCGCGCGGGCTTGCTTTCGACTGACAAAGATCGGCTCTAGAAGCCGAGCGAGCCTTGGAACTTAACAGCCGTGTCGGAGGTGTTGTCGGTCAGACCGAACTGTACGCCGACATTGAGGGAGACCTCTATCTCCGGCCCGTCCGGGACGCCGAGGCTCTTATCGTCGAGATCGTCGCCATTGCCGCCGCCATCGTCATCATCTTCAGTTTCGCCCACGATGTAGAACAGGGTCGGGCCGATGCTGTGAGCCTGGTCGTCGAAGGATCCGGCATTGGAGAGGTCCTCGATCTCGCCGAACATCTCCACCCCTACGCCCCAGCGCCTGGCGAAATTATACCGGCCGCGCCAGCCATATTCGAAACCGAGTCCGTCGGTTTCCCGGTTGTCGCCGACCTGCGACGAAAAGAAGGGATTGGCTGTGAACAGCAGCTTGCCGCTTGCGAGCTCGATGATGGGTCCGAACTCGATCTCGTCGGCCTCGCCGCTGCGCGTGGCAAAGCCATAGCCTCCGATAAACGCGAGTCCCAACCCATCGCCTTCGCGCTCAATCAACTCGTATTGCAACTCCAACTCGACCCCGCTCACATCGAAATCGTTCTCGAGCGGTTCGTCCGCGCTCAGCGCGGCCGAAAACATGAAGCGGTCGGTGATGCCATACTGAAATTCGAAGTCGTGACTTTGCCGGAGGAATTCGCCTTCGTCTTCCTCGTCGAGCGCACCGCCCTCGTCGTCGTCTTCGGCCGCCTCGCGTTCGGATTTCGGGAAGCCGCTATGCACGGCGCCGCGATATTCGAGTTCGATTTCGCCCTTCTCGACCTCGCTTTCCTGGATCTCGAATTCGGCGAAAGCGTGGGTCGTGGCGAACAGGGAGAACCCCGCCGCCGCCAGAGCCGATAGCGCGGCAGACAGCGCCAAACGCTGCGCACCGCACGTCAAAGTCAGATCTTGTCTCAAGAGCCGTCCCCCGAACTTGAGCCCCACTAAGGCATCGATTGTTCTTTTTCTGCCCTGACCTTAACAAATCTCGGTTGGGAACCCATGGCAAAAAAACTGCCGGAATTTCCTTATCTTGGTCCTGGCGTCCGAGGCCCGGCCAAGCCAGCATCGGCAGGGATGAAAAATTCATCGTCAGATGGAAGATGGCCTCAAGTCTTCGGGAAATTGCGCTATAGAAATCCGGCCTTTATTCACAGTGGGCCGGACCTCGCCACCTGCCTATGAGGCCCGTCAGCCCCTTGCGAGTCGTTTGAGAGATTCGATGCGTTACCAGACGAAGCTCCTCGTCACCGCGGGATTGCTTCTGGCCATGTCGCTGTCCGCCGCGGGCCTCGCCTATTGGGGCGTGACCCGATCGCATACCTATCTCACGCGCTCGCGCCTCTCCCATGAGGAGCTGGAGCGCTTGCTTCAGCTTTCCCGCCACAGCCAGCAATTGTTCAAGACTTGGACCGATACGCTACTCACCGGGATTACCGACCGGCCCTTGGGTGCCGCTTATCTCAACAAGGTGATCGAATCGGATCTTGCCGCCCTCGACACCCTCATCGAGCAGGAGCTTGCGATCGTCGAGAAGGACGAGCGCGAGGTCGAAGCAACCGAGCGCACGCGCCTGACCAAGATCAAGGAGGAATTCCAGCGCACGCTCGATCAGCTCGGCGAGGTTGAGCAATTGCGCAGCCGCGGCCGCCCGGACGTCGCTTGGCAGAGGCTGACCGATTTGCTCAAGGGCGGCATCGACCAGAAGCTCAACGAGCTGATCGAGGTCGGCCTGGCCGACGAAACCGCTGAAGTCATCAGGATCGATGCCGACGCCGCTAGGCTGCTCAACCGGCTCGAACGCATCACCGAGATCCATGCCGTGCTTGCGATTCTCACCACGCTCGCGCTCGTGATTCTGCTGCTGCGGGGCCTCAGGACTCCGCTTGCCGAGTTGCTACGCGGCACCTCGAAGCTGGCGGAAGGCGATCTGTCTTATCGCATCGCCATCCCGGGCCGTGACGAGTTCGCCGATCTTGGCCAGAGCTTCAATCGCATGGCGAGCGATCTTCAGGCCCATCAGACCGCCTTGCAGGATGCGCGCGACAATCTCGAGACGCTGGTAGAGGCGCGCACCGAGGAGCTTCGCCGCGCCAACCAATCCTTGCGCCAGATCGACGAAACCCGGCGCGGCTTCTTTGCCGATATCAGCCACGAACTCCGCACGCCGCTGACCATCATCCGCGGCGAAGGCGAGATCGCGCTGCGCGGGAAGAATAAGCGCCTCGCCGACTACAAAAGCTCGATCGAGCGCATTGTCGAGCAGGCCAAGCATCTTTCGATCCTAGTCAACGATCTTCTGTTCATCGCCCGGCAAGGCGCGGGCGCCGCGCGGCTCAATATGCAAACCGTCGATCTTAACGAACTTTTGCAGAAGGTCTGCGGCGATGCCAAAGTTATTGCGGGTGATAGGAATGTAAGCATCGATTTTGCCAATGGCGCGCATAGTGCCGTCCGCGGCGATCCGGCGCGCCTCAGGCAGCTTTTCCTTGTCCTGCTTGATAATGCCGTGCGCTACTCCAAATCCAAGGGCGCGGTCAAAGTGGATATTGGCAGCAACGGCGGCGAGGTTCTGGTACGTGTCTCGGACCGCGGCGTCGGCATACCGCCGGAGGAGTTGGATAAAGTGTTTGAGCGTTTCCGCCGCGCCGGAAACGCCTCAGCCATGAATGAAGAGGGCTTAGGCCTCGGCCTGCCGGTTGCCAAGGCGATCGTCGAAGCTCACAAAGGAAGGATCGAGATGGCGAGCCGCCCAGGAGAAGGAACCATCGTCACGGTCGTATTGCCGGCCGCCAAAGCGGAGGCCGGTGCGTGAACGTTCTGTTGGTCGAAGACGAACCGCGGGTCGCGGACTTTATCGACCGCGGGCTCCGGGCCGAAAATCACGGCGTCACCGTTGCCTCGTCCGGCAGCGAGGGGGTCGATCTCGCCAAGACCGGCGAATTTGACGTCATCGTCCTCGACCTGATGCTGCCCGACATGCACGGCTACGATGTTTGCCAGCGCCTGCGCCTGCAAGGCGATCACACGCCCATTCTCATGCTGACCGCGATGGATGCCCTCGAGGACAAGATCAAAGGCCTGAAAGTGGGCGCCGACGACTATCTCACCAAGCCGTTCGATTTCGACGAGCTGCTCGCCCGCATCGAGGCTTTGGTTCGCCGGTCCCACCAATTCGCGCCGAGTTCCAACGTTCTGCAAGTTGCCGATCTCGTGCTCGACCGGGAGGCGCTGGAAGTCAAGCGGGGCGACGATACGATCAAGCTCACGGCCAAGGAACTCGCCATCCTCGAGCTTTTGATGAGCGCGCCGGGCCGGGTCTTTTCCCGCACCCGCATTCTCAATCAGGTATGGGGCTACAGCGAAGACCCCCTCACCAATGTCGTCGACGTGTATATCGCGCGGTTGCGGCGGAAGATCGATACGCCCGAGCGCGAGCCCTTGCTTGAGACCGTGCGTGGCCACGGCTATCGCCTGCGAGCGCCGGATGCGAAACCAGATGCGAAATAAGTCAGCCGTAATTCCGCCTTCCGGCGCCAATACCGGCGATGGAACCTTGCGAACTCCGCCGGGATCGTTAGAGTATGCCCCGCCACTCTCGCCGATGACGCGCCATATCGTTCTTGGACCTCGCCGGAGGACCAGGCACGCGTCCGCCGTAGCCATAGCGGCGGATCATAGCGCCTTCGTCGTTTGGCCGGTCCCAACGCAATTGGAAGTGACAATTTGAAGGAGTGCCTCGTGCGGTCACGTCTCTTAGCCTTGATGCTCTGCGCAGCTGTCGGCGCGGCGCTGTGGCAGCCCGCCAATGCCGCGGACAACGTCAAGATTGGCGTGTTGAAATTCGGCACCGTCAGCTGGCTGCTTGACACCATTCAGGCCAACGGCCTCGACAAGGCCGAAGGATTCGAGATGGAGATCGTGCCTCTGGCCAGTACGCAAGCGACCACCGTCGGGTTGCAGAGCGGCTCGCTCGACGTTGTGACCACCGATTGGCTGTGGGTCTCCCGCGAGCGGTCAGCGGGCGCCGATTTTACTTTCTCTCCGTACACCACCGCGCTTGGCGCCATCATGGTGCCGCCCGATTCGCCCATCAAGACGCTTGCGGATCTAAAAGGTAAGAAACTCGGCGTGGCTGGAGGTCCTCTCGACAAAAGTTGGCTTCTGATCGTGGCCTATGCGCTCCGCACCGCCAATATCGACCTGAGAACCGAGACTCGCCAAGAATATGGCGCCCCTCCCCTTCTTGCCGAGCGGGCCAAGCAGGGCGAACTCGACGCCGTGCTCAATTTCTGGCCCTATGCCGCAAGGCTCGAGGGGGTGGGCTTCACCCAGTTGATCGGGGTCGAGGACGTGGTGCGCGAACTCGGCGCCAAAGGCGAGGTGGCGATGGTCGGCTTTGCTTTCAGCGAGGATTGGGCCAAGAAGAATCTTGAAGGAATTCAAGGGTTTCTACGTGCAGCCGGCAAGGCTAACGAGCTCCTGGCCACATCCGATGCGGAGTGGGAGCGACTGAAAAAGGTGATGGGCCAGAACGATCCGAGCTTCAACGAGGCGACCTTCGAGGCGTTGCGCCGCCGCTACCGAGAAGGCATTCCCGAGCGGCCGGCGAGCGACGATGAGACCGACGCCAAGGTGCTCTACCAATTCCTGCGCGAGTTCGGCGGCGAAAAGCTTGTCGGATCCGCCACCGAGCTTGCGCCCGGCACGTTCTGGAACGGCGGCAAGACATGACGGCAATCGACGCGCGCGACGTTGCGGAGCAAGGGACGCGGAGTTTCAACGGACCGCTGGTCTCGGTGCTGTCGGTCGCGGGCTTCCTTCTTGTCTGGTTCGTCGCCGCGCAGCTGGCCGATAGCCGGCTTCTACCGGGACCGGGTGCGGTGCTCGACTACATCTATCGAGAGACCGTGCATGGCGACCTCTTGACCGAGCTGGGGATTACGCTTTGGCGGGTCGTCGCCTCGTTCGTCGTGGCCATGGTGATCGGCAGCGTCATCGGGCTTGCCATGGGCCAAATGCCGGGGCTCAACCGCGCGCTCGATCCCTGGCTGATCGTCCTGCTCAATCTTCCCGCGCTGGTCATCATCATCCTCGCTTATGTTTGGTTCGGATTGAACGAGGCTGCCGCTATCGGCGCCGTCGCCCTCAACAAAATTCCCAATGCCATCGTCACGATGCGCGAGGGCGCCCGCGCACTCGACCCCGGTCTTGACGAGATGGCGCGCGCCTACCGGCTTTCGCCGCTGAGCAAGCTGCGCAACGTCACACTGCCGCAGCTTCAGCCCTATTTCGCCGCGGCCTCGCGCACGGGCCTTTCTTTGATCTGGAAGATCGTGCTTGTTGTCGAACTGCTCGGACGGCCGAACGGCGTAGGTTTCGAGCTTCACCTAAACTTCCAACTATTCAACGTGACAGCGATTCTCGGTTATACGCTGGCTTTCGTCGCCGTCATGCTGGCAATCGAATATCTCCTGGTGCAGCCCATTGAACGACACTCGACCCGCTGGCGTAACAAGCCGGTTTGAGATCCGCATCGAGGGGAAGACCCATTTCAGCGCCGACGGCACCTCGCTGCTCGCGATCAGCGACTTTGTGCTCGATGTCAAACCGGAAAGCATGACGGTGCTGATGGGTCCGTCCGGCTGCGGCAAGACCACGCTGCTGCGCATCGTCGCCGGCCTCGACGATCGGTATACCGGAACGGTTGGCATTCCGGCCGACGCCCGTATCGGGTTGATGTTTCAAGAGCCGCGCCTTCTGCCGTGGCGCACGGTGCGCCAAAATATCGAGCTGGTCGCGGCGCCTAGCTTCTCGGAAGCCGATCTCGATCGTCTGGCGCATGCCGTGGGCATCGCCGACATGCTGCCGCGCTACCCGCAGGAGCTGTCGCTTGGACTTGCGCGCCGCGTGGCGCTTGCCCGCGCCTTCGCCACCAAGCCCGACCTTCTTCTGCTTGACGAACCGTTCGTATCGCTTGACGAGCGGACCGCAGACCGGCTGCGGCGGCTTTTGCTCAATGTGTGGCAAGAGAGGCCAACCACAGCCATTCTCGTCACGCACAATGCGCGCGAGGCGATTCAGCTTGCCGATCAGCTGGTGTTGCTCGCGCCGCGCCCGACCCATGTCGTCGCCGTAGAGACGATCAAGGTGCCGCAGGCAGAGCGTGACCCCAAGGTCATCGACGCCATCCACGCCGATCTGTTGGAACGCTATCCGGCCAATTTCTCCGCCTGCTGAGCTTCGCCGGATTGCGCCATCCGGCGCCCGCGCGGGCGTAACATGCTGTTAAATATGTAAAATCTGTAACGCCTAGCCGGCGGCCACGCCGACCTTGCGCTGCTGAATGCCGAAGGACGGGTCGTAGGCCCATACCGACAGCGCCAGGAACAGCACTGTGCATCCGGTCACGACCCCGAGCGCCGTCCAGTTGATCTCGAGATAGAAGGCGAAGCGGATCAGCTCCACCGCCCAGGTGAACGGATTGTAGAGGCAGATCTGATACAGCCACAGGCTCCCTTCCCGCATCTTCCACAACGGATAGAGCGCCGAGGAAGCAAAGAACATCGGGAAGATCACGAAGTTCATGATGCCTGCGAAGTTCTCGAGCTGCTTGATGGTGGAAGAGAGCAACATGCCGAGCGAACCGAACATCATGCCGGTAAGGATCAGCGCCGGCAGCGCGGCGAGATAGCCGAGAGGCGGCAGCTCCACGCCGCAGAAATAGGCGACGAGGACGAAGGCATAGACCTGGAACAGCGAAACAATGACGCCGGCGAACAGCCGCGCCACCAGAAGGAACCAGCGCGGCAAAGGCGTGGTCAGAAGCACCCGCATCGAACCCATCTCGCGGTCGTACACCATCGACAGCGAGCTCTGCATGCCCTGAAACAGTTGGATCATGGCAAGCAGCCCCGGCGTGATATAGACGTCGTAAGTGATGTAGGTCTGGTATGGCGGAATGATCGAGATGCCGAGCGCCGCGCGGAACCCTGCGGCAAAGATAATCAGCCAGATCAGCGGCCTGACCAAAGCCGCCAGAAACCGCTCGCGCTGCTGAAGGAAACGCAACAACTCGCGCCAGACGATGCCGACGAAAGCGCGCGCATAGTGCATGGTGCTCATGCCGCGACGTCCTCGTCCGCCTCGCCGCCGATCAACAGCCTGAAGGCACCGCCCAGATCCCTGGCTCCGGTCTCGGCAACGACGTCCTTGGCGTCGCCGCGCGCGACGATCTTGCCGCGATCGATCACAAGAAGTGCGTCGTCGGGCTCAACCTCGTCGAACAGATGCGTGGCCCACAGCACGCCGATATTCTCGCTCTTAGCCAGCGCATGCACGTGGCGGACAATCGCGCGCCTTGTTGGATCGTCCAACCCGATCGTGGGCTCATCGAGCAGGAGGAGCTTCGGATCGTGCAGAAGACCGCGCGCGATCTCGACCCGGCGGCGATGGCCACCATTCAGAGCGCGCACACGCTCCCCGATGCGCTCCGCCATGTCGAGCGCATTGAGTGCAGCCAGCATGCGCCGATCGGCGTCTTTCCGGTTCAACCCCCTGAGCGCCGCGAAATAGCGCAAATTCTGCTTGACGGTGAGGTCGAGATCGAGCGTCGGCTGCTGGAACACGACGCCGAGTGGCGCCAGCGCCTTGGCGCCCCACTGCGCCGCCGACTTGCCGCAAATCTCGATTCGCCCTTCGGGCGCGTCGAACAGCCTGGTGATGAGCGAAAACAGCGTCGACTTGCCCGCGCCGTTCGGCCCCAGCAGTGCCGTAACCCTGCCGGGAAAGACCTTGAAGCTCACATCGTCGAGCGCCTGCTTGGTCCCATACCAGTAGGACACGTTCTCGACGGTGAGAACCGGGGTCTCGGACGATCCATTCTTTCCGGCTTGCTTCTGCATGGGCTTTCCATGGAAGGACGGCAGGCAGGCGCTTGGGCAGCCCGCCGCTAGGCTAGGAAGAAATAGCGCCGCCTCAGGCCCCCCACAACCCTCCTGCGCCGCCTTTAATCTCTTTGTCATGCAAAAGGGGGGGCGGCGGCCACGCGCCCGGAGCGCCTCTGGGGCCTTGAGCGCCCGTGGCGCGGCGAGAAAGGAAAGCCAAAAAAGAAGCCGCCCCGAAAGGGGCGGCTTCCATTGTCTTTGTCTTCTGGTGTTTGGCTTAGAAGAAGATCACGCCACCAACCTGGAAGACGTCCCAATCGTCCCAGTCCTGCTTGATCTTCGTGAACGACACGTCGCAAACGCCAGGAACGGCGTTTTCGTCGACCAGAGCGCAGGCCACAGGATTGTCCACCGAAACGCCAGTGATATCGGTGTTGATCTCCTGGTGCTGCCACCGTGCCCAGATATGCATGGCGGCGGAGTCGATCTCCTGGACCACGCCAAGACCCCAACGCTCGACCTCAGAGCCGGTCACGAAGGCGCCTTTGTAGATGTCGCCCGGGAATGCCGAGCCGCTGAGCTCGAGCGTGACGGGTACACCGTTGATAACCGGACCGAGCGGGATCGCACCGGTGGTGATAGGCGTCGGGGCGCAGAAGCCGCCGAGGGCCCCGGCATTGCCGGAAACCACCGAGCAGAGATTGGTGCCGGCGGCGAACTGATCCTCGTACTGGGCAAACTCACCGAAGATCGTCGTGGCGCCGATCGGGCTCCAAGTCTTCCGCCAGAAGGGCTTGATGTACCAAGAATCGGTGTCCGGATTGTCGAAGACGCCGACGGGCTGCCCGCCTGGGATCCAGTTCAAGCCGGCATTGATGTTGATCGCCGGAAGAAGCGGGATGCCGACGCCGATCGAATCAAGCTCGACACCGGCCAAGCCGATCGAAGTCGCCTGAGACCCCGAGGTGTCCTCGTGCTGGTAATAGCCATACACGCCGAGACCCGACGGCTTGTGCCAGACGCTGGCGCCGACTTGGTAGTTATTGACCTCATCGCCGGTGACCGCGCCGGTCTCAATCCAGGTATAAGAGGCCGCGGCCGACACTTTGATGCTGTTCCAGTCGCCCGTGTAGAACACGGCTGCATCCCAGAAATTGTTATCGGTGGTCGAACCGAACGGCGTCAGAGTGTTCTTGCCCCAAGAGGTCTCGAACCGGAAACCGCCCCAAGTCGGGGAGTCATACCGGACCGCCGGCATTGCCGCGCCCCAGCAGTCCGCGCCGATGCCAACGGCCAGGCCTTGGCAGCGGAGGAAGTCCTCCCAAGCCAAGCCAGAAAGACCGGCAAGGCCCTTGCCGCCCTTGGGACGCAACTTGAAGCTCGCGCCCTCAAAGAATGGAGCATTGGTCTCGATCACGGTGCCAGAGATATCGGCGAGAACCGCCGCGTTATCCGACGCCGGGCTCAAATGACCCCAGTTCAGGGCGCCGAGCGTGTCGCTCTTGATATAGATGTACGAATAAAGCGGGTTGAGCTGACCGTCGAAGAAAGTGCCGCCCGTCTCCGCGAACTGATTCGACGCGGCCAGCGTTCCTGACGTCGCAAACAGATCCGACGTAGCCAGGATCGTCAGGTTGTAGCCTGCCGACCAGCCCGGCGAAATCTGCGCGCTGCCGGTAAGGGCAAAACGCGATCCAAGATCGTAGCCCTTATCGCCGACGATGGCGCCGTCGAGATCCCCGTCATCCCACCAGTTGAACGATTTCACGACCCAACCGGACAGGGTCACGGAAACCTTCTTGTTTCCTTTGCGAACGGTCGTGGCTTCAAGCTCGGCCACCCGCTCCTCAAGATCCGCGCAGCAATCACCGCCGAGATCTGCCGCCCGAGCCGGGGTCGCTTTGAATGCGAACCCGCCGAGCGCCAGGCCAAGTACGGCTGCGATGGCGATGCGGCTGGATGTCTTGGTCAGTCCCCCAAACATGTCTCTATTCTCCGTTTTCCCCGAAAATTGCCCAATCTTTAAATAGATTGCCCGGGTCTTAAGCAATAATCCCTCCAAAGACCCGTCAGAATCCACTTACCGCCTTCGCCAACGCGGGTAAACCGGAATACGCCGGGCCCTGTACGTTCTTGAGCCTCCTGTGACATTCGTGCAGCAGGTCTGATCTGGAGCAGTCTAGGCCTGATTGCCGAAAGCCTATCCCTGATTGTCAAAGAGCGGCTTTCGTCCTTTCCGCGCAAAAAAGAAGCCGCCCCGAAAGGGGCGGCTTCCATTGTCTTTGTCTTCTGGTGTTTGGCTTAGAAGAAGATCACGCCACCAACCTGGAAGATGTCCAGATCGTCCCAGTCCTGCTTGATCTTCGTGAACGACACGTCGCACACGCCAGGAACGACGTTCTCGTCGACCAGAGCGCAGGCCACAGGATTGTCCACGGAGACACCAGTGATATCGGTGTTGACCTCCTGGTGCTGCCAGCGTGCCCACACATGCATGGCGGCGGAGTCGATCTCCTGGACCACGCCAAGACCCCAACGCTCGACCTCAGAGCCGGTCACGAAGGCGCCCTTGTAGATGTCGCCCGGGAATGCCGAGCCGCTGAGCTCGAGCGTGACGGGTACACCGTTGATAACCGGACCGAGCGGAATAGCGCCGGTGGTTATAGGCGTCGGGGCGCAGAAGCCACCGAGTGACCCAGCGTTGCCGGAAACCAGCGAGCACAGGTTCGTGCCGGCAGCGAACTGATCGTTGTACTGGGCATACTCACCGAAGATCACCGTGGCGCCGATCGGGCTCCAGGCTTTCCGCCAGAAGGGCTTGATGCCCCAAGCGTCGGTGTCGTTGTTGTTGAAGGTGCCGACTGGCTGCCCGCCTGGGATCCAGTTCAAGCCGGCATTGATGTTGATCGCCGGAAGAAGCGGAATACCAACGCCGATCGAGTCAAGCTCGACACCAGCGAGGCCGATCGAAACGTCCTTGGACCCGCTTGCATCTTCCCACTGACCCATGGCGTAGACACCCAAACCGGACGGCTTGTGCATGATGCTACCGCCAACCTGCCAGAGGTCGACTTCGTCGCCGGTGAGGTTGCCGCTTTCCTGCCAGGTATAGGCACCAGCAGCCGACACTTTGATGCTGTTCCAGTCACCCGTGTAGAATACGGCGACGTCCCAGAAATTGCTTTCTGTGGTGGAACCGAACGGCGTCAGAGTGTTCTTGCCCCAAGAGGTCTCGAACCGGAAGCCGCCCCAAGTCGGGGAGTCATACCGGACAGCCGGCATAGCTGCACCAAAGCAGTCCACGCCGATGCCAAGTCCGAGGCCCTGGCAGCGGAGGAAGTCCTCCCAAGCCAAACCGGAGAGACCGGCGAGGCCCTTGCCGCCCTTGGGACGCAGCTTGTAGCTCGCGCCCTCAAAGAACACGAAGTTCGATTCGATCACGGTGCCGGAGATATCGGCGAGAACCGCCGGGTTATCCGACGCCGGGCTCAAATGACCCCAGTTCAGGGTGCCGAGCGTGTCGCTCTTGATATAGATGTACGAATAGAGCGGGTTGAACTGCCCGTCGAAGAACGTGCCGCCCGTCTCAGCGAACTGATTCGACGCGGCCAGCGTTCCTGACGTCGCATACAGATCCGACGTAGCCAGGATCGTCAGGTTGTAACCTGCCGACCAGCCCGGCGAAATCTGCGCGCTGCCGGTAAGGGCAAACCGCGATCCAAGATCGTAGCCCTTATCGCCAACGATGGCGCCGTCGAGATCCCCGTCATCCCACCAGTTGAACGATTTCACGACCCAACCGGACAGGGTCACGGAAACCTTCTTGTTTCCTTTGCGAACGGTCGTGGCTTCAAGCTCGGCCACCCGCTCCTCAAGATCTGCGCAGCAATCACCGCCGAGATCTGCCGCCCGAGCCGGGGTCGCTTTGAATGCGAACCCGCCGAGCGCCAGGCCAAGTACGGCTGCGATGGCGATGCGGCTGGATGTCTTTGTTAGTCCCCCAAACATTTCCATCTCCACCTTCCCTGATAAAATTGCCTAAATCCAAACTCTCGTTTCGAATTCGCCTCTCGGCACGATCCGGGCAGAAATCCCCCCCAGTGAGAGTTCTGATCCTGCTTATACTCGCTCCAGTAGGAAGGTTAAATTGCTATCAGCCCAAACCCCGTCGTTTTTGGTCTACTTGTGACATTTCCGCCACGAACCGAAGACGGTTTTTCGCTTTCGAATTTTCTGAAAATCACAATATTCTCAGTGTGTTAACGGACATGAGGCGGCGCCCGCATGGGCTCGCTGGCGCTTTCGGCGCTCCGGGCCGGAGATGGGGGTGCCAGGCTCCGCCCGGCCGCGGCGGGCGCCGGATTCGGCCCCTTTCCAGCGCTCAACACCCGCAAGGGGGGAGGTCTACAGGCCAAAAAACGGCAGATTTCTGGCTTTTCTGAAGGAGCTGGCGGTCAGTGGGGCTTGAGAATCGGGGCGAGTCGCGAAGGGCCAGGCGGAGGCGGGACTTGCCGGCGCCCAAGGCCCATGCCGCGGCGCCCTCCGTTAGCCCCCATCCGCCGAATCAGGCAGCCGCCTCAATACCTTAGGGCCCCGCCCCTGAATGCCGCCGCTCCCGTGGGCTCAACTGGTGGACCGGCCCTTCCTCTGCTACACAAACACCAAGGCGGAGAGGGGCATACAACCGGTAAGAGCAATGGCGGACCAGTCCGAGGAGATTCATCTCAAGCATGTCAGGGCCCCCGATTATAAGGAGATCGTGGCCGACGGCACGCTGCATAAGATCGTCGACAACCATCTGGTCATCACGTTCTACATCGAGGACTCTCGGGTCACAGGCGTCGTTCTCAAGCGCGACGGTCAAGATCCGCCGAATTACCGCATTGCCTCGGTCGAAGAAGAAAAGCAGCGACTCGACGTATTGGCCGTCCGGGTCCCGGCGAAAGCCATATTGGGCCTCGCCGCAGCCGTTGCCGAGCGCCTGACCCGCGGCTCAGAGACCGGCGCGAAATCGCCGAAGAAAAAATAAGCTCCGGCGCTTTGCGCCAGATCAACATGCCGGGCGCTGCAAGGCCTTAAAGACAGCGAATGAACGTGCCGACAGCTCTTGCGCCGGCGGCGGGGACTTTTGCGGGGTTTGCTGCGAAAATGCCGCGCTTGCGGCGCGCTGGCGGCGCTTGTGAGACTGTTGGGATTGATGCTAGTTAGCCCTTCGATACCGCCCGAAGAGGCGGAAATCTGAGGGGGTCGCGGGATCCGGAGCTTGCTCATGCGTAGCGGGCGTTCGGCGGGCGGCCACCGGCCTGGGGCAGAGGCCGGTCAAGGCTGAGATGACCGAGGATCGCATGGATTACGAGTCCCGTTTCCGCCAGCATCTCGAATCGCTGCACGCGGAAGGCCGTTACCGGATTTTCGCCGATTTGAAGCGCCGCTGCGGGTCCTATCCGACGGCCGATCATTTTTCCGACCAAGGCATCCGCGACGTCACCGTGTGGTGCTCGAACGACTATCTCGGCATGAGCCAGCACCCCGTGGTGCGCGAAGCCATGCACCAGGCGATCGAGGAAGTGGGCGCGGGCGCGGGCGGCACGCGTAATATCGCCGGCACGAGCCACTATCATGTCGAGCTCGAGGCCGAGCTCGCCGACCTCCACGGCAAGGAGGCGGCGCTGCTGTTCACCTCGGCCTATATCGCCAACGATTCGACTCTTTCCACCTTGCAGAGGCTCATGCCGGGGCTCGTGATCTTCTCCGACGAGAAGAACCACGCTTCGATGATCGAAGGCATCAGGCGGGGCGGCGGCGAGAAATACATCTTCCGCCACAACGATATCGAGCATCTGGAAGAGCTGCTTAACAAGGTTCCGGCGGCGGCACCCAAGATTATCGCCTTTGAGAGCGTGTATTCGATGGACGGCCATCTCGCGCCGGTCGCCGCCATCTGCGACCTCGCCGAGAAATACGGCGCGCTGACCTATCTCGACGAGGTGCATGCCGTGGGCCTCTACGGCAAGCGCGGCGGCGGCATCGCCGAGCGCGAAGGCGTGATGGATCGCATCGACATTATCAACGGCACGCTGGCCAAGGGCTTCGGCGTGATGGGCGGCTATATCGCGGCGAGCGCCGCCTGCTGCGACGCCATCCGCTCTTATGCGCCGGGCTTTATCTTTACCACCTCACTCGCGCCGGCCGTCGCCGCGGGCGCTCTGGCCTCGATTCGCCACCTGAAACGGAGCGAAATCGAGCGAGCGCGCCTTCGGGAGCGGGTCAAGACGGTGAAGCGGCTGATGGGCGAGGCCCGTCTGCCGGTGGTAGAGAATCCGAGCCACATCGTGCCGGTGATGGTGGGCGATCCCGTACATTGCAAGGCCGTGACCGACACCCTGCTCACCCAGTATCGAATCTACGTTCAGCCGATCAACTACCCGACCGTTCCGCGCGGCACCGAGCGCATGCGCTTCACGCCGTCGCCGGTGCACAGCGACGCTCAGGTTACCGCCCTGATCGAGGCGCTTAGAGAGCTGTGGGCCGCCTGCCCGGTCGGCAAGGGCCAATATGTACGGCTGGCGGCCGAGTAGCCGTCCGGCCTCAGCTCCGGCCTAGCCGATCTCCATGCCCGGGGCGTCCTCCGCACCGTCAGTTCAGACCGGTTAGCGGCGCCTCAGTAATCCCAGCCGGGATCGTGGCGGATGTCGTGGAAGGCGTTGTAGATGGCCCCGCCCCAGCCCTCGCGGATGGCTTGGAGGTAGGCATCGTTCTCTTCGAGACGGGTTTCGAAGGCTTTCTTGAGCGCGCCGTGGCGATAGATCAGAAGATCGATCGGCGGCCCCACCGACACGTTCGAGCGCATGGTCGAATCGAACGAGATCAGCGCGCACTTGGCGGCATCGCTCAAGCTCGTGCTCGGCTCAAGGATACGGTCGAGGATTGGCTTGCCGTATTTCACCTCGCCGACCTGGAAATAGGTGGTATCGCCGATCGCCTCGATGAAATTGCCGGGGTCGTAGATCAGGAACAGCCTGAGCTGGCCGCCCTTGACTTGGCCGGCGAGGATGAATGAGGCGGTGAAGTCGACTTCGCGCTGTTGCAGATAGCCGCCATCGACATGGTGGACCTCGCGCAAGGCAGCACCGACCACTCGCGCCGCACCGAACATCGAGGTCACCGCGAACAGATCCCGTTCGGGATTTTCGGTTTCGAGCCACTCGCTGAGCAGGCTGACCACGCCTTGTGTCAGCGACAGGTTGCCGGCGGCCAGAAGCGCGAAGAAGCGCTCACCCGGCTTCTCGAAGGTGAACATCTTGCGGAAGGTCGAGACCCGGTCGATCCCCGCATTGGTGCGCGAGTCCGATGCCAGCACAACGCCTTCGTCGAGCAGAATGCCAACGCAATACGTCACGACCGATCCTTATTGGCTCTGCTGCTGCTGCTGACTGGGAAACGCCACTGAGAAGGTCATAGTCTCCAAACCCCCGCCTGTGCGCACGCCCCTGATGGGACAGGCTTCGGCATAATCGAGACCGGTGGCGGTTCGGATATGCGACTCAGTGGCGCAGATGCGGTTGGAGGGATCGAAGCTCACCCAGCCAAGCCCGTCAACATGGGCGTCGGCCCAGGCATGGCTTGCCGCGTGGGCCTCGAGGTCGGCGCCTTGGGAGAGATAGCCTGAGACATAGCGGGTCGGGATGCCGAGCTCGCGGGCGACGGCGCAGAAGATATGCGCATGGTCCTGGCATACGCCGCTGCCCTGCTCCAGGGCTTCCGCCCCGGTGGTGTGCACATGGGTATCGCCCGGCTTGTATTCGACGTCGTCGGCGATCGCGCCCATGATTTCGTGAAGGGCTTCGATCCTGTCGCGCTCCGCGGCTTTGCGGAACCGCGCGGCATAATCGCGGATCGGCTCCGAGCACACCGTGTAGGGCGTTTGGCGCAAGTAGAGCATCAGTTCGAGGTCGGCGCGTGAATCCCCCACGACGCCGCCGGTGTCGTATGTTCGTACCAAGCCGCTGACCATGATGGAGAGCGTGTTCACCGGATGGGCGATGGTCAAGGTGTGGCAGCAATTGCCGTATTGGTCGTGCCACTCGCTCATCCGGGCGTCGCGGGAGGAGATCTTCCAGGTCTCCACGGCCTGCGTGCTCCCCGACAGAGGCGTCATGCGCAGATATTGCGTGCTCGCCAGCAGCGGCGCCGAATAGGTGTAATCGGTTGCATGCTCGACCCAGATCAGCATCTCGTTACGCCGCTCCCGCCATCGGCGCCGGGGTCGGGATCATGAGGAAATCCTCCTGAAGCTGCCCGCCGAGCGTGTTGTTCGACACGATGAAGGACGACAGGAACTCATGCAGGCCCGATGCCAAAACCTTGTCGATCCGGCCATAGTGCAGGGCGGCATGAGTCTGGCCGGCGAGCCGCCTGCATTCCAGCTGCTTCGGTCCGGCAAGTTCGTCGAGCGTGGTGATCAGATTGCCGTAACAATGATGCAGCGAGCGCGGCATGTCCTCGCGGAAGATAAGAAGCTCGGCGATGCGCCACGGATAGATGGTGTCGTGATAGGTCTTGCGGTAGGAGCGGAAAGCGCCGACCGAACGCAGCAGGGCGCCCCATTGATAATAATCGACAAAGCCGCCGACCTGTTCGCCGTCGGGCAAGAGCACATGATATTTTACGTCGAGAATACGCGCGGTGTTGTCGGCGCGCTCGATGAAGGTGCCGAGCCTGATGAAGCGGAAGGCGTCGTCGTGCAGCATGGTGCCGAACATCACGCCGCGGAAGAGATGCGAACGTTCCTTCACCCATTCGAAGAAATCGCGATAGCCCCATTGCTTGAGCCTGGTGAAGTCGAGCGCCTGCATTTCGAGCCAGGTGGCATTGATGCTCTCCCACCCTTCGCTTGAGATCGAGGAGCGTTGGGCGCGGGCATTTTCCCGGGCCTGGCGGATCAGCGACCAGATGCTGCCTTCATTCTCGGGATCGAGCGCCACATAGCGGATGACGGTCTCATGGTTGAGGTGGTCGTAGAGTTCGTGGAACCGGCCCGAGCCCGGCGCAATCGCCAGGATCGGTTCGAAATGCAAGGCCTGCTTGTCGATGTTCGATGGGAGCAGCGACATGCGGAAGCTGACGTCGAGCATGCGCGCGGCGTTGTCGGCCCGCTCCATGTTGCGCGCCATCCAAAACAGGTTCTCTGCGCTGCGGCTCAGCATGTCGTCTACTCCAACACCCAGGTGTCTTTGGTGCCGCCGCCCTGGCTCGAATTGACCACGAGCGAGCCTTTGACCAAGGCGACCCGGGTGAGGCCGCCGGGCACCAGGCTCGTCTCCTTGCCGGACAGCACGAAGGGGCGCAGATCGACGTGGCGCGGCACGATCTCGCCGTCGATCAGAGTCGGCGCCGTGGACAGCGCCAGAGTCGGTTGAGCGATAAAGTTGTCGGGATCGGCCAAGATCCGGCGCTTGTAAGCCTCGCGCTCTTCGGCGGTCGAGGCCGGCCCGATCAACATGCCGTAGCCGCCCGACCCCTGGACCTCCTTGACCACCAGCTCGCGCAAATTCTCCAACACGTGCTGGCACTGCTTGGGGTCGCGCAGCATGAAGGTCTCCACATTGTTTATGATGGGCTCTTCGCCGAGATAGAATTCGATCATGCGCGGCACGTAGCAATACATGGCCTTGTCGTCCGCCACGCCGGTGCCAAGCGCGTTGGCCAGCGCCACCCTGCCCGACCGGATCACCGAGAGCAGGCCAGGTACGCCGAGCATCGATTGCGGGTTGAAGGCGAGCGGATCCATGAAGCCATCGTCCACTCGCCGGTAGATCACGTCGACCTTGACCGGGCCTTCGGTGGTGCGCGCCCAGACATGATCGTCGCGGACGAACAGATCGCCGCCTTCGACCAGCTCGATCCCCATTTGCTCGGCGAGAAACACATGCTCGAAATAGGCGCTGTTGTAACGGCCGGGCGTCAAAAGCACGACCGCCGGGTCGTCGGCGCCGCCCGGCGCCACCGCGCGCAAATTCTCCAGCAGCCGTTCGGCGTAATTTCCGACCGGCGACACCCCTTGCGTGTCGAAGGCCTCAGGGAACAGCCGCATCATGATCTCGCGGTTCTCGAGCAGATAGGACACGCCGGAAGGCGTCCGCATATTGTCTTCGAGCACGACGAACTCGCGCTCGCCGGTCCGGATCAGGTCGATACCGGCGACATGGGCATAGGTGCGGTTCGGCGGATCGATGCCGACCATCTCCGGCCGGTAGGCGGTGTTCAGGAAAACGAACTCGGCCGGCACGACGCCCGCCCTGACGATCTCCTGACCGTGGTAGACGTCGTGAAGGAAACGGTTGATCGCGTTGACCCGCTGAATGCAGCCGCGCTCCACCAGATCCCACTCGTTACGGTCGATAATGCGGGGGATCAGGTCGAACGGGATCAGCCGCTCGGTCGACCCGCCCTCCCCGTAAACCGCGAAGGTGATCCCGAGCCGGCGGAAGATTTCCTCCGCCGCCTTCTGTTTGGTGATCAGCGATTCCATCGGCATGCCGTCGAGGATTTCGGCGAAGCCGGCATAGGCCGGCCTTACCGTGCCATCGGCGGCACGCATCTCATCGAAAAATTTGCGGAGCGGCGGGGAGGACTTTTTGGCTTCCGCGTCGACAGCTTCTTTCGTGGCACCTTGCGGCAAACGACCGTCCTAGCTCTTTATAAATTCGGGTCCCGGTCCCGGCTTGGCGCGTTTCCCTGCAATTTTTTCAAGCATCTTAATACGATGCCTGGATCGCAGGCAACCGCTCCGCTTCTGCTGCGAAAAATGATAGAAGCAGGCGCGAACCCCCGTTGCGCCATGGTTGAAACTTTTCTGACCGCATTTACCACTTTCTTCGCCGTGATCGGTCCGATCGATACGGCGGTCCTGCTCGCCTCGCTGACACCCAATATGGCGAGCGCCGAACGGCGGGCGATCTCGGTCAAGGCAATATTCATTGCCACCATCATCATCCTTCTGTTCGCGCTGGTCGGGCAGCCGGTCTTGACCCAGCTTGGCGTGTCGCTCGCCGCGCTTCAGACCGCGGGCGGCATCATCCTGTTGGCGATCGCGATGGAGATGACGCTGGCGCGAACGCCCGGTCCCACCGCGGCCCTGTCGTTGCGAGAAAGCGAGGAGGCCGAGGACAAGGCCGAACGCCATGCCGACTTTGCGGTGTTTCCGCTGGCGACGCCCTTGCTCGCGGGCCCCGGCGCCATGACCTCGGCCATCGTGCTGGCGGCCGGCACCAAAGGCGATCTGAGCCTGCTTGGCGCGGTGGTCGCGGCGATCGTCGCGGTGATGGCGGTGACGCTCGTCTGTCTTCTGCTCGCGCACGAGATTCATCAGCTGATCGGCGTGACTGCGCGCAAAGTGATCGTACGTGTGTTCGGCGTTCTGCTTGCCGCGCTCGCCGTGCAAATGATTTTCAACGGTCTCGCTCAGGCCGGCATCTTTGGCTAGGGCGAAACAAGGAGGCATGCATGCGCGTCGTTCAAGTCGCGGAACCCAACGCTCCGTTCGAGCTGGTCGAGCGGCCGACGCCTGAGCCGGGCCCGCGCGAGGTGCGCATCAAGGTCGAGGCTTGCGGCATCTGCTACAGCGATTCCTATGTGGTCACAGGCACTTATCCAGGGGTCAAATATCCGGCCGTGCCGGGCCACGAGATCGCCGGCCGGATCGATGCGGTAGGATCTGATGTCACCGGCTGGCAGGTGGGGCAAAGAGTCGGCGTCGGCTGGTTCGGCGGTGCGTGCGGCACCTGTCCGCGCTGCCGGCGCGGCGATTTCATCACCTGCGAAAATCTCAAGACCCCGGGCATTCATTTCGACGGCGGCTATGCCGAGTACATGCTGGCGCCGGTCGAGGCGTTAGCGTCGATCCCCGATGGGCTCGACGCGGCCGAAGCCGCACCTCTGCTTTGCGCCGGCATCACCACGTTCAACGCGCTGCGCAATTCCGCCGCGCGGGCCGGCGATCTCGTCGCCATTCAAGGCATTGGCGGGCTCGGCCATCTTGGCGTGCAATTTGCCAGCCGCATGGGCTTCCATACGATTGCGATTGCGCGCGGCCCCGACAAAGAGAAACTTGCGCGCGATCTCGGCGCTCATGCTTTTATCGACAGCGAAGCCCAAGACCCTGCTGCGGCGCTGATGGCGCTCGGCGGCGCCAAAGTGATCCTCGCCACGGCGACAAGTGCAAAGTCCATGACGCCGCTGATCGACGGGCTCGGCACCGACGGCACGCTGATCGTGGTTGGCGCTTCGCCGGAAGCGATCGAAGTGAATCCCTATCATGTGATCGGCGCGCGCCGCGGCGTGCGCGGCTGGCCGTCGGGCTCCTCGGCCGATTCGGAAGACACGCTGCGCTTCAGCGCGCTGGCCGGCGTGGCACCGATGATCGAGACGTTTCCGCTCACGCGCGCAGCCGAAGCGTATGAGCGCATGCTGAGCGGCAAGGCCCGCTTCCGCGTCGTTCTCGTTCCTTAGAGCACCTATTCCGCCGGGGCTGAGCGCGGCGCAGTTTTGGCGCGCGGGCCCCGCGCGAATCTTCGCATCACCACATAGAACACCGGCGTGAAGATCAGCCCGAACAAGGTCACACCGATCATGCCGAAGAACACCGTGGTGCCGAGCGCTTGGCGCATCTCGGCACCGGCGCCGGTGGCGATCGCCAGCGGCAGCACGCCGAGAATAAAGGCGAACGCGGTCATCAGGATCGGACGCAAGCGCACGCGCGCCGCTTCGGTGACGGCCTGGAACCGGTCTTCGCCGCGCTCTTCGTTTTGCTTGGCGAACTCGACGATCAGAATCGCATTCTTGGCCGCGAGCGCGATCAGCACGACGAAGCCGACCTGGGCGAGAATGTTCACATCCAAAGCGCGCGCAAGCAGCCCACTGATGGCGGCGAGCAGACACATGGGCACGATCAGAATCACCGCGAGCGGCAGCGTCCAGCTTTCATATTGAGCGGACAACAGCAGAAACACGAACACCACCGAGGCGAGGAAGATATAGATGGTGGTGTTGCCCGCGAGCTTTTCCTGGAAGGCGATCTCGGTCCATTGAAAGGCATAACCGTCTGGCAGCGTCTGGCGCGCGAGCTGCTCCATCTGCGCAAGTCCGTAGCCGGTCGAGTAGCCCGGCAGCGTGGCGCCCTGCACTGCCGCCGAGTTGAACAGGTTGAAGCGTTCGATCCGGTAGGGCCCGGTGATATTGCGGAACGAGGCAACCGATGACAGCGGCACCATCTCGCCATTGGCGTTGCGCGTCTTCAACTGCCCGATGGTATGGAGATCCTGGCGGAAATCGCCGTCGGCCTGGGCGGTGACCCGGTAGGTGCGGCCGAGGAAATTGAAATCGTTCACATA
>Ga0307445_10000015_pt1 | contig 60826 bp, 50 predicted proteins | sample SalMarSW160330MG_FD_202147 | JGI IMG/M metagenome (GOLD analysis project Ga0307445, IMG submission 202147) | Salt marsh sediment microbial communities from the Plum Island Ecosystem LTER, Massachusetts, United States - SW1603-30 | ecosystem: Environmental > Aquatic > Marine > Intertidal zone >... | reverse complement strand
GGCGGCGCGGAGTATCTTTTCCCGTAATTCCGGATCTTTTGTCGCCATTTCAGAAGCCTCAACCGCCTGGCGTGCAAAACACGGGATGCATTCTGTATATATTCTCATTGTACTCCCCTGTCGATGGTGGCCCTAACATAGCAGGAAACCGAGAACCTTGCAAATGAAATCAGGTATCTGATGCGGTTCCGGAAAAATGTTTGAGTGATGAGCGGTGGTGTGATACATGGTGCCCGAAACAAAGAATGCGGCTGTTTGCTATTGCAGTATAGTGCTACTATAGTAAAAAATGGAGACGATCGTTTTTTTATGGACAGAAATTTCTTAAATAAAAGGATTTTCCTCGTATGGATTCATCCCGGAACGGGGCCCGTTTTTCGAACACGAATACTCCGGTGATCGCCAGGGAGACATTTCTCAGCCCTGCGTAAGATTCAGCTTTTGGAACACGTCTCTGTATACGGAAAAATATTCGGACTGAGAGAACTCCTTGATCTTGTCTTCAGGAAGCTCGCCGAGGAGCGTGTCCATATGCTTGAGCACGGTCGTGATGTTTTTTAAAAGATCAGCATCGATTGCTGCGCTTTCGGCTTCCGGGCTCATGTTTTCGAGCTCCTCCCCTGTAACGCTTACCACTTCTTCGGATTCATCTGCTTCTTCAGTGACTGCCTCAAGGTCGAAGTCTTCATTGAGGATATTCTCTTCCTCCTGATCGAGCGTGATTTCTCCTTCGAAGCCAAGATCCTCGGCTTCGCCTGCAGCCTTCTCTGCCTCAAATTCCTGCGCCGGCTCTTCGGGGATTATCATTTCTTCCCCGCCGGGTTCCATCAACGTTACATCTTCTTCACCGATGCCTTCCTCAGCTGCTTGTTCTGACGGAGCTACTCCTGTTAGCAGTTCCTCTGAGGCCAGCTCTTCCTCGACATCTTCGAGAGCTATCTCCTCTGAAAGGGCCTCTTCTGACAAAGCCTCCTCTTCCAGGTCTTCGATCTCTGGGCCTTCCTGTATCTCTCCCGATTCCATCTCCAGTGGCTCTTCTTCCTCTTCGCCGAGAACAGGCGGTTCAACGAGTTCTTCTTCACCCCCCAGATCAAGAGAGTCGAGGTCTATTTCAGTTTCAACAGAATCAAGGTATGAGTCCAGGTCCACTTCTTCATCGGTCCCCGCTTTAAGCCGTATGCCTCCGGTGTCATTCCCTTCTGGAATTTCTATACCTTCTTCTTCAATATCGCTAATCTCGGAGATCTCCGGCTCTTCTCCAAGCTCGCCCTCGAGTTCTTTGGTAAAGGATTCAAGGTCTGTTTCTTCGAGTTCGATTTTTTCGAGATCTTCGGCCGTCAACTCATCAATTTCGCCGGATATGTCGAATTCTTCATCTTCCGGAATTTCTATAGTCGGCATTTCTTCCAAAGAAGGTGGTCCCTCGGCATCGATTTCAGGAGCTTCGACGGGCTGCACCCCCTTTTTTTCATCCACTATTTCCGCTTCGGAAAGGATATCGTTGAGCTCATCTTTTGAAAGGGCGATAGTTTCATCCTCGTCTACCTGGTCGTCAAAGGGTGAAGATACTTTTTCTTCGTTATCACTCATGTAATTCCCCCGCAAAAAGCTAATTGCTTCTGCCGACTAGTATACAATCTAGTATATAGTATAATATTGAAAAATCCAGTAAAATACGTACGTACAAAATACGGTTTTCTATCTGATAATAACATAATCCTTTAACTTTTCAAGTTTTTTTACACCTATTCCACTCACCCCGATGAGGTCGTCCACACGTGTAAAATCACCGTTTTTACTCCTGTATTCGATGATACGAAGTGCAGTTTCCCTCCCTACACCGGGAAGAAGCATAATCAGATCGATATCCGCGCTGTTGATATCTATTTTCGGTACAGTACCGGAGTCGACACGTACGGCCGGAGATCGGGCATCAGGTTCGGTGTAATGGGTTGAAGAGCGGGGCTCTGATAAACTGATATTGATATAGTTTTGATAGAACCTGTACTTGCCAAGCGATAGGAATAGAAGACCCAGGGCAAAAAGCGCCAAAAGAGCATAGAGCATGATAAATTTCCTTTTCATGGCGCTATATAGTACTCTGCTATGTCAGAAATGTCAAAAATAAATTTCTTGCTTTTTGAGCCGCTGGATTTATTATAAAAGTAGTACATGGATAATCAAAAATCTGCCATACTCATCGGTGTAAATACTGACAAAAGAAACGACTTAGATCGCGAATTGTCCCTTGAAGAGCTTTCCCTCCTCGCAGAAACCGCCGGGTTTATTACAAGTGCGAAACTCATTCAGCACAGAGAAAAGATAGATGCCGCATGGTATGTGGGCGAGGGGAAGGCCCGGGAGATACGGCATATCGCACGGGAACACAGCGCCGATGCGGTCATCTTCGATTTCGAGCTCTCCCCGGTTCAGCTCAGAAACCTCGAGCGGGTTATCAAGCGAAGAGTGATTACGAGAACTGAAATCATTTTAGAAATATTCGAGAAACGGGCCAGAACAAAAGAGGCAAAACTGCAGGTAGAGCTTGCGACCCTCGTTTACTCACTTCCTCGATTGCGGCATATGTGGCCGCATCTGAACCGAATCGAAGGAGGAATCGGCATGCGGGGTCCCGGTGAAAAGCAGCTCGAGATGGACCGGCGCCGCATATCCAGGCGAATCACCAAGATAAAGAGGGACCTCGTCTCGGTCGGCAAACACCGCATGGTCATTCGAAAGAACAGGCAGTATAAAAATCGGGTTGTGCTTGCGGGGTACACCAACGCCGGTAAATCATCACTTCTCAATGCGCTCTCGCACTCCAGCCTGTACACCGAAAGCAGGCTCTTCGCAACTCTTGATCCGGCGACGCGCGAGGTCTGGCTCGGTGACGGTATGAAAGCGCTCCTTACCGATACCGTTGGTTTTATAAAGAGGCTGCCGCATACCCTTATCGCGTCATTCCGATCGACGCTCGAGGAGGTAAGGGAGGCGGATATTCTCCTCCATGTTGTAGACATTTCCAGCCCTGATGCAGCGGAGAGGATTGAAGCGGTGAACGATGTGCTTGCACAGATTTTGGCGGAATCCATGCCGGTATGCTACGTGTTCAACAAGGCCGATCTTCTGTCAAGCAGGGATGTCAAGGCCTCTCTTCTCAGCAGATTCCGGGACAATGCTGTTGTATCCGCAAAAACGGGGGAAGGACTGGATTATCTGAAGCATACCCTCTGCCTGTATTTTCAGGAACTGTCCCGTAAGCGGTATGAAGTGGTTTTCAGCCGCCAAGAGGTGTACGAGTAGCCTCAATTCCTCAAATGCGCGCACGCTTTATACATATATTGATACCTTCGCTGAAGAATATTGAAAGTGTCGTTTACCGTTTCGTTTCCGAGTATCAAAAAGTAACTTGTTCGAAGTTACTGAAAAGGCTTACCTTTCCGCAGAAACTCGCCCTGATCTCTGTTTTTGCCGGCACCCTTACCGCAGCTCTGTCATATACCATGATACCTGTACGGTTATATACCCTGAGTATTATTCTCTGCGGTGTTGCAGTTGCAGTATCAGCCACTGCGATACTATTGAAACAAAAAAGTGAAAGAGTGCCGGCGTACGCGGTGATCTTTTTTCTGCTCTGTGCGTACTCGCTGTACCGGTATGCGCCGGATATTTTTCCCTTCGGTGAGCGCGTCCGTCTTACCTTTAAGATTACCTCCTACCCCGTGTTCAGGCGAAATGCGTTCAGCTTTGATGCCCGTGTGCTGCGGATAGAAATCCAGGAAGGAGCTCTGATTGATGATACACTTTCTGACAGTAATAAAGCCGGTTCCAGTTTTTCTGGTGAAGACGGCTTAAATTCCGACGGCGTTAGAGGCAGCCGCCATTCAATTGAGAACGGCGGTTTCGGGCGAAATAAAGTCCGGGATTCAGGTTATTACACACGGATTGCCGGAAAAAAGGTGCATGCCCGTGTCGGCGGTTTCGGATCGGAGATAAAAAGAGGTGATACCGTGGCGCTTAACGGGATGTTTTTTGCTCTTCCCGATGAGAGATTCGGTTCCTACGGCGGATACCTTCGGTCGACCGGTACAGGGGCACTATTTGAGGGGTACAATGCCGGGGGACTGGTTAAGAAGCGGCCTTTCGGATTTTCTCCGATAATGCTCGCTGGCATGCTGAGAGACTATATTCTGAGAGTGAACAAGAGGGTTCTTCCCTTTCCGCAAAACGAATTTGCATCCGCTCTTTTAACCGGCGACAGGAGCAGACTGCCCCGGCACATGACCGATGCGTTCAGGAAGAGCGGCACCATGCATATCCTGGCCGTATCGGGCCTTCACATCGGGTATCTGGTGATCTTTATTTTTTTCATCCTCCGTTTATTCAGACTGAACAGAACAGTGGTGTATGTGCTTCTCGTCATCTTCGTTCTGTTCTTTATGATATTCGTCGGAGAAAAACCATCGGTGCGGAGGGCGGCCTCCATGACTCTCTGCGGGATTTTCTGCTACATATTCGATAGAGATAAAAACTATCTCAACGCCCTTTCGCTCGCGTTCTTTATTCTCTGGCTTATCAATCCGCTTTCGATAGAGAACCCCGGCTTTCTGCTCTCGTTCTGCGCCGTTTTCGGTATTCTTTTCATTGCAGGGTCGCTGTATAAAAAGCTCAGGATGTATATGCCGGGGCTTCTGGCCGGGTCGATTGCGGCAAGTGCTGCAGTGCAGGTGTATATCTTTCCTGTCATGACCGCCTTCTTTCAGGAGTTCCCGTATATAAACATCGTTGCGAATATCCCTATAGTGCCGCTTGCAGGCGTCTCACTCGCCCTGGAGGCGGCAACGCTCGTTCTGTATCCGGTTATTCTTCCTGCCTCACTGCTTCTGGCTGAGGTGAATACCGTCGTGATTGCCACGATGTTCCGTCTTGCCAGGCTTTTTGCCGGGGTGCCGCCTGTTTCGATACCACATTTTCCTGCTGCAGCTATACCTTTGTACCTTCTTGCAGTCAGTATTCTGCTGCTTCCTATGGCAGTTCGGAAAGATGAAGGCACGGTGGGCATAGTCCAAACCTGAAGTTTTGAGAAGTTTCGAGTCAGGCGCCTTGAAGCTGTGAGAGAACTAATGAAAGAGAGAAGAAAGTATGGAGAGTTCCTTTTTAATCGGGATCGATATAGGGGTTACACTGGTCAAAGTCGGGATTTATAACACAAAGGGAAATTGTGTTTCAATCATTACAAAAAATTCTCCTGGTAAACATTCCGGGTCCGGAGTTTTTATTCAATCCGGCGAAGAATTCTTTTCAATTGTTATAAATGCTCTCAAAGAAGCTGTTGAAAAATCTAATATCGATACTTCATTAATCCATGCAATTGCATTTTCAGGTCAGATGGGCGGCGCAATAGGGGTGGACAGGGATTGGAATGCCGTTACACAATGGTCGAATCCCATAGATACCCGATACACCCCCTATATTTCAAAAATGTTGAAGGGTGCGGGTGAAGATATTTTGAAGTTATCCGGTACGAATTATCCCTACTTCGCCCCGAAAATTCTCTGGTGGAAACATGAATTTCCCGAGCTTTACAGGAATTCCCATAAGTTTATGCTTTTGTCAGGTTTCATTGCAGGTAAGATGGGAGATATTTCCATAGAAGACGCCTTTGTTGATAAAACGTATCTGCAGATGACGGGAATAGCAGATATACCGAGTAATCGATGGTCACTCGATCTTTGCAGTGAATTTAAAATCAATATGGAAAAACTTCCGGGGATTGTCGATTCATGTGCCATTATAGGAAAACTTGATAAATCGGTTGCGGGAGAGTGTAATTTGCCGAGCGGCATCCCCCTTGTCGCAGGCGCCGGTGATAAGCCTGCCGGGTACATCGGTGCGGGAGTAGTTGAACCGGGGACCTTAATTGATGAATCAGCCTCATTCGCCGCTTTCAGTCTCTGTTCAAATAAGTACATTCCGGATTTAAAATATAAAACTCTTGAAAACATTCCATCGCCAATATCAGGGCAGTACTTTCCCACCCTAATTCTGATTGGTTCGGGAGTGACCCACGAGTGGTTTAAAAATGTTTTTGGTGAAGAAGAACAGAGAATGGCTTCAGCATCGGGCAAATCGCCGTTTCAAATATTGGATGAAAAGGCACGCAGTGTGCCTCCGGGCTCTGATAAATTATTCTCCATCGGCCTTCTGGGAGGGCGCGGGTATCCGAGTGATCCGGCCATCAGGGGTATGTGGCTCAACTATTCATGGGGTCATAAAAAAGAGCATTTCTACAGATCTCTTTTAGAAAGTTTTTCGTATGAATATGGGTATTCATTTAAAGTTATAAAGGAAACGTACCCGGATCTTGAAATCAAAGAGGTACTGGTAATTGGGGGAGGTTCACGTTCGAATTTATGGAACCAGATGAAAAGTGATGTAATCGGACTGCCGTATGTAAAGCTTAACAGAGATGATTTTGCCCTGCTTGGAGATGTTCTTATTGCCGGTTATTCTATGGGTATATACAAAAACCTTCGTAAAATGGCAAAAGAGTTTACTGTTAAAACTGATGTGTTTTTACCGGACGAAAAGAATCACAACTATTATAAAAAATATGTGGAGCTGTATGAAGGTATTTTTGACAGGATTCGAGATATATTTATCGATCTTAATAACATCCCGGATTTCAATTAGGCAAAATAAAAAGGCATTCGGACTTTTGGAATCAGAACAACACCGCCGTTAAGCGGCATTGTAAAGAAAAGGCGGGATCTTTATAAACTTTATAAATACGGCCTCAGAACTGGCCGGTCTTTTAGTGTCTGTCAGTATTTCCCGTATTGTTTGATTGCCTTCAACATAGCCGCATAGTTACCGGGCTTTACACTTCTGTGAATCGAATTGCTTGATGAAATGATATACCCACCTCCAGGTGCGGCAGTTTTAATACAACCCTTTACTTCTTCGATAACTTGTTCCTCCGTTCCATGCACCAGGTTGCCCGCGCAGTTTACGTTCCCCATTATACACACCTTGTTTCCATACTCTTTTTTAACTTTTGCCAGGCTCATCCCCCCCAGAGGATCAATAGGATTTAAACAGTCGATCCCGGTATCAATGAGTAAATCTATAATCGGGTACAGATTGCCGTCTGAATGTTTTATTACATACAGTCCATAGTCGTGTAAGTTTTTGTACAATCTCTTCATGGGGGGAAATATTATTTTTTTAAACTGCTCCCTTGACATGAGCATTCCATGGGTACTGGAATAATCATCTCCTGTGACTGCAATTTCTGCTCCCATCTGAGCTGCGCGTTTTCCTATTTCAGAATAATAATCAACCGATTTTTCAATTATTTTCCTGATTAACATTGGCCGGTCGATCATGTCAATAAGTGTATCTTCAAATCCGTGTAATTCACGTGCCTCTGAAAAACCATCTCTCAAAACTATGACAATAGCTTTCTTTCCTTTGAATCTTTTTATCGTATGCTCAACATGCCTAAAACGATGTTCAGCAGTGATTGCCGGAAAATCAAATTTTTTAACATCCTTTTCATCCTTTATAACGGTATTTATCGGAATCATGTATTCTTCTTCGGTTTTTTTTAGTATCAATCCTTTTTCATTCCTGTAAACACCGGCTTCTATCTTTTCTTTATTTATTACAGGTTTTGTCAATACTGCATCAAGTTCCATTTTCTCTGTAAAGTCAAAGATATCAGCACCAGGAAGAATGGCATTTATAACGTGGCTGTCTATTGCAAGCTCAAATGTGGGAACTCTATCAGGGATGTTTTTTTCAAGAGTACAAATCACTCTCTCTTTAGAATTCATGTATTTTATATCTCCGAAATAATTTTACTTCGCCCAAGGTGATTTTTAGCACGAAAGTAAAGTGGCAGTAAAAAACATGTTTTTGTACAAATAAAATTACGGTAAACTTCATTACAGGTGTACTAAAACCGTGGATTGTCCGTCAGGAACCGGCGCTTCACGAATAGTGCGTATCGACCACCGAGGCGCACCGGTTGCAAAGGTCGGGGTGGTTTTTATTCTGCCCGACGCTTTCGAGATACCGCCAGCATCGCTCGCATTTCTTCGATTCGGACTTTCTCACCTTCACGCTGACGAGCTCACCCTTGAAACAGTCGGGGTCAGCGGTGCCTTTTTTGAAGAGCTCCACGTTTGACACCACGAAAAGAGGCGCAAGCTGCGCCCTGTTTTCGTCTAAAAGCCGATACAAATCCTCACCCGCGTAGATTGCCACCTCTGATTCGAGTGAGTGGCCGATTGCCTTTGCTATTCTCAGCTCTTCGATGGGCTTCAGCACATCCCGTCGAATGGCGATGAGGGTGTCCCACACTCGGGCAAGTTTTTCATCCATGAAATCCTTGTTCACCGTCGGAAAATCTGTGAGGTGCACACTTTCTTCATATGATATTTTGCCCGGTTTCAGCACTTCATCGGCGAACACCCGGTACGCCTCTTCGGCGGTGAAGCTCAGTATTGGTGCGGCGAGCGCCAGAAGGTTTTTAAGGGTGTAGAAGAGCGCGGTCTGGGACGATTTTCTCGGGAGCGTCGGGCCGGAGCAGTACAGCTTGTCCTTGACGATATCCAGGTAGAAGGAGCTCAAATCGCTATTGCAGAAGTTTATCAGCTCTTTGACAATGGTGTGAAACTGCCAGTGCTCATACGAATCGAGAATGCGGGAAGTCACCTCCTGTAGCCTTTGCAAGAGCCACCGGTCAATGTCTTCAAGATCTCCCACCTCGATAAGGTCTTTTTTCGGGTCGAAGCCTGCCAGGTTTCCGAGCATGAAGCGTACGGTGTTCCTTATCTTTCTGTACGAGTCGACGAGCTGGCCGAGTATCTCTTCTGAGATGCGTATATCCACAGAATAGTCGGAGGACACCGCCCAGAGACGAATGATGTCCGCCCCGTACTTTTGTATCACCTCTTCGGGAGCAACGGTGTTTCCGAGGGACTTGCTCATCTTCTTCCCCTCGCCGTCCACGGTAAACCCGTGGGTGAGCACGGCCCGGTAGGGTGCACCGCCCCGAGCAGCCACTGCAGTGAGCAGTGACGACTGAAACCAGCCCCTGTGCTGGTCGGAGCCTTCGATGTACAGGTCTGCGGGCCAGTGGAGCTCTTTTCGTGTTTCGAGTACTGCTGCATGCGAAGACCCGGAGTCGAACCACACATCCATGATATCGCTTTCCTTCGTAAACTCACTGCCACCGCATTGGGAGCAGGTGTATCCATTAGGCAGAATCTCCTCAGCGTCCTTTACGAACCAGCTGTCCGATCCCTCCTCCGCGAAGAGGTTTTCGACCGCCTTCAGCGTGATATCGTTGATGATCTCCCTGCCGCATGAGGAGCAGTAGAAAATGGGGAGAGGAACACCCCATGTCCGCTGCCGCGATATACACCAGTCGGACCGGTTTTCCACCATGGACTTGATCCGGTTGGCGCTCGAAGCAGGAATCCACTCGACGCCGTCGATGGCGGAGAGCGCATCATCCCTGAACCCTTCGATGGAGGTAAACCACTGTTCCGTTGCTCTGAAGATGACCGGATTTTTACACCTCCAGCAGTGCGGGTAGCTGTGTGTGAGAGAACCGACGCCGAGCAGTACGCCGATCTCCCGCAGGTATTCAATGATCTTCTGGTTTGCGTCCTGGGTGAACAGGCCCTTGAACCGGGGCACCTCGTCGGTAAATCGTCCGTAGTCGTCAAGTGGCGAGACGATATCGAGGTTGTATTTTATTCCCGTTTCGTAGTCCTCGAGGCCGTGGCCTGGGGCAGTATGCACGGCACCGGTGCCTGTGTCGAGGGTTACGTAATCGGCGAACACAACCGGAGAGTCCCGGTCGATGAAGGGGTGACGCAGAACAACCCCCTCTAACTCGTTCCCCATGAACCGCCTGATCACCGCATCTGTCCTGATTCCTGTTTTATCCGAAAAATCACCGAGCAGTTCGGTTGCAACGAGATACCTCTTGCCGCTGTCCTCGAACAGGGTGTATTCGAAATCGGGATGCAGTGCGACACCGGTATTGCCGGGCAGAGTCCAGGGGGTTGTTGTCCAGATGACGACAAACGCATCTTTAAGCTCCTCATACTTTGCAAATCCCTTCTTCACCTTGAAGGTAACATAGATGGAGGGCGACGTATGATCGTGATACTCGACTTCAGCGTCAGCGAGCGCTGTTACGCAGCTCGTGCACCAGTACACCGGCTTCAGTCCCTTGTAGATGTGACCCTTTTTAGCCATCTCGCCGAATATCTCAATCTGCTTCGCCTCGTAGGTATGATGGTAGGTGATGTAGGGGTCTTTCCAGTCGCCCCATACGCCGAGCCGCCTGAACTGGTCTGTCATAGTTTGAATGTATTTAGTAGTAAACTCCTTGCATTTCTTTCTGAACTCGATGGGAGGAAGGTTTTCTCTGTTGAGTTTGTACGCCTTCAATACCTCGGTTTCTATTGGCAGTCCATGTGTGTCCCACCCGGGGACATAGGGCGAATAGTAACCCATCATCGTTTTAAACTTGACGATGAAGTCCTTCATCACCTTGTTGTACGCAGTGCCGATGTGGATCTTACCATTTGCATACGGCGGGCCGTCGTGCAGGATAAAAGTTTTGCCGCCCTTTCTCTTTTCGACGGCCTTTTCATACATTTTTTCCATGTCCCACTTTTTAATCATCTCCGGTTCTTTTTTCGTAAGCCCTGCCCGCATCGGAAAGGATGTTTTCGGTAGGAACAAGGTGTGGTCATAGGACATAGAAAACCCCTGGGCTGTTTATGCGGCCTGGCGAAATGCTATTCGGATGTCTCGTATCCGAAAAATGCTGCCGGCTGCAGATAAAATGTAAAAATGCAAAGTACACGAATAATAATTATGCATAAGTTTTGAGTCAATCACTATTTGGAGCGCTGATCGAACGGGTTCAGATGTTACAGAAAGCACGGCCACGACTAATACTTGACAGAAGGGATTGTATGGCTTAAGGTTTTGAGAAGGCTGGATGTGAATCGGGTGAGGGAAGTGCTGTAAAGGATAGAGGAGAATTGTACAACATGTGCCTTCGGTTGTCTTTGTGAGAGAATGCTTTGTGTCCGGGTTTTTCAAGCAGCGATGCGGCTGTTCAGTTTAAGAAGTCTTTTTTATTTGCCCGGGTGTTCGCATGCCGGGCAGTAGTATGCTCATAGGTCAGCGGTAATTGAGAAATAGAAACGGTCGGGAGGAGGGAGATGAATACCAAGGATGTTATGCGTGAGATCGGAAGGATCGTCGACGGCGTGAAGACAGCAGTATTCGCGACAGTCGATGATGACGGAAGGCCTTCCATGCGGTGGGTCACACCTGTGCTGCTTCGGGGAAGGACAGGCGCCCTGTACATAGTGGCCTCACCCAATTCCAATAAGGTGCGGCATGTGCGGAAGAATCCCGACGTGCAGTGGATGCTGCAGACGAAACCGCTTGATACGATTATCAATATATACGGCAAGGTCAATGTTCTGGACAATCCTTCGATACGGAATGAGGTTCTTGAGGTTGTCGGACCGAGACTCCATGCATTCTGGCAAGTCACACACGATGAGAGAGACCTCCTGGTTCTTGAAACTATCATTCAGAAGGCGGTGTACTATGTATCGATGAAGGGGGCAAAGGAGGCAGTGCTGTTCTGATGAGTTTTTATGTATTACGGCCAGAGAAAAAGAATCATAATCGGGGACGGACATGCAGTATAAAAAGGATTTTTTGCAGCAGTTTCTTCGTCAGATGCTTTTAATACGAAGGTTTGAGGAGAAGTCGGCACAGATGTACGGTCTGCAGAAGATCGGCGGTTTCTGCCATCTCTATATCGGCCAGGAAGCTGTTGCGGTCGGAGCCATTGCAGCGCTTGATCTCCGCACCGACTACGTGGTTACGGCCTACAGGGACCATGGGCATGCCATTGCGTGCGGCATGCCCGCAAACAGCATCATGGCCGAGCTGTTCGGAAAAAAAACCGGCTGTTCCGGCGGCAAGGGCGGGTCTATGCACCTGTTCGACGCTGGAAAACACATGTTAGGCGGAAACGGCATCGTCGGCGCTCATATTCCCATTGCAACCGGGGTTGCCTTTAAGATACGATCGAAGGATGAGAAGGGCGTTGTGCTCTGTTTTTTCGGCGACGGTGCCATTCACCAGGGCTCCTTTCACGAGAGCCTCAATATGGCGAAGATATGGGATCTGCCAATCGTATATATCTGCGAAAACAACCAGTACGGAATGGGCACTGATTTCAAACGAGTGTCGGCCGTCGAAGACTTTGCGGTGATGGGACGCTCGTACGGAATCACCGGAAAGCAGGTGGATGGGATGGATGTGCTGAAGGTGTACGAGCAGGTTTCAGAAACGATTAAAATCATAAGAGAAGAGCAACTTCCCCAGTTTTTAGAGATTCGGACCTACCGGTACAAGGGGCATTCGATGAGCGACCCTGCAAAGTACCGGTCGAAAGATGAGCTTTCGTCCTACAAGGAAAAAGATCCGATACTCATACTCAAACAGTATATGCAGGAGAAGAAACTTATCACCGAAGAGGGGTATAAGCGAATGGATACCGCGTGTAAGAAACAGTGTGATGAGGCGGTTGCCTTTGCTGAGAAGAGTCCCCAGCCGGATATTTCCGCGCTCTATGAGGATGTATTTGCTTAACCTGTACATGCATCCCCGATATACATATCCTTGATATGCATATCCCGGCGCGTTTATGATGTACCGGTTTATCGCCCTGCGGCTTATCGTCCTGGCAGGAGAGAGTGTTAGTTATTGGAATGTATTTTATGTATGGATCAGAACGGCTGGGTTCAGAGAGGTTAGACACGACATTTGAACCAGCAGGATAAATCAAAGTCGGTTTTTTACAGGAGAGGGGAACAGACGCTCTATAGTGCGTCCGAGGGAGGAGGAGGATGTCTGTAATTACGTTTCGCGAGAGCCTGCGGCAGGCGATCGATGAAGAGATGGCGCGCGATGATAATGTGATACTTCTCGGTGAGGAGGTCGCCCAGTACAACGGAGCGTACAAGGTAAGCCAGGGCCTGCTTGACAGATACGGCCCAAAACGGGTCATAGATACGCCCATTTCAGAGGAAGGATTTACGGGCCTCGGCATAGGAGCGGCATTGGTGGGGATGCGGCCGATCGTCGAGTGGATGACTCTCAACTTCTCCATTCAGGCAATGGACCAGGTATTCAGCAACGCTGCAAAAATGCGGTATATGTCGGGGGGCCAGTTTACAGTTCCTGTCGTATTCAGGGGACCGAACGGCCCGGCGGAGTATTTAGCCGCTCAGCATTCCCAGGCGCTGCAGTCGATGTACGCGCACATGCCGGGACTCAAAGTAGTCGCGCCGTCGACGCCCTTCGATGCAAAGGGGCTTTTAAAGACCGCGATTCGAGATGACAACCCGGTAGTTTTTCTGGAAGCGGAGATGATGTACGGATGGAAGGGAGAAGTCCCGAATGAGGAGTACCTCATACCCTTCGGGGATGCTGCGTTGCGAAGAGAAGGCAACGACGTTACCATCGTCGGGTTTTCGAAAACGGTGCGCATCATCGAAGGGGCTGCTGTACAGATCGAAAAAGAGGGTATCTCCGCTGATATCATAGATCTTCGTACCATACGACCGCTCGACGAGAAAACAGTGTATGAATCGGTTCGAAAAACGAACCGGTGTGTGATTGTGGATGAGGCGTGGCCATTTGCGAGCGTCGGCTCGCATTTATGCTGGCTCGTTTCGAAGAACTGTTTCGATTTACTCGATGCACCGGTCGAGCTCGTTTCAGCCGAGGATGTTCCCATGCCCTACAATCACCGGCTGGAGCGTGCTGCCCAGCCCTCAATTGAAAAGGTGATGAATGCGGTAATGAAGGTGTTGTATAGAGATTAAAACTGAGAGCCTAATACGGAGTTTGTCATGGCTGAAAAATTGCTCATGCTCGCCCTGTCGCCAACGATGGAGACGGGTACGATTGTAAAGTGGAACAGGCAGGAGGGAGAAGAGATTGCAACAGGGGATGTGCTCTGCGAGGTCGAGACCGACAAGGCGACTATGGAGTACGAATCCATGAACGATGGTACCCTGCTGAAGATTATCATTCCTGAAGGTGGGAATGCGGCTATCGGGCAGTCGATCGGCGTTGTTGGAGAAAAGGGGGAGGATGTTTCTGCACTTCTGGAAGAGATTGCGCTTGAAAAAAAGGGTTCGGGGACGGATGCGGCAGCGCTGCAGGTTTCCAAAGAAACGGCCGGCGGTTTGCCGTCGACAGGGAAGGGCTATGCCGGTGCCCGGAAAGAGGAGGGCGGCGCATTAACCGGGGTTGGAGGGTCATCGTCCGTAGTTGATGAGGCCGCTTTGCCCCCTGCTGCTGTTTCTGAAGCACCGTTTACCGGAAGAGTGTCCGGGCCGGGAGCTTCAATCGAGTCCTCCAGGGCGAAGGCCTCTCCGCTTGCGAAAAAACTTGCGGACCAGTACGGAATAGAGCTGAGCAGGGTGCAGGGAAGCGGCCCGGGAGGAAGGATCATCAAAAGGGATGTCGATGCGGCGCGAACCATATCAAGTGCTGCCCAAACCGCCGGTGTTTACGGTGTTGTTTCCAGGGGAGGGACGGGAGCCGTGCAGGCAACTGCCGCATATGCTGTACCGGGAAATGTCCCGTCAGGACAGGTCCCGTCAGGACAAGCGCCTTCACGGGATATTCCAACCGGTCCCGCTCCTGTTGCGGAGGAGATCGCGGTTTCCGGAAAGCGGAAGGTAATAGCCGAGCGGCTCTCACAGTCGAAGTTCGGTGCGCCGCACTACTACCTCAAAGCGGTGATTGCGGTGGACGGCCTGATGGCTGCACGCCTTGAGATCAATAAAAAAAGGCAAAACGACAAGCTGACTTTCAACGCCTTTCTCGTGAAATTCGTCGCGGAGGCGCTGAAGCGGCACCCGGTCGTGAATTCGAGCTGGCAGGGTGATAAAATCGTCCGATTCGGGAGGGCTGACATCGGTATCGCCGTTGCGCAGCCTGACGGATTGATAACACCGGTGCTCCGCGACTGTTGGAACAGGGGAATCGCCGGACTCGATGCGGAGCTCAAACTGCTCATAGAAAAGGCGAGAGCCAACAAACTGAAGCCCGACGAGTACACAGGCGCCACATTTACGATCAGCAGTCTCGGCACATACGGGATACATGAGTTTACGGCGATTATTAATCCACCCGGTTCCGCCATACTTGCGGTCGGGCAGGCGCGCAGGGAACCGGTGGTCGGCGTAAACGATGGGATACAAATCCGGACTAATATGACGGTCACACTCTCGTGTGATCACCGGGTTATAGACGGCGCAGAGGGGGCACTCTTTTTGAACGACATGAAAGAAATGATCGAATACCCTGTGTTTGCGCTGTACTGAAATGCCCTCTGTCCCGTATCGAACGGTGTATCAATCATTCCATTTTTCGAATACGTCACATCCGGATATTACTGCCAGTACCTGGATTTGCGGGTAAATACAGTTAAGCGGATATAGCCTAATCTGACGCGTCATGGAGAACACATCGCTTGCCGTGCATCCTATACCAGGGTTAATAATCGGAAAATCATTGAACAATGTATATAATTTTATAATATTAGAATTATAGAAATATTTTGTGCTGTTTTTCGGATGATGATAATCGTCCGGTTCTCAAATGGTTGATTGATTACTTATTATTCTGTACATTGTAGGAAGCATTGTACATATAGCATATCCAGATTTAAATTCCAAACAAGGACAAAGGAGCAGCGCAATGTCTTCAAACCATGATTATGACCTTGTTGTTATCGGAGCGGGACCGGGCGGGTATGTAGCGGCGATACGCGCTTCTCAGTTAGGGATGAAAGCAGCAGTGATCGAAAAGGACAAACCGGGCGGTGTATGCCTGAATATCGGGTGCATTCCATCAAAGGCGCTCATTCATCAGGCCGAGTTGTTCCGTTCGATAAAGGAGCTCGAAACACTTGGTGTAAAGGCCGATACAGATGGGTTCGACTATCAGAAGGTTTTTAAAAAGTCGCGGAAGGCTGCGGACATGCTGTCGAAAGGGGTCAACTTTCTTCTAAAGAAAAACAATGTTGAACTCACAGCGGGCACGGGTGTGTTGAAAGGACCGCATGAGGTGCTCGTCGACGGCGAAAAGACGGTGACCGGAAACAACATCATCATCGCAACCGGTTCACGACCGAGAGAAATACCGGGATTTCCATTCGACGAAAAAACGGTGCTCTCCTCAAACGGCGCCCTCATGCTCGAAGAGCTGCCGAAGAGCATCATCATCCTTGGCGGCGGCTTTATCGGCGTCGAGCTCGCCCACATCATGAACAGCTTCGGTGTCGAGGTTCACATCGTGGAGCTTCTGGACCGGCTTCTTCCAATAGAAGACGAGGAAAGCGCCGAACTCCTCACACGGGCGTTCAAGAAACGCGGCATAAAGATATCCACATCAACGAAGGCATCGAGTCTTCAAACGAGTAAAAACGGGGTTATGGTAACTGTCGAGCAGAATGGTGAGAAAAAAAAGCTCGAGGCGGAAAAGCTCCTGGTGGTCGTCGGGCGACAGGCAAACATTGAAAATATCGGACTTGAGGAGGTGGGTATTAAAACAGAACGGGGCTTCATCCTCACGGGAGACTACTACCGGACCGATGTCTCTTCGGTGTATGCGATTGGAGATGTGGTACAAACACCACAGCTCGCGCACGTGGCATCAAAGGAGGGTGAGATCGTTGTCGAACACCTTGGGGGTAAAAACCCAGTTGCCCGTGTGGATGTTCACGGGGTTCCTTCTGCCGTATATTGCGAGCCGCAGGTTGCGAGTATCGGGTACAAGGAGTATGAAGTAAAAAAAGAGGGCATTCCCTATAAAAAGGCGGTTTTTCCGTACCGGGGAGCAGGTAAGTCGGTTGCGGTTGAACGCTCAGAGGGTTTCGTGAAGGTGCTGTACGACCCGGAAACATCGGAAATCTTAGGCGCACATATTGCCGGATTAGATGCAACAGAGCTCATCCACGAGATACTCCTTGCGAAAACCTCCGAGCTCCTCCCGGCGAATATAGCGGAGATGATTCACGCTCACCCCACGCTGTCGGAGGCGGTTATGGAGGCAATGCGAGCAGCCGAAGGCTGGGCCATACACGTATAATCAATTTTCGTTATGGGGAAAAAGTTAAAAAAGAGGTTGCATAGACAGGCCTGCAAGCTGATTGGCCCTGAGGGTGGCTGAATGTACGGCTGTGTTTCAAACCTCAGCCTCTATGACTGGTATTAGGGAATTGTTATCATGGTTTATTCTATTCAGCTCTGAAAATGCAACACTCCTTTTTTTGTGCGCCCGGCCTATTACTGAAAGCCGAACTACTACCGGTATATCGGGCTCAATTTGATTAATTTTCGACAATACTTTTTTACCTGTGTCACTTCTTGCTCATAAAAGCAAATCCCATGAGGAACTATATTTTTTCAAGATATTCTGGTATTGATAGCGCAGTGTCCGGAAAATTATTTTCTATGTTCACGATCGAGTAGCCGTTGTTCCCTTTTTGAATAAAACCCTCCTGCGCGAGGCTGGCAATCACCTCTTTTACGAGCCGGGTATCCTTCCCCGTCTTGACCGCTATCTCCCGTTTGCTGAGACCGGGTTTCTCGAGCAACACCCGCAGAATCATGCCACGCACCTGCCGTTTCGAGCCTTCGAATGGTGACTGTTTCGTGTAATGGATGCTCCTGCTGTTCATCGATCCTATACGCCGCTTCAATTCGGCACCGTAATCCATCATCGCGTAGTACCAGGTGCGGGGGCTCTGTTTGTCGAGTGTCCGCTCGACGAGTGGGTAGATATCACTATCGTGTATGTTGTCCCGTCCTGAAAAAAAGTAGTGGATAAAAAGGGTCCGGATATTCGTTTCGATGAAGACGGTAGGAACATCGAATACGAACGCGAGAATGGACGATGCAGTGGCATGGCCAATTCCGGGGAGCGAGAGCAGATCTTCATAGCTGTCGGGCACCCGGCTGCCGAACCTATTAATCATTTCATCTGCTGATTTTTTCAGATAAAGACATCTCCTGTTATACCCGAGCCCCTGCCATTCTCTCAATACCTGATCCAGCGGTGCATGCGAAAGCTCGTGTATCCCGGGAAATGCCTTGAGGAACGAAGTATACTTTTTAAGCACCCTGTCGACCTGGGTCTGCTGGAGCATGATTTCAGAAACAAGAATGTGGTAGGGGACTTTTGTCCTTCGCCACGGGAGGTTGCGGCCGCGTTTTCTGTAATAGCTGTAGACGAGGTCATGAAACCGTGCGATTGCGCGGTCAGTGATATATTCAGGGTTAAAAAAAGCCTTGGTCTGTGTAACGAATCCGTTCGTATTGTTCATTGTAATTCCTACAGAAACATAGCATTTTTTTATAAACCGGACAAGCAATCAGAAAATCTACGCCGTCAGAAGCTCCTGTAATCCATACCCTGTGCATTAAAAAAACCCTACACTGAACATGGATATGGCGATTTTCGAATCACCCGGGGAAAAACCCTTGACTTCTCCATGGCCAGCACCTAAGGTATACGATAAGCGTAAGACAATAAAACACAGTAATATAAGTTAGGAGGCATTTATATGAAATTTAAAATGATGTATCTGTCAGTCATTATGATAACCGTTTTTGCGCTCATTTCTGTGACAGCGGGCTTCGGTGCCGGTACAAAGAAAGAGGAGGGTCCTGCAGCCAAAGGGCCGATTGTCGTCGCCTCGAAAATCGATACCGAGGGTGGCCTTCTGGGGCAGATGATCGTGCTTCTTCTCAGGGAAAACGGATTTGAAACGGTGGACAAGACGGAGTTCGGTCCGACTGATGTCATACGAAAGGCCATATTCAGCGGGGAGATCGACATCTACCCCGAATATACCGGAAACGGCGGCTTTTTCTACGAGGGGACGGACCCTTCGATCTGGAAAGACGCGAAAAAGGGATACGAGGAGGTGAAGAGGCTCGATAAAGATGCTCACAACATCATCTGGCTGACACCGGCCCCCGCAAACAACACGTGGGCTCTCGCGATCCGCGGCGATATTGCGGAATCACAGAATGTAAAAACACTCGAAGATTTCGCCCGATACGTTAATAACGGGAACACGGTGAAGGTTGCCGGTTCGGAGGAATTCGTAAGCAGACCTGATGCGCTTCCCGCATTCGAAAAGGCATACGGGTTTTCACTTTCAAAGGATCAGCTTCTGATACTGTCAGGAGGAAATACGGCGCAGACCGAAAAGGCGGCTGCCGACGGCACTGACGGCGTAAATGTTGCGATGGCCTACGGTACGGACGGCCAGCTTGCCGCATTGGGCCTTTGGGTACTGGAGGATACAAAGGGTGTGCAGCCGATTTATGAGCCCACGCCGATTATCAGGGGCGAGGTGTTCGATAAATATCCTGAGATAGAGGGGATATTGAAGCCGGTTTTTCAGGGGCTTGATCTCGTCACCCTACAGACGCTGAACGCGAAAATCGCCATTGAAGGGCAAAACGCGAAGGATGTCGCCGGTGAGTATCTGAAGTCGAACGGGTTTTTAAAGTAAAACCGGCACTCCGATTGCTGTGAGGGAAAAACAGTATCATTGATCTGCGACTGGGCATGTGCCTAAATTCTCTCGTATATAAACAATTGATAGAAAGGCCGTTTTGCAGTGCATCGTGTCGAAGGGGTGACCGGCAGAAATAAAGTAGTTCTCACCGGCATTGTCATCGGTCTGTTTTCCTGCGGGCTGAAATTCGTTGCACTGAAGCCGAACAGGATCGCTTCCGGGGCAGGACTCTACATATGGAGTGCATTTTCAGGGAGTGGCCTGCTCGTTTTTATACTCCTCTGGGCCGCAGTGCTGATTGTGTTCCTGACAGCCGGCAAAAAACAGTTTGTTCTCCTCCAGGGTATTACCGGAAATGTCATCATCATCACAGTGTTTCTCATGGTCGGCAGGGCAACCCGCTTTCTCCAGTCGCCGGAGATGCCGTTTGCCAGAATTTCAATGGCATTCGGATCATGGCTCATGGTCCTTGCCGGGTACATTCTCATACACGCATCAGTCCGCACACTAACGCTGAAAAACCCGAAAGCCGTGTTACTCTCACTCGTCGGCCCGGTTGCGGTTGTGCTTCTTTTTTCTACCGGTTACCTGAGTGAGCTCTCCATTGTAAAGGAGTATCTTATACGGAGAGACAGGTTTTTTAGTGAATTCGTCAGGCATCTCATTCTGTCCGGAACAGCGGTGCTCCTCGGCATTGCAATCGGAACGCCGCTTGGTGTGCTCGCATTCAGAAGAAAGGCGTTCGAAAAGCCGGCCTTCTTCTTTGTCAATACGGTACAGACCATACCGTCTCTCGCGCTTTTCGGCATAATGATCGCGCCGCTTTCCATCCTCTCTCAGAGATTTCCGTTCCTTAGAGATCTCGGCATCAAAGGGATAGGTTCCGCCCCCGCGCTTATTGCGCTTACCCTGTATGCACTCCTTCCAATTACGAGAAACACCTACACGAGCCTCAGGGTAATCGATCCGTCCGTTGTCGAGTCAGCGCGGGGTATGGGTATGAGCAGGCTCCAGGTTCTGATACACATAGAGGCCCCGCTTTCCATCCCCATCATAATGAGCGGCATCAGGATATCTGCTGTGCAGGCCATCGGCAACACAACGGTTGCAGCGCTCATCGGCGCGGGCGGCTTTGGTGTGTTCGTATTCCAGGGCCTTGGCCAGGCGGTGCCCGACCTCATTATGTTAGGCGCTTTTCCCGTTATACTGCTTGCTATGATTGCCGATAAGCTCATGCAGCTTTTCGTAAAGGCGATGACACCGCGTGGACTTCGGTACAGGGCGGAGGGGGAATCATGATTAAAGTTGAAAACCTGACGAAGAAATACGGTGACTTCACCGCGGTTGACAACATCTCCTTCACTGTTCAGGAGGGGACAGTGTGTGTTATTATCGGCCCCTCGGGATGCGGGAAATCAACGACATTAAAGACAATAAACCGTATGCTGGAACCCACCGCCGGGGATATATTCGTCGATGAAGAGAACGTTCTCGATATCAAGCCTGAAATTCTTCGTCGAGGAATCGGGTATGTGATTCAGTACGTGGGTCTTTTCCCGCACATGACGGTCGGCGAGAATATCGCAGTGGTACCGAAGCTCCTTGACTGGGAGAAATCCAGGATCGAGATGCGGGTTGCCCTGCTTCTGGAGATGGTCGGACTTGATCCGTCGGCCTACAGGAACAAGTATCCGAATGAGCTGTCGGGAGGCGAGGCGCAGAGAATAGGTGTGGCTCGGGCGCTTGCTGCAGACCCGCCGATTCTGCTTATGGATGAGCCCTTTGGCGCCGTCGATCCTCTGAACCGGGAGGTGCTCCAGAGGGAGTTTGTCAGGATTCAAAGGGAGCTCAAAAAAACGGTTCTGTTCGTTACCCATGACCTTGATGAGGCCGTACGTATCGCCGACAGGATTATCATAATGCGTAACGGGACAATCGTTCAGGATGATGTTCCGGAGAGTATTCTTGCATCCCCGAAGAACAAGTTCGTTCACGATTTTGTCGGCAGCGACCGTGCATTGAAACGTCTTTCCAGGTTTATCGTTTCACAGTATATGCACAAGCCCATTTCACTCGAAATGGGTGAAGGCCTTCTCAATGAGGCAGGGCGGCTTCGGGAGCGGAAGCACATTCGCTATATATGGATTGTGGACTCCGGGAACAGGCTTATCGGATGGCTTGACACCGTGATAATTAAAAAAAATACATCTCTTGAGGATGCGATCACCGAAGTGGCCGCGGAGATGATCGAGGTCAGGGAGGATTCAACACTCAGGGAAGTGCTTGCAAAGATGCTTGGTGAAGGGGTAAAGGTGGTTCCGGTGGTCGATGCAGACAGGAGAGTGATCGGCGAGGTCAGCCTGAAGGATATCGAGAAATTAACCGAAGAGGTTGATGCGAGTTGGAAAGAGTGAGCCGTCATAAGATGCTGCGCTGGATTCCGATTGCGGTGGTTAGTGTGCTGTTCATTCTCATTGTATTCGACCGCCGGTTTCTGGAGCTGCTTCTGGTATTCATCTTTCCCGGTGAAACGGTGGTTCTGTATCCCAGGGCGGGTCTTCCCGGTCTTCTCGGAGAGCACCTCCTGCTTGTCCTTGTTTCGAGCCTTGCAGCGGTCGGTATAGGAGTCGCCGTGGGGGTATTTGTAACCAGGCCTGCGGGGCGCGAGTATCTCCATCTGGCGAACGACCTGAGCTCGCTGGCGCAGACAATTCCGCCGGTTGCAGTACTTGCCCTTGCCGTCCCCTTTATCGGGTTCGGGTTTAAGCCCACGGTACTCGCTCTTTTTCTCTACAGTATACTTCCCATCATACGAAACAGTATAGCCGGCATGGAAACTGTCTCTCCACACCTTATAGAGGCGGCCCGCGGAATGGGTATGACCCGTTTACAGGTTCTATTGAAAATCGAGCTGCCGCTCGCCCTCAGAGTCATCATGGCGGGTATCAGGACATCGGTTGTTATAAATGTCGGCACCGCCACCGTCGGCGCCGTGGTCGGTGCCGGCGGCCTGGGAACCCCGATTATTTCCGGGCTTGTTCGCGAGAACCCCGCATTCGTCATTGAGGGCGCAGTCGCAGCCGCGCTTTTAGCCTTTTTGATGGACCAGTATCTGGGCAGGGTCGAGCAGGGGCTGTCCAAACGATACGGCCTCGAGACGGATGGCTGATTTTTTATCCAGGATAGGGAAACCCGGCGTATACCGATTGCCATTTTCAGAGCGGTTGGTATAATCGAGTTGAGCCCAGAACCGGTTGCTTCAGCCAGCTGGTTTATGCTATGCAAATATTCTGTTTACGAGGCGGAAGGATATTTGAGGATAACAAGGTACAATCTCGTCAGTGCACTTCTTTTAGTCCAGCTTGTTTTAAGCACAGGCTGCGCCACTTCACCGAAAAGAGTCCGGGATACGCAACTGAACAATCTTCGCCCTATCGTCCAGGTGGGCTCGTTTGAAACAGCGTCTCCTTTTTTTTCAACTCCGGTAATAACACCCGATAACCGGGTTGTCATCGGCTCTCAAAACGGCTGTGTCTATTTTTTAGACAGCAGCTGTGCCCTTATCAATACGTATAAAACATACGGTATCGTTCATGCTACTCCGGAGGTGCTTTCGAGCGGTTTGATTTCAATCGGTTCATACGACAAACATATATACCTCTTTACTAGTGACGGCGGTCTGGTTCGAGTATTACGGCCCGGAGGTTCGATATTTACCAGCACACCGGAGCTCCCGGACGGCCGAATCGTATTCGGGACAAACAGGAACAGGGTTGTTATTTATGATCTGATACAGGATACAATGCAGTTCTTCAAGACGAGGGGCCTTGTGCACGGAACACCGAAGGTACTTTCAAACGGGAGTGTCATGGTCGGTTCGAATGACAGGAATCTGTATGTAATCGATGAAAGAGCCGAACTTTTACACTCCTATAAAACGAACGGCTGGATCATGCATTCCCGGCCGCTTGAACTGGGCAACGGCAATGTTGCCGTCGGTTCGTATGATAAACACCTGTACATATTTTCAAAACAGGGTGATGTCGTCTGCAGATTTAAAACGGGCGGGTCTATTCACTCTTCACCGGTTGAAACAAATAACCATAAAATTGTATTTGGTTCGATGGATGGAAACGTATATTTTTTAAATCCGGATGGCTCCCTGTATGCGTTTTTCAAGACAGGTGGAAAAATATTTTCATCACCGGTTCTACTCTCAGATGGTACTATCGTTATAGGCTCTTTTGACAGGCGGCTGTACTTCCTTTCGGATATGGGAAAACTGCTGGGTGTTTTTGATGCCGGGGGCAAGATATTCTCGTCTCCCGCAGTTTTCAAAGATGACACGATCGTATGCGCCACAACGAAAGGTTCTATTCATTTCGTTCGCATGAAAATTAACTAATATTTCCCCGTAATAACCGCAAAAGCGGCGGAGGGCGTTACACGAGCTCCTTTGCCTTGAGTCTCTCGAGCGCCCAGTGTGTGTACTTGCGTATTTTTGCATCGGGATCCTCGTTGAGCGCCTTTAAAATTGCCTTTCCTTCCTTTGTTTCGAGCCTTTCAAGCGCTCGTACGACATTTATCCTGACCTCCTGATCCGGGTCACGCGAGGCCATGACGAGCCCCCTGAACGCTTTTACCGTACCGATGAGGGAGAGTATTCTGGCCGCTTCCCGACGAATTACCGGGTCTCTGTGCTTCAGTTTATTTATTTCCGCTTCCGTCGCGCCGATCTCGTCAAGTATCTCACTTGCATAGGCCTTGTGTGAGGAAAGCGCTGACTCCAGAAGCCCTATCAGCGCCGGATGTGCCCTCATACCCATTCTGCAGAATATAGTGGCAATATTTTTCTTCAAACTTTCACCGCCGTCTTTCATCCTGTCGACGAGCACTTCGATATTATTTTTTCCAGTGTGTGTTTCGAGGCCGGCGAGAATCTTTGAGGAGAACCGCTTCTCCTTTTGGAGGAAATCGATCAGGAGGTCTGTTGCCTGAGGCGTATTCGATTCGGTTATTCCACGGATTATTGCCCCCTTCACGGAATCGACTTCGTTTTTATCGTAGAATATTTTTGCCATCTGTCTCAGGATGTCCTTCCGTCCGGTGTTCCCGAGCGCAAAGGCAACCTGGTTTCTCACTTCCTCCACCGGATCCCGCATGAGCGCTAACGCCTGCGAGAAGGAGCGGGTATCACCCATGTCAACGAGGGCGAAGGTTGAGGCAATTCTCACGAGAGGGTCGGCATCCTCCTGTGCCTTTCTTACTTCACCGAGAAATTCGGTAAGTTTCAGCGCCGGTATGAGCGCAATGAGATGGGCCCTCAGCTCACCGTCGACCTGATCGAGGTAGTAGCTCATGATATCCTTTACGGATTTTTTCGGATACCGGGCGAGTATGCCGGCAAACTGATTAACAAATGCCACCGGTAAATCAGGAAGGTGTTCGAATAAAAATGACAGGCAGTACTCCTTTCTCATCTCTGCGAGAAGAAAGAGAGACTGTATCCGGAGATTCATCTTCTCAGGTTTATTTTCGTTTTCGATTATAGTTATGAGTTTTTCGACCAGTGTATCGTTGTCTTTGGTGATAAGAGCTTTTCTAACGAGTTCGCTGAGGTCCTCACGTTTTTCGAGAACCGCAAGTAGCGGATCGATATACTGCGGATCATCGGCTGGAACGACAGCCTCGATAATGCCGACGAGCGTAGCGGTTTGCGACAGATTACGGAGTATCTCATCACAAACGAGTCGTCTTGTCTCAAGGTCGCCCCTTTTGACGATGGCCTCAACGGTAAGCCGGTAGGCATCCTCGAAGGAATGATCGATGGACATTTTGAGAAGATTGCCTAACTGCGCAGTGTCGCCTGCTTTTTTAAGCAGTTCGGCGGCGAGGGTAAGGCTTTCTCTGGTTCCTGCAAGTATGCATTTTCGTATAAATCCGGTTACCCCGACACGCACGGCATTTTTAAGGATTGCCGTCTTTCTTTGAAAGTCTTCCGGGTCGGCCATATCGAGCCTCGTGCAGAACCGGCCCAGCGTTCCGGATTTTTCGAGGTACCGTGCGGCATGGTACTGAATTTCAGCATCGTCTTCCAGCATGAGCATGGTTGCGATGCCTTCGTCATCCTTGTTCTGCAGACGGAGGGCTTCGGTGAGATGTATGACTTCCTGGTGCCTGAGGGTTTTGACTTTTATTTCAGGCAGGTCTGCAAATACACGTCTGTACCGCTGCAGTGCTTCATACCTTACTTCAGGATTCGGGTCTTTCAGAAGCAGAGTAGAGAGAGGGGCTCTGATTTCCTCCGGGATTTCCGTTTTATATTCGAGCACAAGGGTCTTTCTAATAACCGGGCTGGGGTCTTTGAACAGGTCGACAAGCATCTTCTGTATGCCTGGTTCCTGTGCAGCGAGCAGAATTTTCAGGGCAAAGTATCTTCCCTTCCAATCCGGGTCTGCAAGCATTTCCTTTATCTCTTCTCTTCTGTCTTCAAAAAGAGCATATGCTTTCCTTCCATCAAAGCTCTCACCATTACTCGAGTGAGCGATTGTCTGAAGCGGAAGCTGCTCCCTGTTCTCATCGAGCCACCGCGTTAAATGCCTGTGCCATTTTCTGCGTTCGAGTGCGTATTTGAAGCAGTAAAAAAAACCTTCGCGGATGTTATACCGAAGAATATTCCGGTAGTATTTTTTATCCGGAGAGGCTGCAAGCTTTTTAACCCACTGGGCGGCAAGACCTGTTCTGTATAGGATTTCCCGGGCCCTGGCTGTTTCAGAAAGCAATCGGATGATAAGACCGGTCATCTTATGCCTCTGCTTCTCTACAGAATCGGGGAAATCGGACAGCTCATCAGAGATGATTTTTTTGATCACGGTTGCAAGATGGTTTCTTTTTATCAATAAGCGGATAACGAAAATCAGTGCTACGATTATCAGGATGCCTGCGCCTGTTGCAATATAGTAGATTTGGTCGAGATACAGAAATTGTTCGATTATTTTCATGATTACCCTACCTTTTTCATGACTCTGTAGATTTTCAGCGCTTCGGATTTCCCTTTAACCTTTACCGGCCGTTTCTTTGCTACTTTGAAATCAAGGCCGAGATGGTTTCGTGTGTCCTCCGTTATTACTATTTCACCGGGACCGGCCACACCTTCGAGCCGTGCTGCGACGTTGACCGTATCGCCGATCATCGTGTAGTCCACACGCTGAATCGACCCGATGTTTCCCGCAACGAGAGGTCCGGTATGTATGCCGATTCCGATGGCAAGTTTTTTCGCTTCTCCCTTGAAGAAGTTTCTCTGCGGATCTTTTACCATGCTTTGAATTTCAAGGGCGCATGAAACTGCGAGCCGGGCATCCTCCGTTTCCGATTTGAGCGGAACGCCCCATGCAGCCATGATGCAGTCGCCGATAAATTTGTCTATGTACCCGTGATGCCTGAGCACGATTTCAACCGCCTGGCTGAAGTACTCGTTCAGAATTTGGATTATGTACGCAGGATCTCGGCCTTCGGAAAATGAAGTGTACCCCCTGATATCTGCAAAGAGTACTGTTGCTTCCCGCTTGTCTCCGCCCAGGTGTATGAGGCCGGGATTTGCGACTATTCGTGAAGCGATTTCCTGGGAGACATATAGGGAAAACATATCCTTTATCAGCCGCCGTTCTTCCTTCACGGTTTTAACTTTTTTTTCAAGCTCGCGTTCCCTGCTCTGATCGGTAAAAATGAGTGTGAGCCCTTCCCTCTTGTTCCGCCTGGAGATGAGCGGAGAGGCGGTAAGTGAAAAATCCATTTCATCGTTTCCGTTTTGATAGATACCCTCCGCTGCAACGATCCCGACGCCTTCATGTATGGAGCTCTCGAGCAGGGTTCGCATCTTTTTCCCCATACCTGTTTTAAAAATATCAATTATATTTTTGCCGAGATGTTCCTGTGAAAGGTTGAAACGTAATGCCGCAGCCTGATTGAAGTATTGAATAGCGCCCGTAATGTCGGTTGTAATGAGAAGGTTCGACATCGAGGTGAAAATATTCTTCTGGTATATCTCGAGGTTTTGAATTTTTCGGGTGTAGTCTCTGAGCCGGTTGTGGAGTATTGTGTTATGGAAATATTCGCCCGCAAGCTTGGAGATGGTCTCAATAAATCGCAGCCGGGTCCGGGTAAAGAAATCCGGTTGTGTCGAATTCAGAACGACAAATGCGTATATCCTCCTTTCCGATTTAATCGGAGCAATAATACCGGAATTCATGGAAGGGTGCAGGAGAATCGGCAGAAAGGGGCTCGGTTTCTTTTCGGTAAGCACGACAGTTTCCCCGGATTCAAGAACGAAATCGAACGGGTCCTGTTCAATTGAAAAGATTTCGGGGATGGTATACCTGCCGCGGTGATAGAGAAGCCGTGCTCTGTGTTCCTCTGCAGAGTAGAAGCAGACGAGATGTGCGCCGGTGATATCGAAAAGCTGTTCGATGAGGGAGGCGATGAATTTTTTGATATCAAAGCCCTTCGAGATGGCAAAACCCGCGCGTACGACATCATCGAGAATGTTCTGCATAACCCACCCTGTCGTTTTTTATAGTGTATGCGCCCGATGCATAGACTTTTTTCATCCAATTCCGCCGGGTAACCCTGAGGATCGGCTGTTATTTTTCTATCTTACGTACTCCGGGAAAAATTGCAATAATTTTTTGAAACAGAAAATGCTCTATATGTGTTTGATAATCATGGCAAGTTCGAAAATCTTTTACATCTCTTCAACACAATGTGATTCAGACGCCTCGCGTCCGAATAATACCGAAGGTGCTGATAAGTACCGAAGGTGCTGATAAGTACCGCTTGACGGCGGCAACAAAAGTACCGGGATAATAGAATGAGTGTGTGTTCTGCAGGCGGTGAAACAAGTTCCAGGGACCTGTATCTCTGCAAAAATGGGAGGAGAGCTCTGATGTTGCAGAAGCTCAATAAGGAGGACGTTCCTATTTCCCCAATGGAATTGCCGAGGGAGAAGATGTGCAGGCAGGGCCCCGCGAATCTTACCGATGAAGAGCTTATGCAGGTCATTCTGGGGAGCGGCACTGCGTATAATCGTGTGAAGCATGTTGCCGAAAGGGCTGTTTCTCTTATTCGTGAGCAGTATCCGGAGCTTCGGTACGATCTCATGCTCTTTCTAAGAGAGCTCACATGCATACAGGGAATTGGAAAAGCGAAGGCATCCTGCATACTGGCTGCGCTCGAGTTCTCAAAGAGGCTTCATGAAGGAGCGGCACGTGTCGTCAAAGATACAGGTGACGTCATGCCCCTCCTTGCGCTGCTTGCCGATAAAAAACAGGAGTATTTTGTGTGTATTACGCTGAACGGAGGAAACAGGCTTATCTCCCGGCGCGTAATTACGATCGGTCTCGCGGATCAGGCGCTCGTGCATCCGCGTGAGGTGTTTTCAGAAGCCTTGAAAGAGAGGGCAGCAAAGATTATCGTGGCGCATAATCACCCGGCGGGAGATGTCAGTCCGAGCTCTGAAGACATGCGGGTTACAGAAACACTCGCAAAGGCCTCGTCGATTCTCGGGCTCGATCTTCTCGACCACGTTATTGTTTCAGGCGGGAGGTATTTCAGTTTCAGGGAGGAGGGGCTGCTGTAATGCCGCCGGTATCATAGATTTTGACTTTTTACGCCCGCTCCGGTATTTTTTGTTCATGTTCAAGCTGAAGGCGCCATTCGAACCAAACGGTGACCAGAAACGGGCTATTGAAAAACTATCGGAGGATATACTCAACGGCGAGCGGTTTCAGACCCTCCTTGGTGTGACGGGCTCCGGAAAGACTTTCACCATGGCCGGTGTTATCGAACGGATCGAGCGACCTACCATCGTTATATCGCACAATAAAACACTCGCCGCCCAGCTCTACAGGGAATTCTACGAATTTTTTCCTGAAAATGCCGTGGAGTATTTCGTCAGCTACTACGACTACTACCAGCCGGAGGCGTATCTGCCGGCAACCGATACCTATATCGAAAAGGATTTTTCGATAAACGACGAAATCGATCGGATGCGGCTTTCAGCAACTTCCTCGCTGATGGAGAGGGAGGATGTCATTGTTGTTGCGACCGTTTCATGCATCTACGGAGTCGGGAATCCCCGGTCGTACCGCAGGATGAGGCTCGTGCTCAAAGTGGGAGAGCCGTACAACCGGGATGATATACTGAGGAAACTCGTCGAGATACAGTATACGAGAAACGATATCGAGTTCACACGTTCGACCTTTCGTGTGCGGGGAGATGTCATCGAGATTTTTCCTTCGTATTCGAAAATGGCGGTGAGGATCGAGCTTTTCGGCGATGAACCTGACCGGATATGCATCATCGACCCGCTCGCAGGAACGGTGCTGGAGGAGCGGGAGCACATCATAATATATCCCGCTTCTCACTACGTTGTCGAGCAGGAGAACATTAATACAGCCCTCGAAAAGATCGAATCGGAGCTTGCCGAACGCTATGCCTATCTGCAGGCCGGGAACAAGCTGTTAGAGGCGCAGAGACTAAAATCGAGAACTGAATACGATTTGGAAATGATGCGCGAGCTCGGTTACTGCAACGGTATAGAGAACTACTCCCGGCATATTTTCGGCAGGGAGGAGGGGGAACGGCCGGCGGTTCTTCTTGACTATTTTCCTGAAGACTACCTCATGTTCATAGACGAGTCCCATGTAACGGTGCCCCAGATCGGCGGTATGTATGAGGGCGATCATTCCAGAAAGCTCTCTCTCGTGGAGCACGGATTCAGGCTTCCCTCCGCGCTCGACAACAGGCCGCTTTACTTCGAAGAGTTCGAGCGGCTTGTGAACAGGGTTGTGTTTGTTTCCGCGACTCCCGCCGAGTACGAGCGAAAGAAGAGCAGCAGAATCGTCGAGCAGCTCGTGCGGCCGACCGGACTTCTCGACCCGCAGATCGAGGTCAGAGATTCCCGGTATCAGATCGACGATCTCATCAGTGAAATCAACGAGCGCGTAAAGCAAAACCAGCGGGTGCTCGTTACGACACTCACAAAGCGTATGGCTGAGGATATTGCTCATTTTCTCGCGAACACAGGTATCAGGGTACGTTACCTTCACTCCGAGATAAAGACCTTTGAGCGGACGGACATACTGCGGGACCTTCGCGCTGGAGAGTTTGATGTGCTCGTCGGCATCAACCTTCTCCGGGAGGGCCTCGATCTGCCGGAGGTTTCACTTGTAGCCATTCTGGATGCCGATAAGGTGGGGTTTTTACGCTCCGCCACATCCCTTATCCAGACCGCGGGGCGTGCAGCGAGAAATATCAACGGGAAGGTGTTGATGTATGCCGACCGCATGTCGAGTGCCATGGAGGAGGCGATCAGGGAAACCGACCGACGCCGGAAAATTCAACAGGAGTACAATAAAGTTCACGATATTGTGCCCGAAACTATAAAAAAGAAGGTTGTGGATATTCTGAAGAGGAAGAGGAAGGAGAAACAGGACCTCTCACAGAAAGACCTCGAGGTCATTCAGGACCGGTTCAACCTCCTCAACCCTGTGCATAGGAAACGCTACATCAAAACTCTGGAGAACGAGATGCTCGAAGCTGCGAAGAATCTGGACTTTGAGCGAGCCATTGTTTTCAGGGACGAAATAGAGCGGGTGAAAATCGAGTTGACCAAATGAAAAGGCCTACCACAGGGATTTACGACGCACAATCAAAGCCTGATTATTCGGAAAAATTAAAGCGGCAGCTTCTTTTGGCTGGGTTTTTCATCGCCTTGATCGTATATGTAATTGGGCCCGGGCTGCTCTACGCGTCAGATTCGACCGGAGACCGGGGCGTAATTACCGTGTACGGCGACTATCCGGTTGCTGAGGAGCTGGGAAAAGGGCGTTTTCGTGACAGGGAAACAGAAAAGGGCCTTCTCATTGACTACGGGCTGGGAAAAAACACGGAGGAAAAGGCGCTGATCGAGGCCCTTCATATTCTGAGCGCCAATGTGTACGGCTACTCCTTTTCCTACAGGCCGGGCAGCACGCTGATGAAAACCGAGGAGCAGTTCGATATTGCATTAAAGGGACAGCTCAGGGAATCGAGCGTCGAACAGATGATCGGCGGGGTGTGGGGCATCGTATACCGCGTGAAGTTGGTATTCCGGATTACGCCGTCTGCCGGACGATGGATGTCCGCCTTCAGGTCAAACACGCTCCGGTCTGTTGAAGCCGAGGGGACGTCGGATTTCTATATGGGCTGGGAGGGCAGAAATGACGCGCTCAGAGAAGCGCTTCGCAATCTCGTGCTCGTTGCGGCTAAAAAGAGGCTCCACTCAAAGCCCATTCTCATCGAAGGAGACATACTTCTTGACGGGACCCCTGAGTTTTCAGTCGGCGCCGGAAGGCATTACTGCAAAATTCGCGGCTATGTCAATATGACGAACGTCGTCACATACGATTGAAGGCGGCCGGACATCAGCGCCGATGTTGTTTTTACATTTTTTTACATCTGGTTCATAATCCAGCAAAATCTCCCCCCTATATTAATGGTGAGCATCAAAATAAAATCCATTTTACAGGAGGTCGTCATGAGACGAAAAGCGGTAAAATCATTGATTATCTTTATGGTAGCAGCTTTCTTGATCGGAATAGGCTCTTTTGCCTTTGCCGATGCACAGGGGGAAGTTAAGGAGTTTAACGGCACTGTTTCGTTCAGGTACGGCGGCGGGTTTTTTCTGAACACCGACGCCGATGGGGAGTACAAGCTTGTCCTCGGCCCACCGTGGTATCTCGACAACCTGGGGTTGAAGCTCAAAAACGGCGACAGGGTAACGGTTCAGGGTGTTGAAGATGACGGTATTCTTTTTGCCGGGACGCTCAAAAAGGGTTCGAAAACATACGATATCGCAAATCTCGAGGACATGGACAAGTACTTCTGCCATGACAGGTATGGTAGAGGGATGATGTCGGAACGCGGCCGGGGTCCGGGAATGATGCATGGAAAATGGGACGATCGACCGTATTCCCGCGGTTGGAGAAGGTAGATATTCAGTGATACAGATACAGGGGACGCCGGGAGGCGTTCCCTGTTGAAGAAATTTCCCATCCAGCGGAACACGCTTTCCTTTGTCACATGCTGTGTATTTAATGACACCTGGATGCGGCGGAGGATGCTTTTCAGTAATGATATATTTTTTTTATTATCCTATCAGGAGGCAAAACAATGATTCACGGAATGTACGGGGGATTTCACCCAGGGTACGGGTTTTTCGGTTTTCCAATTTTTGGTTCAATCTTCGGTATACTGCTTCTCGCATTGGCGGTATACGTGACGGTTTTGATTGTAAAAAAGATTAAAAATGGGACAGCAGGAGTACAGTACAGGGCTGACGACCCGTTGAATATTGCAAAACGGCGGTATGCACGGGGTGAAATAACTGAAGATGAGTATAAACAGCTTGTTGAAGATTTAAAGAGATTGTAAGATGGTTTACACAGGTTATGATTAAAAATTCACTTACCCTTTGTGTTTTGATGGTTTGAGGGGTAGTACGAAAGTAAAGACTGCAGGGTATCGCATATGGCACGGATTGCCGTTATCGATGACGACGTGAAGCTCATTGATCTGCTGAAAGAGTACCTCGAAAACAATAATCACAGGGTTTTTAGTTTTACAGATCCCGCTGAGTTTCTTGAACAGGATTTCGGAAATTATGAAATAGTTATTCTCGATATCCTGATGCCGGAAATCGACGGGTTTCAGGTACTGCGCCGGGTCAGGGAAAAGTCGAATGTATCCGTCATTATGCTCACCGCACGCGGCGATGTGTATGACAGAATTGTGGGGCTCGAGCTCGGCGCAGACGACTATCTTCCTAAGCCCTTCGAGCCGCGTGAGCTTTTGGCCCGAATAGACGCAGTACTAAGGCGTTCGCGCCCTGAGATAAAAAAGTTCGAACGATATACCTATCAGACATTCACCCTGGTACCTGATTCGATGAAACTCACTGTCAACGGGCGCGAGGTCGCGCTCACAAGCGCTGAGTTCGAGCTTTTATACTACTTCTGCAACAATTCTTTCAGGGTGCTGTCCAGGGACATCATAATGGAGAGCACCAGGAATATCAAATGGGAGAGCTTCGACAGGTCCGTTGATGTGCTGGTGAGCAGGCTGCGGAAAAAGATGCGGGACGATCCGAATAATCCCCGGATTATACGGACGATCTGGGGAGAGGGGTACATGTTCATTGCGAAAAAAAGGTAAGAAAAAACTAAGCTACCGTACGGCGCTGTTGATAAGAATCGTAACTTCAGCAGTAATCGGGATATTGCTGATTACCGTTGTGCTTTGGATTTATTTCCGAAACGAGGTAAGAAGCATCGGTGATTATCTGAAATACGGGAGAAGGGAAGATGCGGTGATGCTCATATCGGGATATATCGGCGACCCTCCTTCGAAGTTTCGCGCGAAGGTACTTTCTCGCGTCTACGGCATCACGGTATTGTACTACGTCGAAGGCAGGCCTGTGTGGGTAACTGAAAGCAGGTGGAAGAGGATGGCCCATGCCCGTTTTCCGATGATGCAGATGATGAGGGATATGATGGGAGGCAGAAGACCGAAGCGCGGCATGGAGTATGTCTATCTCTCGCAAAACAGGGTGCTTGCGCTGATATTTCCACCTCTCCCCCCACACCGAAATATCTTTTCACCGTTTATCGGATCCGCATTTATCATCTTTGTAATCGGTCTGTCGGTTTTTATCCTGATAAAAAAAACACTGAAGCCTGTGGACAGGATAATCCTTGCAGCAGAAAGAGTGGGGCAGGGAGACCTCACATACAGGATACATCATGAGAGAGACGATGATTTTAAAAAGGTTGCGCATGCCTTCAATACGATGACAGAAAGGCTTGCCACCATGCTTGCCAACCAGCGAGAGCTTCTCCACCTCATCAGCCACGAGCTGCGCACACCGCTCGCGCGCATAAATCTTGCCCTCGAAATGAATGATAGAAAGAAATCGCAAAACATCATCAAGGGCGAGATTAAGGAGATCGACAACCTGGTGGAGGCTGTTCTCGACCTTTCGAGAATGGGATCGGCCCAGCAATATAAAAGGGTCGAACCGGTTGACCTTGTTTCTGTGATAGAGAAATTGATTGAGGATAACAAAAACAAAGTCCGATTTTTTTCGGATTTGAACGATGCGCGTGTGGATGGAAACGAGATGCTTCTTAAAAAGGCCTTTGCAAACCTTGTCGGAAATGCGGTCAAGTACTCGGCAGGAGATGCGCAGGTTGAAATCAGGCTGACTGATAATGATGAAGGCTACAGGCTCACGTTTAAAAACAGCGGACCCGGTCTGGCAAAAGATGAACTGACAAAGATCTGGGAGCCGTTTTTCAGGGGACGAAACTCAAGAACCGGAAGCACTCAGGGCAAAGGTCTCGGGCTGGTGGTGGTAAAAAAGGCGATCAAGCTCTCTGCGGGAAATGTTACTGTTGAAAGCAGTGAAGCAGGCCTCACTGTATTTACGGTACACCTCCCGAAGCATCGAATCAGATAGTACGCAAATATTGAGCCTGTTTCTATTAACAAACAGATTAAACTCTCGATTTGCTCCTCGGCATGTGGTGAATTGCATCTTTTCCGATTGATAAGTTCACGTACCTCTATATACTGTATAGTATCCTGTATTTTTTAAATGGCAGGTTCAGCCAAACGCAAAGAGAGAATCCTTGGATCTAGAAATCTTCCTGGAAAGCCTGAAAAAAGACCCTTCATTTATCAACCGTGTCGTCTACTGGGGGGTGCGGAAGGCGGCTGATGCCCGGTACGCACCGGTGTCGTCAGACATTCATTCACTGATAAAAAGCCGTCTCAGGGAAATGGGCATAGAAAAGTTGTACACTCATCAGGCGGAAACCTACCGCACGGTCGCGGGGGGGCGGCATGTCGTTATTACCACGCCGACTGCATCAGGAAAGAGCCTTGCCTACAACCTTCCGGTGCTTGATGGACTGCTTAAAGACCCGGACGCAAAGGCGGTGTACCTCTTTCCCACAAAGGCTCTGAGCCAGGACCAGATCAAAGGCCTCGGCGATTTCAGGCTCGATGATGTCAGACTCTACGTATACGACGGCGATACACCGTCCTCGATCCGTCAGTCGGCCCGTAAAAACGGGCGTCTCATCGTCACCAATCCCGACATGCTCCATTCGGGTATACTGCCCAATCATCCCAAATGGGTGAAGATATTCGACGGATTGAAGTATATCGTGCTCGACGAGCTTCATACCTACCGCGGCATATTCGGCAGTCACCTCGCCAATGTCATGAAACGGCTTCTGCGTATTGCTGCCTTTTACAACTCGCATCCTGTATTTATCGCTTCATCCGCAACCATACACAACCCGGATGAGCTCTTCGAGCGGATAACAGGGGCAAAACCGGTGGTCGTCTCAAAAAACGGCGCACCATTGGGTCCGAAACACTACGTCATATATAACCCGCCGATCGTCAACCCGGAACAGGGTATACGGCGGGGCGTCGTGCTCGAGGGAACGAATTTAGCGAAAAGGTTCATCGGAAACGGGAACGCGACCATCGTGTTCGCGCGGAGCAGGCTCAACACCGAAGTCATTCTCTCCTATCTGAAGAAGGCGTTCAGAGGGACCGCGGACTCGATAGCGGGTTACAGGGGAGGCTATCTTCCGAACGAGCGGCGAAACATCGAACGGGGTTTGAAAGACGGCAGCATAAAGGGCGTTGTATCGACAAATGCGCTTGAGCTCGGTATTGATATAGGAAGCCTGGATGCGAGTATCATGGCCGGATTTCCCGGCTCCGTTTCCTCATTCCATCAGCAGGCGGGAAGAAGCGGCAGGAAACGGGATGCCAGTGTTTCTATTCTCATTACGTCCAACTCGCCGCTCGATCAGTATATTGCCGCGCATCCGGAGTTTCTCATGGATAAAAATCCGGAGGCTGCTCTTATAAACCCATCCAATATATATGTGCTCGTCGACCAGGTGAAATGCGCCGCCTTCGAGCTTCCCTTCCGGGAAGAAGAGTCGTTCGGCGGCGCCGATGTGGGGGACATCCTCGCCTATTTAGAGGAGGAGGAGGTCGTTCATCACGAGGAAGGCGTTTATCACTGGCAGGACCGTTCATACCCGGCGGAAAACGTGTCGATACGGAGCGCGGATATCGGGAATTTCGTTATCGTTGAAATGGCGCACGGAAGAAGGCGGGTAATCGGCGAGATGGACCGGGCCACGGTGCCGGAGTTGCTGTTTGAGAATGCCGTATACCTTCACGGGAGCGACCAGTACACGGTGACGAGACTCGACTGGGACAAGCAGATTGCCTATGTTGAGAAATCACGGCCCGATTACTATACCGACGCAATTACAAAAACCGACATCAAAATATTGGAGAACAATGAAGAGGAAGGCCTGCCAACGTACAGGGCGTTTTTATCCGATGTTCTCGTTCGAACGACCGCTACGAAGTACAAGAAGATTAAGTTCCATACCCATGAAAATATCGGCTACGGGGATATCAGCCTTCCGCCCACCGAGATGCACACGAGAAGTCTTATTCTCAGTTTTGAAGCGAAGCTTTTTTCGGGATTGACGCGGGATGAAAGCGAAGGCCTGCTCCTCTCCGTGTCGTATCTTCTGCGAAACGTAAGCCCCATCTATATCCTGACCGATCTCCGGGATATCGGCACGGCCCAGGCGCTCAAACAGCAGATCATCGGGCTGCCGACTGTATTTCTCTACGATAAGTACCCGGGCGGTGTGGGGCTCTCAGACAGGCTGTTCGAGATGAAAAATGAAATCCTCCAGGCGGCGCTTTGGAGGGTTCGCGAGTGTGAATGCAGACGGGGGTGTCCCTCCTGTGTCGGGCCAGATCGATTCAACAAGAAGGTGTGTGAAAAATTTTTAAAACGCCTGGTATCGGGCCTTGTTGAGATTCGCCCTAAAGATGGCAATGAATGAAGGAGCTACAGAGGGGAGCCGGTATTAGGTTTTTCCCGCAGAAAAATGAAAGGCGCCGGGGCCCATGAATCGTTATTAAAATTGCAGCCAGAAGGGGTGAATCGTCTGTATCGTCAAAAACAGCGGGAGGGGGATATATACGCGTATGAATCGGCTTGACCTGTACAGCAGGCTCAGGGGTTCCCGCCGTGCGGATAGACCGGAACACGAAGAAGAAAAAAACAAGGCCCAACGGCTGAACGCCCGGGTCGGCGGTGATGTCGTTTCTCGCGGCTCGAAATCCATTATTCGTGTTTTTCAGAAAATCCCCTATGAAAATCAGTCCTTCATCGATACGGGCCTCCTCGACGTGTTGTTTCCGGAGGCCGGGTATCCCGTGCCGATGAAAGATCTGCTCTTCTTCGATGTGGAAACAACCGGTCTATCCGGCGGTGCGGGAACCGTTTTTTTTCTGATCGGTTTTCTCAATGTGGGAGAGGATGGTCTCGAGTTTACACAATTTTTCTTGAACAGCCTGTCATCCGAGCGTCTCTTTCTCGAACATGTTGAAGACAGGTTTGCGCCCTATAACCATTTTGTATCCTACAATGGAAAGAGTTTCGACTTCAATATCATCAAGAACAGGTTCATCATGCAGGGGATGCGGTTCGGAGGAGAAGGGTCTCATCTCGATCTCCTGTATACTTCACGGCGCCTTTGGCGGGGTATGCTGCCGGACTACAGCCTTTCAACTGTGGAAGAAAAGATACTGGATGTTAAACGAACAGAGGATATACCCGGCTGGCGGGTTCCGGAGGTGTATTCGGATTTTCTGCGTGGTCGAAATGTGTATAATGACATGAAGGCGGTTTTCTCACATAACAGGGAGGACGTACTCTCTCTTTTTGCCCTGCTCGCAGTTCAGCTTCGCATATTAGCCCGGGCAGGTGAAAAAGCGACAGCCGGTGAACTGCCCGATACTTTCCAGTATAATCCAGTTTCTGTATCCGGGCTTTTTGCGGCACGAGAGTACCGGCAAAAGGCGGTTGATATACTAACTTTGCATGATGACGCCGCTTCGCTGAAGAGCCTCGCTCTTCTCCATAAGAGGGACAAATGCTTCGAACAGGCCCTCAAGTATTTTAAACGCCTCTGTGAGAAAAAGGGCAGCCTTTCGGAATACCTCTTCGTGTGCACAGAAATCGCCAAAATATACGAACATCGCCTGAAAGATTTTCAACAGGCTCTCACGTATACGGAACGCATGATCAAGCGGTTGAAGCGCGCGGTTCATTTTTATCCAGGTGACAGGGCGCGTTTTGAAGGTGAGCTTGAAAACGTCAGCAGGCGGTACGTTCGTCTGCTGCGTAAGATTGGCGACAGCATTGATAGGTGAGGAACGAAACGAACAAGGCGGTAAAAAAATGAGGTTTAATGTACGTGAATCTGAAACCCTCTTTAATGAGTTCATTAAAATCGAGAAAGCTCGGCTTTCCTGGGAGCAGTTCGATGGAAAAATGGGGGAGGAACACTACCGGTATGTGATTCGGCGGGGCGATTCCGTTGGCATCGTCCCGGTGTGCGAGCATGACAAAAAGGTTGTTCTCATCAGTCAGTTCCGCTATCCTGCTGTGAGAGGAGGCGATGACGGGTATCTCTGGGAAATCCCGGCGGGCATGATAAACAAAAATGAAAAACCGGCGGATACCGTACAGCGGGAGCTTTTTGAGGAGACGGGCCTTCCTGCCAGTAACATCCGGCCCCTAATTTCGTTTTTTCTTTCACCCGGCCTTCTCGATGAAAAGATACACCTCTATCTGGCACGAATTGACAACTGCTCTGAGATACAGGCTGTCGGCGGCCGTAAGGAAGAGCACGAAAACCTTCTGATCCGGCAGTTTTCCATGCAGGAGAGTCTTCGAATGATACGGGATCACACCATCCAGGATGGAAAAACAGTCTCCGGACTGCTATTTTACTATTGTTTCTATATGAATAATGATTAGATTATAGGTTTCAGCTCAATATTTTCAGGGGGTATGGTATGATGTCGAAACCTGTTCCGATTTCCGAAGACATGTACTGGATCGGTGTGAATGATCTTGAAACCGAGCTTTTCGAGGGGATATGGCCCCTTCCTCACGGTGTATGCTATAACTCCTACCTCATTGACGACGACCGGGTGGCGGTAATAGACACGGTAAAAAAAGGTTTTTTGCCGCTTTTCATCGACAAAATAACAGATATCCTGAAAAAAGGAAAAACCGTCGATTATCTTGTTGTCAATCATATGGAACCCGATCATTCCGGTTCAATGAAAATCCTCCAGCGATTGTTCCCCGATATGCGCATAATCGGGAACAAAAAAACTGTTGATTTTATAAAGGGATTTTACGGGATCGATAATGAAAAGATTCAGATCGTGGATGACGGGGACACTATCGAGCTCGGACGGCATATCTTACGATTTTTCCTCACCCCGATGGTGCACTGGCCGGAAACGATGATGACCTATGAGGTCAAAAACCAGGTGCTGTTTTCCGGTGACGCCTTCGGCGGGTTCGGTACGCTGAACGGCGGTGTTTTCGATGACGAGGTGAATCTTGATTATTTCGAAAATGAGATTCTCCGTTACTATTCGAATATTGTGGCGAAGTACAGCGCCATGGTACAGAAGGCTCTTACGAAGCTGAAAGATGTCCCCATCAAGGTGATAGCCGCAACACACGGCCCCATATTCAGAAAAGACCCGTCCTATATCGTGAACCTCTACGACAAGTGGAGCAAGCAGGAATCGGAGAAGGGCGTGGTTATTGTGTACGCCTCAATGTACGGCAATACTCAGGTAATGGCCGAATCAATCGCCAGGTCTCTTGCGCAGGAGGGCGTTGACACCATTCGAATCCACAATATTTCACGGTCGCATCTCTCGTTCGTTCTTACCGATATATGGCGTTTCAGGGGACTTATTTTAGGAAGCTGTACATACAACACGAAGCTCTTTCCTCCCATGGATATGCTCATTCGCACTCTTGATAACGACAAGCTGAAAAACAGGGTGCTCGGGATATTCGGTTCGTACAGCTGGAGCGGTGGTGCGGTGAAGGTGCTTGAAGAGTTTGCTGAACGGTGTCTCAACGACTTCGTCAAACCTGTGGTGGAGGCGAAGTATTCACCCAGTGATGAGGACAGGGAACAGCTTATTCAGCTCGGAAGAAATATTGCGAAGGCATTGTGAAAAGAAATGCCCCGCATGATGCGAGAAGGTTGGTTTTCTCGAAAACGGGCATCAGTAATCCTTCCTATCGTTTATTGCTTCGGAAACGGTGACAAAGTGATACCCTTTATTTTGAAAGTAGGATATATACTCCGGAAGTATCTTCAGTATCTTATCCACCTTACGTGCCGTGCCGAGATGGGCGATGGAGATGGCGCCGTTCAGTCCGTTGGGGTCGATTCTCTCCCACTCCTTCATCCTTAAAAGCATCTCTTTGGACGTGAAATAACTTGGATTTTTGGCCCGCTCATACTTCTTCTCATCTTTGTTGTATATGATGACCGTTCTTTTATACACATAATCCAGAAAGTCGAGAGCGCCAAGCGAATTGCCCGACCAGAACACATGGTTTGGATATCCAGCTCCCGCTGCCGCGGAAAGAATCCTGTGATCTATAGCACCGTACGGAGCGCGCCAGATCGGGGCGAGGAGTATCCCCGTAGCCTCGTAAAACCTGGTTTGTACCCTGTCGAATTCGAGCCTGAGCGAAAGATCATCCAGCACATCGTCGGAGATGAATGTGAGGCTGAGCCTCCTTCGGCGCGATGTCTCATACAGCGAACGCTTGAGATTGTAATGTGACCAGGTGTGGTTGCCGAATTCGCAGCCGATATCGGCCATTTTTCTAAGGTAGTGTATGTTTTTTTCATTAAAGAGTGCCCCGTACTCCGTCTGAGGCATCTCATTGCTCAGAAAAATTGTTGCCCGTGCGTCGAATCTTTTTAAAACAGAATATACATACGGCAGCTCGCTTCCCGTACCGAGATCAAAGGTAAGTGCTGTTTCTTTGAAACCGGTATTCCCCCGGCGTATATTTTTATACGGGAGTTTGTGACTGTCCATTTTTTGAAGGTTTTCCCGCACCGATTGGGTCAGGTTGAAATCGACGATTCGGTTATCCTCTATTTCAACATTGCTCAAAAACGATTCGTATTCGCTGAGCTGTCGCCTGTACATACGCTCGGATTCAGAAAGTGTATCGACTTCCCCTTCGAGCTCATTAAGCCTCCTGTAGTAGCCTGCCATCTCCGTGTTCATTTTTTTGATCCTGTCCCGCAGGATAAAAAAGTAGAAGAGTGTGAAAAAAATACCCGCTGTCGATAGGAGAAGAACAACCAATCGGGCCGACCTGATAAAAAACGCTCGTTTTTTTTTCCGTTTGTAATCCTGCCGGGTGAGGTGGTAGAGGTGCCGATATATATCGCTTGATTCTTCATGCCCTTCGGGCAATGTATGTTCAGTCGGTTCCATACTGGCGTACTGTTAAGGGGGCGTTTGTTTCGATTTTCTCTGTTGTATATGCTTTCACAGCTTTGCACAGGGTCCCCGGCAGTGTCTGTGCAATTCCCGGACTTTAAAAAACTATATGCCTGCATATACGCAGGCATTGTCAGAATTTGCGTTTTTTCAGCTCGATGAGACGGCGTTTTATCGGCAACCATTTTTTGTTGTACTGCTCTGCAAGCCTGTAGGTCTCGAAATCTGCCCTGCTCCGCCTGATTCGCACAGGCGTCGAGTACTTTTCCGTTGAAAATCCATGCAGCATAACGCTCACCACGGTGGCTATATGCCTGTTGAAAAAGCCACGATATATTGTTGTAATCCCGATAATAACACCGATGATAATCGCCAGTATCATCATGTGGATAAGCGCATGCATCCGCTTCGAATCCATGTTGTTGAAAATAACTTCATAATCACCAATTGTCCTGGTGTAAAAATCGTCACCCATGTACAAATTTTTGAAAGATTCCCGGTCGATAGCGCGGTACAGTTCCTCGCCATTCTTTTTAACTATCAGGACGGTGCCCGTCTGGCCGAAAACAGGGATCAGTTCCTGGAACAGCTCCGGCGAATGAACGAGAATTTTTTCCATGACGGCAGCTGCGGGCTGGATAACCGTATTGTTATCCACAACATAAAATCCTGTAAATGCCCCGACACAGATAATAATAACGATAACCAAAACTGCGCTGATATATCGCGGCGTCATGATGTACCGGATTCTTGTTTTTCCCAGAATCTTCAGCACCCGCAGGAATCTAAGTATTCGTGTGATTCGGATTATCTTAACTATTTTAAGAAAGCTCAAGCTCCCGATGGAAAAAAAAAGCATATTTTGTCCTGCGAAGAAGGTCATATACATCAGGGGGCCTGAATTTAAAAGGAGCAGGGGAAATGAGCTGAAAAGGTCGATAAAGCCCCCCTCCCGCGCCATGTATACGCCGGCTTTTTTCTTTTTACCGGAAACAATGAGACGGGAGATGAATTCTGCAGAGAAAATGAAATCAAATGAAAATCCCGCAATAAGCAGGTATTGCCGAATCTGTACGCTGAATCCCCTGAATACGGCGAATTCCTCGCCGAAGGTTTGCATAATAACAAGAATGATGAAAAAGAAAATAAGACCTTCAAAGGCTTTTCCGATGTAGCTGTTTTCGTTCATAGCACCATTTCCTCGATTGTGTCAGTTTTGGTTACAGTTGATGGGTTCTCTTATCTAATTTTTCGGCAGATTGCGGCTATAATCTTAAAAGTGGTTTATGTACCTGGCGGCATGTATACCTGACTATCCCTATGGGGACATGTACCTGTCGGCATGTATACCTGACCATCCCTATCGGGATATGTCCTCTTGGGGCCGATCCTTTACAGGACTGACTTCATCTGTACAGTATTTCTCTCATAATGGTAACAGCCTCTGCTGCGTTTTCAGCTCCTGAAATCGTATCCGTCCTTCTGCTGTCAAGAGCGGTTCCGATTAATAACGATGATACACCGGGAAGGCCGTGCATCACAACAATCGGTTTTCCGTACTGCCATGCAAAGGCGATCTCGCTCAGCGTGCCGCTTCCGCCCGATACGGCAATGATTCCGTCTGCAGCGCATGCTACAATGGCGTTGCGGGCATACCCAATGCCGGTTGGAATGGCGATATCGACATATCGGTTTGCATCCTGTTTAGATGTTCCCGGCAAAAGACCGATAATACGTCCTGAGTTTTCACCTGCCTCCTCTTGAGCACCTCTGCAGGCTGCCTCCATAACACCGGAAAGACCGCCGCAGATAAGTGAAAACCCGGCTTTGATTATCTCTTTTCCTGCCTCATATGCGGCATTTTTCGCCGCATCGGCGGCCTGAGATGAGCCTATTACAGCAATCAAATGTCTCAATTCTTTCCTCCATCTTGACGAAACGGTCAAAAAAGTGTATTATAGTAGTATGGTGTACGGGTGTGCAAGCTCCTGATATTTTAGAACTCACGGGTCATCGGTGGCGGGCTTATATGATAAATTGCGTCCGCTATTCGGACGTGTATAAATCGACGGGCCCCCAATCAGGCGTTGAACGCCTGCATGCACTTGACTTGAGAATTTACACGTAATGTCTTTTTTTGCAATCTGTATAAGATTATAAAATAATACACCCCATTCTGAATAATTTTCAACCGGTTATGCAAAAAAAGATGCCCACACGTTTAAAAATGCAGCGGCAGTAAACACGTATCCCGCGTGATATAGCTTTACGTGAATCAGCGCAGTCGAATAAGCGAAGTAAATTCTTATTACATGGGGAAACCTGAATACGTATAATAAAAGAGGGTTCGGCATGTATAAAGTAGGCGCAAAAGTTGTGTATCCGCTTCATGGAGTTGGTATAATCAGTTCGATTGAGGATAAGGAGGTCCTCGGGGAGAAGAGATCCTACTATATCATAAAACTTTCGATTTCCGATATGACGGTGATGATACCGACAAACAGATCCGATGAGCTCGGCCTCCGCCAGATTGTCAGCGACAGAGACGCGAATAAGGCGCTCAAGATAATCGGCGGGGAAACGACCGATATGGATGAGGACTGGAAGTCACGGTATCAGCACAATTTTGAGAAGATCAAAAGCGGTTCCATTGTCAATGTAGCGGAGGTAGTGAGGAACCTCTTTCACAGGAATAAAGTGAAAGAACTGTCAATAATGGAAAAAAAGCTGTATGAAAATGCATACAGGCTTCTGATCGATGAAATTTCCTATGTCAAGGACCTCGAAAAAGAGGATGTTCAGAATCTGGTTTCAATAGGTCTTGAAAACAGAAGAAAATAAGCAGGTGAATTTAAAAACGTTCGAAACGGTGAATAATAAAATGTCGGAGAAAAAGATTGATAATTCGTATACTATTCGTTCTGGTAACTGTTGCGCTTGCGGTCTTCTTTACCATTGGTCATGAAAATTTCATTGTCTATCCGGCCATTGTCCTCGTCATATCTGCAGGAGTCGTTCTTCTTGAAAGAATCGCAAAGAATTTCAAGAGGGAAAATGTCACCAAGATATTCAAAGGATTCGTAGTCGGGCTCGTGCTTGGAGCGGGCTTTTCCGCAATCGCCCGTTCATTCGGCCTTCAAACAACCTGGTACTACGAGACCTTTATTTATCTATGCACACTCTATTTCGGTATTGCTGTGGTTTCCCAGCTCGAATTGGGTGTGGGAATGATGAGTAGTACGGTCGGCAAAGGAGCATCCACCGAAGGCGTCAAGATACTCGATACCAGCGTAATTATCGACGGAAGGATAGCGGATATTATCGACACGAATTTTATCGAGGGAGTGCTCGTTGTGCCGAAGTTTGTTTTAGACGAACTTCAGCAGATCGCCGATTCGTCGGATTCGATGAAGCGCTCCAGGGGACGCCGCGGGCTTGACGTGCTTAACAGGCTGAAAAAAGACCGGAACACACTTTTGCGTATAACCGATCAGGATTTTCCCGAGATTCCGGATGTGGACTCCAAACTGGTCAAGCTCGGCAAGGTGCTCGATGCAAAGGTGATCACCAATGATTTCAACCTGAACAAGGTTGCCGAGATACAGGGTGTAACCGTTCTCAATATCAACCTCCTCGCCAATGCCCTGAAACCTGTAGTCCTTCCCGGAGAACGGATGAAGATTGTGATAATCAAGGAGGGGAAGGACCCCGGTCAGGGGATCGGGTATCTCGATGACGGAACTATGGTCGTGATTGATTCGGGTAAGAAGTTCGTTGGTGAAGAGGTATTTGTGACGGTTACCAGTGTTCTGCAGACACCTGCCGGAAGGATGATCTTTGCCAGGTATGAGCGCGACTGACCTCTACGTTGTTAGCACCCCTATCGGAAACCTCAAAGATATTACTCTGCGCGCGTTGGAAATACTGAGGGATGTCGATTATATTGCCTGTGAAGACACACGGGTAACATTAAAGCTGCTCAACAGATACGATATTAAAAAGCCTCTAATTTCCTTCCATTCGAAAAGCAAGCCTGAAATACTGAATCGCATTCGAAGAATCATTGCAGAAGGACAATCCGTTGCCTATGTAACGGACAGTGGAACACCGCTTGTGTCCGACCCGGGGGGTATTCTCGTACGCAGTATCGTTGAAGACGGCGGCGAGGTTGTTCCCATTCCGGGCCCGTCTGCGGTTCACGCTGCACTCGTGGCTTCGGGTATGCAGTTTTCTGAATACACCTTTATAGGCTTTACCTCGAATAAAAGTGCGCGACGAAGAAAAAAGTTTGCAGGGCTCGCAGGCAGTGTGTTCGTGTTTTACGAATCCCCGCACCGGATAATCGGTTTTCTGATTGATGTGTATGAGGTTCTCGGAGATATTCCCTGCGCCGTATCAAGGGAAATTACAAAGAAGTTTGAAACTCATTACAGGGGACGTGTTTCAGAGGTTTCACAGCGTATAGAAAAAGAGGGTCCTCGTGGTGAGTATACCGTTATTCTCGATACAAGAAAACAAGAATAACGCTTAAAAAAAAGTGTTCCGGTGCAACCGAATATGTACTATACTGTACTATAGTCCTGTTGTGCGACGCTAAATAATATTTGTGTTGGGGGCCCTATTTGCTTAAGTAATGAGATTTTCTTTCCGATATATCTTATGTCGAAGGAGTGCGGATAAATGACGATAGATAAGATTGGTCCACTAAACAAAATCCTGAAAACCCAGGGTGATGTGAAAGTCAAGAAGAGTGAAAAGACCGCGAAAAAAGACAGGGTCGAGCTTTCTCCTGAAGCGAAGAAGATGGCCGAACTTTCACAGCTCGAGGCAAAGGTTAAGGCCGCTCCCGATATTCGAAAGGAACTCACTGCTGGGAAGATAAAGGAACTCAGGGACAAGCTTCAGAATCCCGATGAGTATCTGACCAGGGAGATAGCCGAAAAGATTGCCGAAAAGGTAGCGGAATCTTTCGGAATAAAGTCCTAGGACACCATTCTATCGATCGTGTATACACACATACAGGGTAATCAGGCGGAGGGATACTCCGTCTTTTTTATTGTTATCATGATCGGAGGTGTAATTGCTTGAGTTTCTTCGAGTTCACAATACCGACGAAGGTTGAATTCGGTATAGATGCTCTTGCACGGCTCGGGTATTTCGCCGCCTCTCTCGGTGACAGGGCTCTCGTCGTGTCCGAAAACGTGCAGAACAGGGCCGGGAATCTGCAGAATATTGAAAACATACTGAAGGGAAAAAAAATCGAGGCCATCCTTTATGATGGCATATCACCGAATGCGGACACCCAGGTGATCGACGAGGTAGCTCTGATTGCACGAAAATCGCGGGCGAATATTATTATCGGCGTTGGCGGTGCGCGTACATGCAATATCGCAAAACTCGTTGCGTTCCTCTGCAGTAACGAAGGGGATGTATCCGACTATATTCATGGCCGGAACGGCAATGGCAGGAGGGTGCCGTTTATCGAGATTCCCACGATTTTTCGGGAAGTTTTTGCCCTGACGAACAGTGTATTCGTGACCGACGCCTATGATCTGACAAACAGGGTGCTCTCCCTGCAAGGCCTCGGCACCGACGTACTTGTAGACGACCCTGCTCTGATGGCAGACATACCGATCGATACCGCCGTGTACACGGCATTCGATATTATATCGCTTTCCACCGAAGGGTATATTTCTTTGAAGGCGATTCCCCTTGTCGAACCGATTCTTTTAAGAGGAATCGAAATTGTCTACTATAATCTTGGGAGTTATATACAAAACCCGGTTGATGTAACGGTGCGTGAAAAGCTCTGCACCGCCGGGCTTTTCACTGCAATCGCCAATATTATTACCGGGTTTGGTGCCGGCTTCGCGCTTGCCATGGGAATGAACGGCAAAAACCGGACTTCAAAGTCGATCATGTCCTCACTGCTTCTCACAACGATGATGGGGTACAATCAGTCTGCCTCCGCGTCCCGCCTTGCCAAAATCGCGAGGGTGATGGGCAAAGACACCTCTCAGGTGCCCGAGGCGGAAGCTGCCGGCCTTGCAATTGAGGCTGTTGATGATTTCAGGAAGAATCTCGGGGTTCAGCTCGTTACGCGGATCAAAGACCTAGGGCTTGAAAAAGACGATCTTGCCGAGGCTGCCGAGGTGGCTATACGCTTTGAAGACATAAACAACATGCCGCGGAAGGCATCATTCGAAAACCTCATGGAAATGCTGGAGAAGGTGTACTGAGAAAATTAATTCGGCAAACGACGGTATAAAAAAGTTGTCACCCCCTGGATTTTTTATATTCTCCATACCACTGCACACAGCGCTTTAGCCCCTCTTCGGTTGTAAAAAGCGGCCTGTACCCCAGAACCTTTTTCGCCCTGTCGATGCTGAAGCTGTAGTCTTTTGTCACCTGGGCGATTCTGTACGGGGTGACGAGCGGTGGTTTAGAAGAGTGAAAGAGTCTGAATAACGCGTCAAGCAAGAGGGAAAGCCCGTACAGAGGTGTTGCGGGAACGGATACGGAGGGAGGCCGGCTGCCGAGCTCCCGGGCCATCATTCCCAGAAATTCGCGCCACTGTATATCATGCCCGTCGCTGATATTGAATGCCTCTCCGATCCCCTTCTCAGTTTCCATGCAGAGAGAAACCGCATGCACCAGGTTTTGAACGAAACATGGTGAGGTAAGTGCCCTTCCGCCTCTGGGAAAACCTGAAAGCCCCCTGTCGATTGCCTGCAGAAAGGGAAGTGTACTGGTCGTATCCTGGGGCCCGAAAACATTCGAAGGCCTGAGAACAAAAAGCTCTATGTTATCGCAGTACTGAAATAATTTTTCCTCCGCCATTGTCTTTGTTATACAGTAATTATTTTTGAAGGGCCTTCGCTCGTGTCTTTCATCAATATTGATATGCCCCGTAAAGCCGTATACCACAGTGGAGCTCAAATGGATAAACCTTCTAACACCGCTTTTAACCGCGGCCTCCATCAGATTGAGCGTTCCCCGGACGTTTGTCTGATAGAAATTCTCGTAGTTTCCCCAGTCGCTTGCGCGGGCTGCTGTGTGGATTACTGCATCGAATTCCGAAAGAACATCATCGAGCCTGTCCTCAAGAGTCGCAGTGATCAGGGGGTACTCCTTGTCATTGAGGCGAAAGAGCCGAGAGCCCTTTCTAACCATTCCGACGGCGCTGTACCCGGGTCTTTCGATTAGGTTTTTGAGCAGGTGGCTTCCGATAAAACCGTTTGCCCCGGTGATGAGAACTTTCATCTTTAAGCCCGTTCCCTGAGATGTTTCCTGATAACAGCCATAACTGGTGTACAATATTTTAATCTCATGGTATTATTGTAAAAAAGCAATGAAATTTCTCCCGTTTTTTTTGAAAATGACGTGAATATTCCGTAGATTTTGTACAGGAGGTGGATTCAGAATGTCAGAGCTTCACATTGAACCGGTTGAAAACGGGGCCGACATGAAACGGTTTTTTAATCTTCCGAAAAAGCTCTATGCCGAAGATCCATGTTATATCGAACCTCTTCGCTCGGAGCTGAAGAAGCAGTTCAGCAGCAGGAAGAACCCCTTTTTCCAGCACGCTGATATACAGTCGTTTCTTGCGTCCAGGGGCTCTCGGTTCGTTGGAAGGATAATCGCTATTGAGAACAGGCTGTACAATGAGTTCCACCATGACAGGTCGGGTTTCTTCGGTTTCTTCGAGTGCGCCGATGATGCAGAGGCCTCTGCCGGCCTTCTTCATGAAGCCGAAAACTGGGTAAAAGATCGGGGGCTCGACACCATCATCGGGCCGATGAGCTTCAGTACAAACGATATCTCGCCAGGCGTGCTGATCAGCGGGTTTGAGTATCCTCCGTATTTAGATATGTCGCATGCCCTTCCCTACTATGACGGTCTTATCGAAGGCGCGGGGTTTAAAAAAGCCATGGATACACTCGCCTTCAAAATTCCGATCCATCAGGAGCTCGATCCCAGAATCGTCAAGCTTGCTGAGAGGGTGAGAACAAAAAACAAGGTCACAGTCCGCTACTTCGACGAGAAGCGCTTTGATGAGGATGTACAGATTCTTCGCGACATCTACAACAGCGCGTGGTCGGGAAACTGGGGGTTCGTTCCCATAACGGATGCGGAGTTCGACGAAGCGGCCAAAAACTTCAACCGGGTGCGGATAAAGGAGCTTGCACTCATCGCCGAGGTAGACGGCGAACCGGCGGCCTTCTCCCTGGTGCTGCCGAATATCAACGAGGCGCTCATCCATATGAACGGACGGCTCTTTCCCTTTGGTGTATTCAAGTTTTTATACTGGCAGAAGAAAATAAAGGGGCTTCGGCTTTTGATACTCGGCATCAAACCTGAGCACAGGAAACGGGGTATCGATGTTATGCTGTACTACCATAACATGACCGAGGGGATGAAGCTCGGGTATACGGAGGGGGAGCTCTCCTGGGTGCTCGAAACGAACACTCCAGTTATCAACGCCGCACGGCTCGTAAGGGGTGAGGAGTACAAGCGCTACAGGATATACCGGAAGAAGCTCTAGTACTAGGCAGGCGAACGCAACATTCGTCTGTAATTCTCGGTGAAAGTTTATTAATGTATAGAATTCAACGGCAATCCGGAAAGAAAGCGGGTGTTTTTGCCGAAAACATGATAAGTTCCCCCGGGGATTGTACTATCATGAACCTTCCGATTCATCATTCAGCACATTACGCACCTTTACAAGAAGCTCGCGGGGGTTGAACGGCTTCTAAAATCCTGGGAAGAATTATGAGGTTTCTTCAATTGACATTTTACCGGTTAGGGCGTAAATTTTTAAAATGATTAATTATAAAGAGATAATTGAGTGTATCTATCGGTTTTTCCCCAAAATACAGGCTATTTATCTTTTCGGGTCCTTTGCGGATGGTTCTGAGCAGTTCAGCAGTGATGTGGACCTGGCTATACTGCTGCCTCAGGAGTTGGTGCGGGAATTGACGGCTGTTCAAAAATTGGAACTGAGCAATGCATTGAGCCCTCTCCTGCATCGAGATGCTGATATTGTCAACCTAAGAGAAGTGTCAACAGTATTCCAGAAAGAGATCATCTGTTATGGGGAACGGATTTATTGTTCAGATCCAGATGCGGCAGATGAATTTGAAATGCTTACTCTGTCTTTTTATCAGAAATTGAATAGCGAAAGACGAGATATTCTGGAAAACGGACTGAAAACAGGTGTTTTTTTTGCCTATGAATGACGTACTGATCAATAAGAAGGCGAGCATAGAGCGCTGTATTGCTCAAGTCAACAAGTATTATAATCTGTCTGCTGACATACCTTTTGTTGAAGATCACCTCAGGCAGGATGCGGTCTCCATGAATCTTCAAAGAGCCTGTGAGCAGGCTATTGATATGGCCAATCTTATTATTAGAAGAAAGAAGCTGGGAGTCCCGCAGGCGAGTAGAGACAGTTTCGATCTCCTTCAACAGGCTGGATTGATCAATAAGAATCTCTGTGAAAGAATGAAGAATATGGTGGGTTTCCGGAATTTGCTTGTACATGCGTATCAGAGAGTTGAGATTGTAGTACTGGAAGATGTTATCCAGCATCATTTAAAGGATCTCACAGAATTTGCCGGCCAGATCCTGGAAAAAAACTCCTAAGCGGTAAAATTTTTATAATTTTTAACGCTTACACCGGTGCGTACGCGTAAATCCATGGATGGATAGAACAGCAGGGCAAGCCCGTAAAAACAAACCGCAGCCATTCCGGTTACAATGAAACCGATATTTGATGCGGCGAGTACCACTCCGGTCGAAGCAATAACTGAAAAGAATCCGTTGACTGACCAGGCCCACGGGAGTGAGTACGACGAATGTTCGCGAAGCTCAGAAAGGGCTGTGGGAAAGTAGAAGCCCATGAAAAAACCAGCCGGCGCCGTAAGCAGTACCGCCATACCAAGTTTTAACGCCATCGATGCACGGACAATCAATAAAAAGAGTCGGTCACTGAAAAAAAGTATGCAGAGGAAATACACGGAGATGAAAACGGTGATCCGCAGAAGTGCTGCGCGCCTCTGTTTTATTCTGAGCCTGTCTGCAAAAAAGCTGCCGGCTCCCGAAAAAACGAGGAGTGCGGCGATAATTGTCGAATTTGAATAGAGTGGGTTTGTGATGAATTTTAAAAATTTCTGCATCAGGAGTACCTCGATAAACATGTATCCGGCGGCGATGAGACTGAAGTACAGGACGACTTTCGACCCACCGGCTTCGATTTTGTGCCGCCTGAGTATCGGCGGGAGCAGGATAAACACAACGGCGATGGCAACCGTTGCAATGAATGTGGCAAAAAGCACTATATACCCGCCTTCAACCACGAAGAGCCACTTTTTCCCCGTGGTTTTAAACAGGTGGGGGATTGTGCCCGGCCGGAAGAAGTATGAAAAATAGGGCTTTGTATCGGTCGGCGGCCTGATGTTGAAGAGGTAGCTCCTTATAAAACGCCGGTTCTCTGTAATAATACGGCCGGCATTTTTGTAGTAGGCAGCATCCTGCACGATATTGAACCTGTTCGCCTCCTCCGGTTTCATGCCCGGGTAGTAGACGAGATCGAAAAACATCCTTTTGCAGAATGACTTGATATTTTTGATTTCCAAACCGGTAAAAGGCTCCTTTTTCATCAGAACGTTTCCGAACTGCCAGCTTCTCAGGACAATCAGATTTTGGCCTGCATCAAGATGTTCTCTCATTAGAGCCTCTTTGGCGACTACGGTGAGCTTGAGGAGGTTTCTCGGCGGCTGTTTTAGGGGCAGGGTTGCCGACACAACACCTTTTTTGTCGATGCCGTTCAGGTAATCCCGGAATGCCTCAATGGTGAGCAGGTAGTTCGTGTCGGTGGAATAGATTCCGCCGACGGTCTGCATTGAACCTGCAGTCACCGGTATATCGATGATATCAAACCGCCCGGACGCGATCAGGCTCCGCGCATCTGTTTTTTCTATCGTGGTACTCGTATCATTGAAGAAATTATTATTGAACCCCGAAAATGCATCGGTCAGGATATCCGGCAGGAAGGGATTTTCCTCACACACGATTACCCGCCTGGCGCCGTTTATAAACGCCCTTTCCACCGGGATGCCGCCTCCCAGGCCTGCAATGAGGACGCGGGGGTTTTTATACAGTATGTACGCTGCAGTCTGCACCTGATAGCGGAGGTAATCCGGCAGGCGGTTGTCTGTGATGCTGTCCATCGCGGACAGGAGGTCTCCGTCTATAAAGAGGGCATGTTGTTCGGGGAGCCTGCCTTTAAAGCGATAGCTCAGCCCCGGCGCAATGCGAAGTTTTTTACTCTCCACAACATCGATGCTTCCGTACGGGCTTACCCGTGAATATACAATATGGGCATCAGGCAGGTTGAGGGCGAGCTGTTCACCCTTATAGGGGAGGACTCTAATCCCGCCCAGGAAAAAAAGTATAAGCCCGGCAACTGTGCACAAAACAGCCGCCGTAAAAAATACTGCGCGCTTCTGTCGGCGCTCACGGCGAATCATGCATGCAATGAGGCCGAAACTACCGAGGCTCAGGGAAACGGCGAGTATCTTCTCCGGCCTGAGCGCATACATCAGGAGAACGGTGATTGCGATTCCGAAGCTCGAGCCTGTGAGATTGAAAAAATATGCCCTGCCGCTTTTCATAACCAGAAAGGCGCAAATAACGGCTGCCGACCCTGCGGTGAAGGGCACCGCATAGAAGGTATACCTGAGGACAAGACGAATAATCTGGGAGCGGTCCCATACGATGACGAGCGGGTCGAAGCGTATCTTTGAGGAGAGGAAAAAACCCGCCCCGAGAAAAAAGATGAAGCCGCAACAAGCCCAGAAAAAGAGTTCCCCCTCCCTGTTACGCACCCTGTCTCTGAACAGACTGATAAGTGTCCCGCCTGTTCCAAAACCGGTGAGAGCAAGCGCTATCGCACCGTAGGTGAAATTTCCGAAACCCTCGACCTTCAGAACACGCATGAGAGAAATTTCTAGGGAGAGCAGGGCTGCAGAGATGAGAACGAGGGGGAGGGGGTGCACTGTTTTATTCATTCGGGTTTGTCGGTTTGATTGTCTTTCCGTGTAAAGGGTACAAAGGCTACCGGAAGCACGTCTCTGACCGTGATATTTCCATCTGCATCTTTCTTGACAAGTTTCAGCACCTGCGGGAAATACGGCTGGCCCACCGGGATGCACATGCGGCCCCCTTTCTTGAGCTGTGCGAGCAGGGGAGGGGGAATATGATCGGCTGCCGCTGTCACGATGATTGCGTCGAACGGCGCAGCCTCCTTCCAGCCGAAATAGCCGTCACCGATTCTCACATGGACGTTGTCGTATCCGAGTCGTTCAAGTCTCGCCCGTGCGCTTTTACCGAGAGGAGCTATGATTTCAACAGTGTAGACGGACTGTACGATTTCGGCAAGCACGGCAGCCTGGTACCCCGATCCTGTGCCGATTTCAAGAACAGTGTCGTTTTTGTCTACTTTGAGAAGCTCGGTCATCAGGGCTACGATATAGGGTTGCGAAATCGTCTGGCCGTACCCGATGGGCAGGGGAGTGTTTCTGTACGCCTGCTTTCTGTACCTCTCCGGCACGAATTCCTCACGGGGAACGCTAAGCATGCTCCGTATAACAACCTGATCACTGATTCCTTCATTCGCTATGTGCAGCTTTACGAGCCGCCTTCGCTGTGTTTTAAAATCAGTATCCTGCTGTGCTTTACACTCCTCTGCCGAAATAACTAATAGAATAAGAATTAAAAAATAAAAGACAGGCAGGATAATGCCCGTCCGGGGCCGGCATCTTCGATCTGGATACGGGAAGATGTTTTCTTGATGTATATTCATACCTGTTCTATACTGTACGCCTGATAACGGTAATGTCAAGCTGATATTATCCGGACAACCTTCGGCCTGGCGGTAAATATACATTGCGATCCGTGGGTATGTAATAGCGATGCAGTAAGGCATCTGAATATTTTAAAAGAGAAATTCGGATACTGGTTCGTAATTTCAATGGCTTTGGTGCGGGGGGGATATATATATGGATGCGATTGTTGTCGGAAGCGCGAATACCGACCTTATCATGCATGTCGACAGGCTGCCAGCCGAAGGCAACACCGCGGTCGGGGGCGGCTTCAAAAGCGGCCCGGGAGGTAAGGGGGCGAATCAGGCTGCCTGCCTCGCGCGGCTTGGCGTGAACACAACTTTGATCGCCCGTTTCGGGAACGATGGGTTTTCCAGCCTTCTCAGAGAGGAGATAGCCCGCCTCGGAGTCGACCTGTCCTCGGCCGTCATTGATGGGGAACGAAGCGGCGGAATCGTGTTCATTATCCTCGACAAACAGGGCAGCAATACAATGGTGGCGGATCTTGGGTCAAACCTGTTTCTCGATGAGGATGATATTACTCGTGCATCTAAGCTGTTCACGAATTCGAGGCTCCTGCTTCTTCAGCTTGAAGTATCGGACAGCGCAAACAACAGGGCAGCAGAGTATGCACGCGAGCACGGACTTAAAATTGTTCTCAACCCTGCGCCTATGCGGCCGTTCGATACATCCATATTGAAGGGCACCGATATAATAACGCCGAATATGCAGGAACTCGAAGCCCTTCTGCGTAATCTGAAGGGAAAACCGATGATCGGGTTCGAAGAAAAAGACCCGGTAAAAATAGCGGAGGCTGCACGGGAGCTTTTTGCATACGGTGTGCGGGAGATCGTCGTAACGCTCGGGAAGAGGGGAAGCCTCCTGGTGAAGGAAGATTTCTCCCTGCTATTTGGAACGTATCGGGTAAACCAGGTGGATGCGACTGCTGCGGGCGATTCTTTTACTGCAGCTCTTGCCTTTATGTATGCCAGTAGCAGCGATATAGCTGAATGCATTTCTTTCGCTTCTGCGGCTGCGGCGATTACCATAACGAGGGCCGGAGCCGTCTACTCACTTCCAACGCTGCGGGAGGTGAATGAGTTTGTGAGAAAAAATACATTAACAACATCAGAGTATTTTTCTTGACCATTCCAATTTTACGTTGTTACTTTACGGTGTTTGAAGGCGCGAATGACGAGTTTTCCGAATAGACAGGCAAAAGATGCCGGGTGTATTCAAAGCTGCAGTGACGAGAGGGTTTTTCAGCGAATCATTCGTTGACGTGAACACGATGCTGTGAGTGCGTATCAATGAACGGTTTCCGATGCAGTGTCTATTATCGGTGGAATTCGAAGTTCGCTCTTTTTTTATTAAAAGTGACGTATGTTTCTGATACGGGGTTTTCAATAACACCTGTATTAACCGTAAGAATACGTGTATTCTCCCGGTTAATACCTGTAATCTGGTGAGTGCCGGAATTCTTCTTAAATACAGGAGGGAGGGTTACTGTGATAAAGATAGAAAATGTCACAAAGATGTATGGATCCGCCACCGCTGTAAAGAATATCAGTTTTGAGGTGGAAAAGGGTGAGATACTCGGATTCCTCGGGCCGAATGGTGCCGGAAAAACCACGACCATGCGCATCATTACCGGGTATTTTCCGCCCACCGACGGAAACGCGTATGTAGCCGGGTACAGCGTTTTAGACGAACCGCTGGAGGTCAAGAAACGTATCGGGTACGTCCCGGAAACACCCGCCATGTACGGCGATATGAGAGTGCGTGAGTACATCAAATACATCGGGGCGATCAAAGGGGTGCCGAAATCCGAGCTTAACGGACGGATGGAGAAGGTTGCCGAGCAGTGCGCGCTCGGACAGGTCATGAAAAAAAATATCGGTGAATTGTCAAAGGGTTTCAGACAGCGTGTCGCATTAGGCCAGGCTCTTATCAATGATCCTCCTGTTCTCGTTCTGGATGAGCCGACGTCCGGTCTCGACCCGAAGCAGATCTACGAAATCAGAACCCTCATAAAGTCGATGGCCGGCGAACGGACGATTATCCTCTCTACGCATATTCTGCCGGAGGTTTCCATGACCTGCAGTAAGGTGGTGATCATCAACGAGGGGCAGATCATCGCGGTGGACAGCACGGACAACATCGGAGGAAGCCTCACCGAATCGCATCATGTCGAGATAAAAGTCGACGGCCCCGGCAGGCAGGTGCAGAAAAGCTTATCGGCACTGCAGGGTGTCAAGCATATTGAAACGAGCGGCGACGTATTTGTGATCGAAACAGAAAAGGAGAAGGACCTTCGTGCCCGGATAGCAAAGACTGTTGTCGAAGGCGGCTTCGGCCTGTTAGAGCTGAAATCGAGGGCCATGAGTCTCGAGGATGTCTTTCTCAAACTTGTGACAGAAGAGGAGGGGGTGCGGCAATGAGAAATATCGCTGAAATATACAAGAGGGAAGCACGTTTTTATTTCACCACACCGGTCGCGTACGTGGTCATCGTTATCTTCTCTGCGGTGTTCGGGTTTCTCTATTTCCGAAACCTCTCTTACTACTCCCAGCTCTCCTATCAGATGATGCAAAACCAGTACCCGCAGCGTATCGACCTGATACTCGGGATCTTCGCGCCGCTATTCAGCTCGAACAGTATAATATTTTTACTCGTCATACCGCCGCTTTCAATGCGGTTGTTCGCGGAAGAAAAGAAGTCGGGCACTATCGAGCTTCTGTTTACCTATCCAGTTAAAGATATTCATGTCGTAATCGGCAAATGGCTCGCAGCCATTACCATTCTGCTCGTCATGCTCATACTTACCCTTCCTGCGCCGTTTCTTGCCTTCAAGTTCGCGGGGTCGTCCGAATGGGGTCCCGTATTGTCGGGCTACCTGGGGATGTTTTTGATGGGTGTGTCTTTCCTTTCGCTTGGCGTTCTGATATCAGCTGTTTCGGAAAACCAGATCGTCGCGATTATCATCTCCTACGGTGCACTTCTGGGTTTCTGGTTTCTGGGATGGGCCGTTGATCCCAACTCACCAAAGAAGATCGGAAATGTGCTGAACGAGTTGAGTGTAATCAAACACCTGGATAATTTCATCAAGGGAGTCATCGATACGAAAGACGTTGCGTATTACGTTCTGTTTATCTTTGTTACCGTATTTTTGACAACCCGGGTGCTCGAATCCAAAAGGTGGAGGGGGTAATCATGCTGAAAAAAATCCAAAAATATCTATTCATAATTTCTCCAGTCCTCATTCTTATCAGTCTTTTCAACTACTACCTGTCCGGAAAATTCGGGCTTCTTTCACTGATAACACTTATTGTCGGACTTGGAGGCGGCATAATCTTTTTTGTCCTGTACTACGAAGAGGTGGTGCGGAAGATCACGAAACGAAAGGTAAAGTACGGGTTCAACAGTGCGATCATCACTATTGTTGTTCTTGCGCTCGTTGTCATTGTGTACCTTGTAACCATAGATAAGAACAAAAAGTTCGATTTGACTGCGGAAAAGAGGTTTACCCTCTCCGAACAGACACAGAAAATATTGAGCCGGCTCAATGGACCGGTCAATGCGTATGCCTTCTACTCAAAGCAGATGGACAAGCGGTCAGTCAGCGATCTTTTAGGACAGTACCACTACCTGGACAAGGACTTCAATTTCGAGGTGGTGGACCCCGATCTCAACCCCGGCATTGTGGAGAAGATGGGAGTCAAAGAGTACGGCGAATTACTCATTAAGTACGGAGGTAAGACAGAAAAGGCGAAGTCCGCTAACGAAGAGGGGATTACCAACGCACTCATCAAGCTTTCCCAGACATCCGTCAAAAAGGTTTACTTTATCAAGGGGCATGGTGAGAAGAGCATCGAGGATTACGGGAACAACGGCTATGACCGGATTTCCCAGGCGATAAAGGCCGAGAATTTCGAAGTCGACCAGATTCTGCTGCTGCGCGCTGAGAAGGTGCCGGATGATTGTTCTGTGCTCATCGCCGCGGGGCCGAAGAATGACTATGAGCAGCATGAGATCGATCTTATTGACCAGTATGTGCAGTCAGGCGGCAGGGTCTTATTCCTCCTCGATCCCGATGAGGGTCAGAATCACCTCAATAAGATTGCGCTCCTTCTCGAGAAGTACGGACTGCTTCTCGGAAACGACGTGATAATCGACCCACTGAGCCGTGTGCTTTCCGGGGATTATTTTATGCCGGTTATAAACGATTATACCTACAGCCCGATCACGAAGAACTTCAGTCTCGCAACCTTTTTAAGGGTAGCGCGAAGCATAGGTGTCAAGGACTCACCGGGTAAAAATATCATGACACGCATTGTTGCCCGGACCGGCGAATCGAGCTGGGCGGAAACCAACGTCAGAGACCTGTTTCAGAAACAAAAAGCAAAGTTTGATAAAGGCATCGATCAGAAAGGCCCGGTGAGCATTATGGCGTATGCGACCATTACTCTGAAAGATCAAAAATCGGCCGCTGCATCGTCAAAAGCTTCCGAAGGTACGGACACCGCTTCGGATAAAAATAAGGAAGCGATTGTGCTCGCTATCGGTGATTCCGATTTCATCTCCAATTCGATGTACCAGACACAGGGAAACAAAGACCTTTTTCTCAACACGCTGAATTATCTCTCAGACAGGGGCGAGCTTATTTCGGTGCGGCCCAAGCAGCAGGAATCGGTATACCTCACCATGACTGCCAAACAGGGTCGGACTGCGTTTTTTATTACAGTCCTGTTGATACCGCTTTTTGTTATAGCAATCGGGATATACACCACGGTGCAGAGGAGAGTGCGGTCATGAAGTTTTTCAGAAAGGCAATAATACTCGCTGTTATTGCCGCCCTCGCCGGGGTGGCATTCTGGTATTTTCAGGTCAAGGGGAAGCGGGAAAAGAAGGAGGCCGAGGCGAAGGAGGCCCTGCTTTTTAAGGAAACCGATAAAAAAATTTCAGACATCACTCTGACGAAAAAAGGGGGCCAACCGATCGTTTTAAAGCGTATTCCCGCAGAAGCAGTGCCTGCTGAAAAGAAATCCGGTGGGGAGGAAACCCAAAAAAAAGAGGGTTCGCAGCCTGCCGGGCAAAAGTCTGAAGGACAGAAACAAACCGGGAAGGACACAGAGAAAAAGAAAGAGGATAAGTGGATAATAACCTCTCCCGTGAAGACGGAGGGAGACGCGCTTGCCGTCGAAGCGTATACTGAAGTATTGAAGAAGGCAAAGCGGGATTCTGTCATATATGAGTCTGCGGAGAAACTCGATGAGTACGGCCTGAATGACCCGGAGTACTCGATTCGTTTCTCATACGAAGGTGGGGCCGAACAATACGGAATAGATTTCGGCAACCAGAGCCTTGACGGGAAGAAGGTATTTGCCCGTGTTGCCGGGCAGAATAAAATTATTGCTGTTGAGGCAGGTGTCAGGGACGGTCTGGAGAAGAAACTCATCGATCTGCGGGATAAATCAATCGCCCACTTCGAGAGTGAAGATCTGGACGCACTCTCGGTGATGTCTGCTGTTCAATTTATCATGTTAGAGAAGATAGGCGGCAAATGGTACCTGATGCCGAAAAAAATCAGGGCATCCGACGCACGTGTGGATATCCTGAAGGGAAATTTGCAGTGGGGCTCTTTTGTCGAGGTGGAGGAAGAAAAGGCGGATCCCCAGTCGCTTCACAAGTACGGCCTTGACAATCCGAGGGTAGTTGTGACCGCGAAATTCAAAGACCAGTCCGTGTACCTGCTCGCGGTCGG
>Ga0307445_10000014_pt1 | contig 62373 bp, 52 predicted proteins | sample SalMarSW160330MG_FD_202147 | JGI IMG/M metagenome (GOLD analysis project Ga0307445, IMG submission 202147) | Salt marsh sediment microbial communities from the Plum Island Ecosystem LTER, Massachusetts, United States - SW1603-30 | ecosystem: Environmental > Aquatic > Marine > Intertidal zone >... | reverse complement strand
CCAAGAGAAACGGATCGGGACTCGACGGTGGAGACCTTGAATCACTATTTGAAAGATGGCGACAATGAATAGACTGCCCAAATATGCTCTTTGCTTCCTCGGGAGTCTTTTCTTCCTGGGTTGCAGCCATGTCCATCATCGGACTCTGAGCCAGACCAATGCCAGCATTTTGCGTTCACAACCTGCTGCCGCCGATAACGCGGGCTTCACCCGGGGCTATGAGCTATTTGAACAAAAACGCTATGGAGAAGCTTCTCCTCATTTCTATCATTACCTGAGCACGCATTCTCCAGACGACACCGACTATGAATGGGCTGAATTCTTTTTTGGCATCTGCCTGAAGAGATGTGGGTTCTCCCATGCCGCCGTTGACGTTCTTTCTCATTTGGTAACCCGAAAGCCAAATCCACAAATCGTCTCATATTGCCTGGAAATATTGGAGGACGTCACACGGACCATGCCCTTTGACTATGACCTTATCACTCTGAAAGTCATTTGCGATCAAGAATACGGCTTCGTAGACACGGATATTGCCGACTTTATCCACTATCATCAGGGCGTGTTTGACTGGCAGCATGGTTTTTTGAAGTGGGGAAATGACCATTTCCAAACCATTACACCCGGCAGTTACTATTTTTACAAATATCAGTATGAAAAGGCGCTTTACCGTGTCTTCCAGAATCAGATTGACGATGCCATAGCCATACTCAAAGAGATTCTAAAGGGCAAATGTGAAGCCAGGGATCTTAAGGACGACACCTATAGAACCCTGGCTCGTCTGCTCTACGAAAAAGGGCAGCTTGAACAGGCTAGAACCATGTACCGACAGATCGAAAAACCCATTTTGGAGCAGGCCGAAAATCTTTTGGAAAGGGCATGGACACAATATCGAATGGGCCACCTGGAGAAGGCCATGGGCTTGCTTTATGCCTTTGAGGCACCAAGGTTTCAGGACTGCTTTGCCCCAGAGTATTACATTCTAAAATCCTTCATATACAAAGACGTGTGCCACTTCAAGAGTGCGCTGGCAGTAGTTCACGAGTTTAAGCGTCACTACGGTCAATCACTGGAAAACATCTACAAACGGGGCAAACCAGCGGCAGATCATGATCTGTTGCTCGTGCTCCTGGGACAAACTGAGATAAACAACACCTGGCAATTCCTGAGGCTGCTCCAAAGCGAGGCAGCAAAATGTAAGGCCGTCTGCGATAAACCCCTTTGTGAGCACCTGACAAAACTTTACGACCTAGAAATCGGGAAGACGGCCGCAAAATTCAAGACGGAAATCCAAAACCAGTATGAAACTATGGCCAATGAGTTGCTCACCTATGAAGAGCAGGCCAACCTGCTGACCTATGAGATCGGGCTGGACATGTCTCAGAGAGCGCGTGCTTACCACTATAATGCGGACGCCGCGCAAGACATGGAGCCCGAGGCTAGAGTGGTCGTTTACCCCTTCCAGGGGGAGTTCTGGAATGACGAGCTGGCCTCTTATGAGGTGATATTGCCTGATAAGTGTCAGTCCATGGAAGAGTGGGATATATTTTTCAAATGAAGCGAAAACGGTTTGTCAAACAAATAGGACTTGTCCTCGCAATCGCCATGCTATGCGCGACCCCTTTTCCCGTCCAGGGGGCCATCCGCCAGCGGTACGCTTACGAAAAGAAGGATACCGCGCGGGAGCAAAAGAAGTATATGGCCCAACTGAGGCAGGATAAGACAAAAGTGGAGATGGCCATCGAAAGCACCAAAGCCCTGATTGATCAGTCCAGGACAAAGCCTTATCTCCCAAAACTCTACCTTCGCCTCGCGGAATTGTACATCGAAAAGTCTCGTATTGTTTATTTCATCCGAACCAGCGGGGCGAAAACCTCACCAAACGAATTGGATCATTTCGAATCCAATGCACTGAAACAACAGGCTATTGAAACGTATCAGCGGATCTTGCGCAACTTCCCAGACTTTCAAGAGTGCGACAAGGTGCGCTTCTTCCTGGCCCATGAATATCGAGAGCTCAGGCAAATTGATGAAATGTTAGGCCAGTACCGGAGCATAATCAAGAGGTATCCAAACAGCCCTTACGTACCAGAGGCGCATTTGCTTCTAGGCGATCATTTCTTCAATGTGAAGCAGGACCTTGACATGGCCTTGAAGCATTACAAAGCCGTTCTCAACCACAAGGCGAGTCCCGCCGTACCCGTTGCCCGATATAAGCTAGCGTGGTGTCACATCAACAAGGCGGAGTTCGAGAAGGCCATCAAGCTATTAGAGCAGTGCGTGACTACCTCCTCTGCCATGAACCTGGATATCGATACTTATAAAAAGAAGGTCGACATCAGGTTAGAGGCTCTAATCGACATGGCCTATTGCTACTGCGAGGCATATAGAGACAAGAGCCCGGAAGAGGCGACAACCTATTTCCGCAAATACGCCTGGTCAAGAACGACATACACCATGGTCCTGGAAAAACTCGCCTATCGCTATTTAATCAAGAAAAAATGGACGCACGCCGCAGCGATTTACCGCCAATTATGCACGTTGCAGCATGACGAACAAAAATTATTGGAATATGCTCGAAACATTTTCCAATGCGTTCAAGCAATCGGGACATTTGAATCCGCCAGTGAGGACATGGGACATATTATCAAGGCCCTCAAAGAGCAAAAATACTCCGTTCATATTCCTGACGCGGAGAAACACAAAAACCTTCATGATTACGAACTCTATGCCAGACATATTGTCACGCATCTTCATGCCACGGCGAGCGAAAGAAAATCCGTGGCCGACTTTGAGCGCGCAGCCGACGCATACAGGCTATATCTGGCATTTTTTGACAGTAGCCCCGTGCGCGAAGACATGGAGGAAAACTACGCTGAGGTCCTGTTTTCCGCAAAAGCATATATTGAGGCCGGCAAACAATACGAGAAGCTGGCCATGAGAATCGCACCAGATAACAGCGACAAGAAAGAGAAGCTGTATGGCGCCCTCATATCCTACTATAAGGCCCTGCAGGATAAAGACACGCTGAATCACTACCAGGTCGTCTTTGCAAGACAGGGACTCAAGACCACGGGAAAACTCTATGTGAAGGATTTTTCCAAGGACGACCGGGTTCCGGAGATTCTTTTTAATGTCGCGTGGGTCACCTACGACGAAGGCAAACATGATCAGGCCATCAAGGAGTTTAATAAATTCCTGGATCAGCACCCCAGAGGCAAAGAGGCCAGGGCCGCAGTCCACCTGATTCTGGATGCCTTTCACCTGAAGGAGGACTACGAGGGTTTGATAAACTACGGCCAAAGGATCGTCCAGGATGGGAGAATGGATGAGCAACTGAGACGTGAGGTGGCGCAAATTGTCCAGACCGCTGAGTCGAAGGTTATCTCTTCACTCACGGTCACCGCATTGGATGATTGGCAGAGAGGACGTACCGAACTGATCGATTATGCCGAGCAACATAAGTCATCCGGCTTAGGAGAGCAGGCCATCCGCGCTCTGCTTGTTTCCGGCAAGGAAAGGGGGGACTTGGAGACGATATGCGCTGCAGGCTCAAAACTCATCTCCGAATATCCATCCTCGTCCCAGGTTGAGTATGCCCTGAATGTTATGATTGATGCCTCTGTCAGCACAGCACAGTTTAGAATACTGGCCTCCTACTTGGAAGAGTTCGCAAGAAGACTTCCAAAACATGAACACACCAGCGAATTCCTCTATCAGGCCGCCAATATTCGGGAGAATCTCGGACAATATGATCTGGCGAACAGCGATTACCAAAGGATCCCTGAATCGTTGAAAAAGGCCGACCGTATGCAAGAAGAGGTCGTCTTTGCTATGGCGGACAATGCGGAGCGCCTGGGTGATATGGGTTTCGCCATCAAGCTTTTGACGAAGAACAGAGTGCGGCTGTCGAAAATAGGAAAAGTAAAGGCTGACGCCAGAATTGCAGATTTATGTCTTCAAGTGGCAAAACCAGACAAGGCTCGAAAGTATAGAAAAAGAGCCTGTGAGGCCTACCGGCCCAAGTATGCCAAGAAGGATGAGACCCTTAGTCGAATCATGGCCGAAATGGTATTCAACTCACTGCATAGGCAGCGTGCAAACTATATGCAGATGAAGCTAACAGATCGCATCGATAACAACATCGTCACGGCCAAAGCGAAACTGTTGGACAGGCTGGAGAAAGGATACAACGAAGTTATTCAATATCAATCGCCTGAATGGGCCCTCGCAGCCTGTCACGGCTGTTATGAGATTAACAGAGAATTTGCTCGTTTTCTGCAGCAATCCCCTTTGCCTGACCTGCCTCCTGAGCAAAAGACGCAATATATGAAAATTATTGAGGAGAAGGCGCAAGGTTATGTAAAGAAGGCGGATCAATACCAGCAGGCCTGTGTCAGGCAGGCAGAAAAGTGGCGCATATGCGACCCTAAGCTTGCGGGGTATTTCGCCAATGCCTCTGACGTGACGGGGACGTCAAGCACGTTTGATTCTTTTTCGGGAACAACCACTTCGGTTGAGATTGCGGCTCAGTGTCTGACGGACAGAGTCTTAAAGGACCTGCATGACGAACTCCTGGCTCATCCAAGCGATATAAACTCGCTGTTCCAACTGGCCCAAACGTATGCGGAAAAAGGCGATTTCAGGCAGGCCATCCTTGTAGCCCAGAAGGCATTAGACGAGACAAAGGACAACACAGAACCGATGAGGGCCGCCATCTATGATCTGCTGGGTGTATCCTACCTGTACGTCAAAGAGGACATGATGGCACAAGATGCTTTCAAGAAGGCTTTGGAGACAGATTCTCAAAGCATTGGTGCAAAGGTTAACCTGGCAGGTCTTTATGAGTACTATGGCCACCTTGCTGGTGCAAACAGTATTTACGAAACACTTCCTGACAATGGCGCAGTCGAGCAGGCGTCGGCTTCGGTCCATCCGCGAGCCATGGAGTACTATTATGCTCATATCAGACATTCGCAAAAATAACTTATGGCTGTTGGGAACACTCTGTATCCTGCTTTTTAGTGTCTGCTGCTTCTTGGGCTGTGCGGGCGACAGCGCTGACACCGATGAAGTGGAATCCGATGGCGAAAACCCGGCCCTGTGGGACCATATCAGCGTGCAGCCTATCGAAAGCAGAGGTCTCTTGAGTCCGGATGTTCGTGCAGTTCTGGACAGTCGTGGTGACGCCCACATTGTATATTTTGAAAGCAACGTGCCGCAGGACCCACTGGACGATATAACCTACACCATCCATCATCTCGTGTGGGATACGGGAGCCATGACAAGCGATGAAGAGGAGTCCGTCGCAGAAGTGGATAATTGCATGGGGCTTGACTTCACCCTTGATTCCGATGATGTGCCGGTTGTTGCTTACCAGGGAGGTGCTCTCAGAGAATGTGGTCAACCCCGGCAGGGGGATGCCATGTTTAGCGTCAGGGAAACCGATGAATGGGATGAATATCTGGGTGCGATGGGGGAGGTAGATGGGGACAGGAACCCTGTCTTCCAGGATGGACTTGCCGGAGCCGATGTATCAGTGGCCGTTGATTCTCAAGGAAATGTGCATCTTTGTTATCAATTCAGATATGAGGGCTGCGATAGCATGAACTTTGCCTTTCCGGATCTTTATTACGTGAAAAAAGATAGAAACGACCCGGGTGCAGCGGGTCTGGAAGAACAGGTGGAAGGCAATACCTATGTGGCCGATGACATTGGGTATCAAAACAGGGCAGGAGACCACTGCGCGCTTACGATCGACGGCAATGATGAACCGGCCATCTTTTACTATGCCGAGTTGCCGCCACCTCAAGGGGGGCCTGGCGGCGACACAAAGGGACTGCGTGTTGCCAGAAGACAAGGGGGCGTATGGATTAAAGAATGGGTCGAAGAGGGATGTGAGGTGGGTGATATAGCTGCTGCGTGCAGTGCTGACGGAACTCTTGGGGTCGCCTATTATGCGCTCGAATACACGGATGGACAGGGGCATTCCCATAGGCAATGTCTGAAGTATGCCGAGGAAACTGAAGCCTCATCCTGGGATATCCAACTGATCGATGAGACGTCTTTGTGTGGTAAGTACTGCAGCCTGGCGTTTGATTCAGCGGGAGCTCCAAGCATTGCCTACTATTCCATGAAGAGTCATAGTGGATATGCCCTAAATGATTTGAACCTGGCGCGATTCAATGGAGATTCCTGGGATACGGAGGTCGTGGCCACAGATGGAGATATCGGGCTGTATAACAGCCTGTGTCTTGACAACAATGACGAAACATACATTTTTTCGTACTCGGACACGGAAAAGAAGGTCTACATGTTTTTTGAATAAGTCTTCATTCAAAAGGCGAGGTGACATATGAAATTCAAATATTCGACTATGATGGCAGTTGTTTTGGCTCTTCTGGTGCACATGTCTTGTTCACGTCATCAGGCAGAGGCCTTTGACTTCAACGAGTGGTTTGATGAGTGCGTAGGAGACTTTTGCGGGGCTCCACCGGAAGGCGGTAATGGCGGTGGTGGCGGTGGCCCACTCATCGTCAACTACGATTTAGGGCCACTATTCTCCTTGCAGGAAGACTGGGACGCGGATGGAGTCGTAGATAATTTGGACAATTGCATAGGAACGCCTAATGACCAGAGTGAGAACTCGGATGGTGATGACTACGGAGATGCGTGTGACAATTGTGTCGACGTGGCAAATAGTGATCAACAGGATACGGATGGAGATGGTGCAGGCGATGCCTGCGATGATGACCTGGATGGAGATAATATTCTGAACGGGGACGACAATTGTCAGTCTGTCTATAACCCTGTTCAGCAGGATTATGACGCTGACGGGACAGGTGACCTTTGTGACGAAGATGACGACAATGATGGCGTACCGGATGTGATTGATAATTGCAGCAAGATCTACAATCCTCTTCAGGAGAATAGTGATTACTACATGGTAGACGATACCGCAGGCGATGCATGTGATGATGACTGGGATAATGACGGCTTTTTGGAAAACACAGGCGAAGAACGCGACCTGTGTCCAAAATGTCACACCTATGAGAATACTGATTCTGATGGGGATGAAGTGGGTGACGCGTGTGACAATTGTCCAGAGATAGCCAACTCAGATCAGGCGGATTGGGATGGCGACGGCAGAGGGGATGCATGTGATGAGGAATAAACAACATATATTTTTCCTTTTGGGTTCCTTGTTGTTCTTTTTCTATGGATGCAACGAGGGACCTGACCTTGAGTTAACTCAGGAGCGCAGCAAGGTGTCTCTGAGTGGTACTTTTGTGACAGAGAGCCCGGATGAAATCAGCTTTCCTGTCAAGGTACTCTTCGCCATTGATTGCTCTTTGAGTATGGGTGATGCTGCCATGGGCATGGAGGACGGCTCAGATCCACACTACTTGAGACTTGAGGCTGTACGCCGTTTTGTGGACCAGTATAACACCAATGAGAATACCTCGTTTGAAATTATGCTCTGGAACCTTGATGTGATTGACGTCACCATGGCTATGGGACCAGGAGGGCAGATGGTCCCTGGGTTTACCAAAGACCCGGATGAGTTGAACAGGGTGCTCGATAATGCCCATGTGGATTCTATGACGGATTACCTCGGAACCCTCGATGCCATCTATCATGATGTTGAGCAAGACATCCTCGACACGGAAGATGAGGCGAATCTGGTTCGGACCAAGTATGTCGTGGTCTTCCTGAGCGATGGCATGTCCAACGTGGGTGATGGCCCTCAGTCTGATATAGACATTTGGGCCAGGGTAGAAGACCTCTACGAAATGGTGACCGAAAGGGGTGTGGGAGGGCTCAATTTCCACACCTTTCTGTTGACAGAGCTTTTCGGTCCCGGGGCTATGGATCAATATGTTCAGGGGCTATGTGAAACAACCCTCCAGGGCATGTCCGATCGGGGTAACGGCCAGTTCCGTATTTTTGAAACCGCGGAATCCATTGACTTCATCAATATTGTAGATATGAGACTGACCTTTGAATACAAGATTAAGTACCTGGTTGCCTATAACTACAATGTCAGACCCGGCGTGGAGTTGGTTTACGTAGACAGCGATGGCGACGGGCTCTGTGATGATGAGGAAGCGGACAATGGAACAGATCCGACCGTCAAGGATACAGACGGTGATGGCCTCAATGACTTCTTTGAGATCAAGGTCAGCTCACCAGGCCACGAGCTGGACCCTTTGGTGCAAGACAGCCTCTGCAATGTGTATAACATGATGCCTGATGGCACCTGGCCTGATTCAGACAACGACGGACTGACTGACTGCGAAGAGTTCGTCAAGGGCACAAACCGGTATGTAGCGGACACAGACGGTGACGGCATCCCGGACGGCATAGAGTTTTGGATGGGCACAAACCCCCTTGAGCCCCAGGAAGCCGCGGACAGTGACTTCGACGGCGTAATAGACATGGTGGAGGTGCAAAAACATAGTAACGTCACGTCCAATGATCCAAACATACGAGAAAGATACGCTTACGATTATGACATTCAGGACAACGGCCTCGTTCCCATAGACCAGGGAACTTCTATGGAGTCCTATGTCAGGCAATATGACTTTTTCATATCCAATATCGATATTATGGATACCACGGGATACACCCAAGACAACGGCGAAGAGTGGCATGCGGGAGACAATCTCATTCGCTTTTACATCGCTGAGGTGCCGGAGGACAGACCTGACATCTCCCCCATATTTCGGATGGCAGAGGTCGTAGTCAACATCTCGGACACCAACAAGGCCATCGTTCTTACGCCGGGTGATTTTACGTTGATTCAATAGGGCCTATGACAAGTCCTGCGAAAAAAGGAGACTAAGATGAAAAAACTATATTTTTTGTTCCCAGGGCTACTGTTGTTGTTTGTCTCATGTTCCGCATCGGACAGTTCCAATAGCGATGAAACCGGAATGACGGAACTGACGTTGGGACAAAGTGTATCAGGCGCCATTTCAACAGAAGGAGAGGTCGACTGGTATCACTATCGAGCCAATGAAGCCAACAGTATCCTCCAGGTCAAGTGTTCGAGTAATACGTATCGACCTGACGTCGACCTCCTTGTGACGGTGTACGAAGAGGACAACGACGGAAACAAGGTCAGGCTTTACGCTGATCAGGCACTCGAAGAAAGCGAGTTGCCGGCGGACATTAAAATGTACCTTTACTTGGATGCGCCCAAAGATCTCTATTTTGCCGTACGGGATCTTATGGATGATGATGCCTCAGATAGTCCATATTATCTGCGTATTGATTTTGAGAGCAAGGAGGAAGAGGGCAATGATGACTTTGCTCAGGCCGTTCCTATTGTTGTAGATGATGCGGGTACCTGTCAGACGGATTCTATTGGTCATATCGGTGATGTTGACTGCTTCAAATTTGACGCGCCCGCAGATGGCGTGTATGAAATCAAAGTTGACTTTATGCCATACCAAGGTGGAACACAAGTAAGGCTCTGCGTCGATTTGTATGACAGTGATGGGATACTCGTGGCGTCACTAGCCAGGGGGCAAGGAAACGAGTATTGTCTACTTCCTTGTCTGAGCGCGGGTGAGTATTTTGTTCTTGTTGATGAGAATGGAAGAGATGATTTTGATAATGCATCGCCCTACGAAATCTGCGTCAACTCAATCGCTGCCGATGAAGTGCGTGAAAATGATGTGGCTGATGATGCAACGTCTGTAGGATTCGCCTCGCCCATGGTCATTTCCGGGGCTCTTGAGTATTGGCAGGACAAAGACTGGTATGAGTTTCCCATCTCGGGTGGCACTGGTTTTAAGGTGATCAACATAGCCTTTACGGTTGACGATATAGATTTTGACTATCAGATCAATGTTGAAGACGCAGCGCACAATCTTTTGTTGTCACATAGCCAGCCTGGAGGCACCTCGGTATACCAAACGCAGATTAAGGCTGGAGGAGGCGATCATTATTTGATGATTGAACCTGCCCAAGGCGAGAAAATCTCAGAATCCGCTTCTTATTCGGTCTCCATTGAAGTGACGGATGTTGATGATGCGGATGATATCGCTGATATTGGAAATTCTCCGGCAACAGCGATTGAGCTCACAACGGATACGCCGCCTGACCCCAACCATCCCACCTATGTCGGCTATAGGGGAGATGAAGATTGGTACAAGATAACCGTACCTCCCGCAACGCCCGCTGAAGCACAGATGCTTGAGGTGTTCTTGGACACTTCAGGGCCGTCTTCTGTGGAATACTACTTGAGCATGATACTTGGCGGCAGTGTCGTTAAGAAGGCATTTGACACCAATGGAGGAGACGGGGCCACGCACCTGAAGATGAGCGTTCTTGTTCCTGAATCCACCCAGCCCCTGACCTACTATTTCAGGGTCTGCGATTATCAGGGAGACGATGGGGATTCAGATACACCCTATGCCATATACGCCAATTACCGTGAGTTGATTGCCACAAAGGCGGACTTGCCAAATGATGCGTTGCGTGACCTGCCTGACACGCAGTACTACTGCGAAGCTGCGGAGATAGATGAAACGAGCAGTATCATCCTCCAGCAGAGTTCCGTGCAGGAGACAGACTACAAGGTGAACAACTCTCTGCTTGACTTTCATGGGGCCACCCCGCCTGCCTGGATTACCATTGATCCCAATACGCCGGAAGCGGGTCAGACCACAATCAAGTTTCCATGGATTGCCGGCTATGTGGATTATCAAGGTGACAAGGACTTCTTCCAGGTTGACCTGGGTCCCTTATCTGCCGGCGATGCAGCGTGGTACTACGATATCAAGATGCAAATGCATGTCGGCGCCCCGGGCTCGGAAGTGGAATACGTTTGGGAATTCTACCGGGATTCGAACCAGGATCAGGTCCTTGTGGGCCGCCCGAGCAGCGCCAGTTGTATCTTTGCCAGTAACGGAGATACACCGGCCGTTAATCCTGACCCAACCGCTGTCGGCCCCTTTGATATCACCGATGGTTACGAGGATTTTTGGGTCGGAGATGGCTGGGCAAGTCATTCACCCATATTCTATGTGAGTGTCGGAGACTTCGACTATATCGACGCCCCCCCGGATGATGATTGGGGATATGATGTCCCTTATTACTTCAAATTAACCCTTGTTTATCATTCCGGCGTATCTCAGCCTTAGCAACTTTGCATCGCAACAAGGCGCGGGGCATGAGGATCTTTTCTGCGGTGACCAGGCCATGAGCCTCGGAACCGAAGAAACGGCCTCATGCCCCTCCTGTCCCTGTTCGCAACATTTACCCTGACGTTGCAAAAGTCGATGGTGCTGCAGGTCCAAGGCGTTCAAGGGTAAGGCTGTAGTAAACTACGCCGAACCCTTGGCAACGCAGGAGATGCGGTATCATCGGCTTTCCCGAAGGGTAAACAACATGGCTGTTTTTCTAGTTTCCTGGATATCACTCACAATGCATTCCACAAAAGCGCCCAAAAAGATCGCAGATAGAGGCTGTTGTACTTTTTTGGGACGTTTTGCCATGTTGTTTATGCAACGACAGGGTTTACGACCTCTTCGCCAACCCACCGTCTTTCCAGAAGCTTTACAATAACGTAACATTTCCTCGTTCAGGCATTTCAACGACAGCCCGTTAACCCATTGACTTTTGCGGGTGATGACGCTAGCGTCTTGCCGCACGCACCACAGTGTCGTGTCCCAGAAATACTTTGCATGATTCGGACGCAGTCCAAAGCCTTTTTGCGAGCGACATTGAGCATTTTGGGAAGACAGACGGATGCTGAACGGTGCGTTAAGATTCACACAGACTGTCTTAGGGCCTATAGGCCCGAGTTTCTGTGATCTAGCGACGTTCGTCGGCAGGCGTCCCCAAAATGGTCACGGAGCGACGCAAATGGCTTTGGACGACGGTCACCGTATGATTTGCACTTCTACAATTTACTCTAAGACACAACACCGGCAAGTTCCTCGAAAAGTGAAGGAGAGAAACCGTCCGTGACAAAAGTGGTGATCTCTGTCCTTGGAACAGATAGGCCGGGCATTGTGGCGACGGTCTCACGGATTCTCTTGGAAAACACCTGCAACATCGAAGACGTGAGCCAAACCACACTGCAGACTGAATTTACGGGCATTCTGATCGCTTCCGTTCCCAAACAGCTTCAACTGGACGATCTCCTCACGGGGCTGCAACGGGGCCTGGAACCCTTTGGACTCCACGTTCTGGTCAAGCCTCTTGAGACCACGGGGGAACCCCCTGCCCCATCGGCCGGCGAACCCTTTGTGGTCACCACTGTAGGGCCGGATCAGGTGGGCCTGGTTGCCGGCATCACCGAAGTCATGGCTCGTTTTGGAGCTAACATCACCAACCTCAGGGCCGCCTTCCGCGGAGGAGATGATCCAAAGCGCAACACCATGATCTATGAAATAGACACCCCAACAGGCATCGACCACAAGGCCTTCAGGCAGGCCCTTCAGGACAGAGCCGCAGCTCTGGGACTGGATCTGAGCATACAACACCGGGACATTTTTGAAGCAATTCACAGGGTCTAGACAACAGCGACAGCCCCTGTCTCCAAAGATTGTTTGTCAGAAGAGGGATGACCATGCTGAGCGACCGGGAAGTACTCTCCACACTGGAGATGCTGAAGAATGAGCACCTCGATGTGCGCACCGTCACACTGGGCATCAGTCTTTTGGACTGTGCCAGCCACGACGAGGATCGTTTTAGAAAGCTCGTCCACGGCAGGATTGGCGGACTGGCACGGCACCTGGTGAGAATTTGCGATGAAGTGGGCGATAAGTACGGCATTCCGGTAGTCAATAAGCGCATCGCCGTGAGTCCCATGGCCGTGGCAGCCGCTCCTTTTTCGTCAGCCCAACTGGTCAATATTGCACGCACCCTGGATGAGAGTGCCAAGGAAGTGGGCGTGGATTTCATCGGCGGATTCAGCGCGCTCGTGGAAAAGGGTCTCGCCAAGGGTGACCTGGCCCTGATTGAAGCCGTCCCCGAGGCATTGTCCAAGACGGAACGGGTCTGTGCGTCCGTGAACGTGGCTTCGACCCGTGCAGGTATTAACATGGATGCCGTCTACCTCATGGGGCAAGCCATAAAAACCGCGGCAGAATATACGGCCCCATCAGATGGACTCGCATGCGCCAAGCTCTGCGTTTTTGCCAACATCCCTCAGGACATCCCTTTCATGGCCGGGGCTTATCTTGGCATTGGGGAGCCTGGTGCGGTCATCAATGTCGGGGTCAGCGGACCAGGGGTCGTGAAAAAGGCCATCGACCGAGCCCGGCACGCCGACCCCTCCCTCACGCTGGGACAGCTTTCGGAAATCATCAAGAGGACCGCCTTCAAGGTCACCCGTGTCGGGGAATTGATCGGAAGAGAAGTCGCCGAGCGGTTGAGTGTCCCCTTCGGTGTTGCAGACCTGTCTTTGGCTCCCACACCCAATGTGGGAGACAGCGTCGGAGAGATTTTCCAGAGCCTGGGACTGACGAGCATCGGTGTCCCCGGGTCTACCGCGGTGCTGGCGCTTCTCAATGATGCGGTGAAGAAGGGGGGGACTTTTGCCAGTTCGTCCGTCGGAGGACTGAGCGGGGCCTTCATACCAGTAAGCGAAGACGTCAATATCTCGGAGGCTGTTCGCCGGGGTTTCCTGACCATGGAAAAACTCGAGGCCATGACCAGTGTGTGTTCCGTGGGCCTCGATATGGTCGCCCTGCCGGGGGATACATCCGCCGAGACCATAGCGGCGATTATCGCCGATGAAATGGCTATCGGCGTCATCAACAGGAAGACCACGGCCGCGCGGCTCATTCCGGTACCCGGCAAGAAGGCCGGCGAGAAGGCCTGCTTCGGGGGACTCCTGGGAGAAGCCACCATCCTTTCCGTTCAGGACAGGGGCGGCTCTGAGGATTTCGTACGCCTTGGCGGAAGGATTCCCGCGCCCACGCAAAGCCTGGTAAACTAGGTCTCATGGCGCTCCCCCTGCCCTGCCGGCCCTTCTAAATATGGCATCTGATAAGGGGTTTGTATGCAGATCCAGATCAAGAAGCTGTTTTCTTTACCCTAACGTTGCAAAAGTCGAGGATGCCGCAGATCCAAGGCGTTGAGGGTGAAGCTGTAGTCATTTACCGCGAACTCTCAACAACGCAGGAGATGCGGTATCATCGGATTTCCTCAAGGGTAAACAACATGGCTGTTTTTCCAAGTTTTCTGGATATCTCTCGCAGTGAACTCGAAAATATCGCCCAAAAAGACTGGAAAGATGGGCTACTATTGCTTTTAAGGACTTCTGGCCATGTTGTTTATGCGACATTGGGGTCTATGCCCGATCTGCTTGGTCCTGGCGAGAGTCTTTTGTCTTGTTTTGGCTCTCAATGGCTTCTTGATGGCCCAGGATGAAGACCTCCCCTGCCACACACTCGATCCGGTGGTCGTCACGGGCAGCCGTATCCCTGAGCACCTCTCACGAATCGGCCAATCCGTTTCAGTGATTAGTCGAGAAGACATCAAAGCCTTGCCTGCGGACAGTGTTTCCGATCTCTTGGAAACCGTCAGCGGTGTGGATGTACGTCAGCGCGGTGTCCACGGCCTTCAGGCCGATGTGGCCATTCGAGGCGGTTCGTTTGAACAAACATTGATCTTGATCGACGGTGTCAATGTCAGTGATCCGCAAACCGGTCATCACAATCTGGATCTGCCCGTCAACCTGGAGGACATCGAGCGCATTGAGGTTTTGAAAGGACCGGGGGCGAGAATGTACGGTCAAAATGCCATGTCGGGCGTCATTAACATCATCACGCGAGACGTCGATCACCCTGCTGTCGGTGGCTATGGAAAATACGGTGATTACGATTATGACGATTTTGGGGCTCATGGAGCCTTCAAGACAGGTGACTGGGCAAACCGGGTGTCACTGTCACGACGTTCCTCCACCGGCTATATGGAAAACACCGATTTTGATATCAACACGTTCTTTTACAAGGGTATGATCAATGGCGAAAAGCACCAATGTCAACTGGTGATCGGATATACGGACAAAGACTTCGGGGCCTATCGCTTCTATAGTGACACATTTCCGAATCAGCAAGAGGCAACAAAAACGCTGTTGGCATACAGCAACGCCCATCTTAGGGTGGCGGGTGTGGAAGTGATGCCCCAAGTATTCTGGCGGCGCCATAACGATGATTTCAAAATAGAGATCGGAGATGACTGGTACCGAAATGAGCACCAAACGGATGCCTATGGGGTCCAACTGAGTTCCCGCATTCAATCTGAGTTGGGCACAACGGCTTTTGGCGGTGAAATCGCCTCGGAAGATTTGCAAAGCGCCACTTTGGGTGATCACAACCGTGAGCGCAGCGGCGTCTTTCTTGAACATAAGTTTTGTCCTGTTGAGCGGCTGAGCTTTGATCTTGGTGCGTCGGCAATGCACTATAGCGATTGGGGCTGGGAATACTGGCCAGGTGTCGAATCAAATGTTGGATTGACGGATGGATGGAATGGGTTCGCTTCCGTTGGAAGATCGTTTCGCATTCCCTCTTATACGGAATTGTATTACAGCACGCCGGCCAACCAGGGGAATCCGGATCTTAAGCCGGAAAAGGCATGGACTTACGAGACCGGTCTTCGATGGCACAAGAAGGGCATGGCCGCGAATGCCAGTCTGTTCTTGCGTGATGCAGAAAACCTCATTGATTGGTCTCGCACTTCCGACCAAGATCCATGGAAGGTGCGAAACATCGCGGAAAGTACGACTCGTGGGCTTGAATTGGGGTGGGACTTCTATCCAGCCGCCTTTTCTGACATAAAACTCCTTTCGGCTGTCAATATTGCATACACCTATCTGGACTCGGACTGGAACACAGGCAAACTCGAGTCCAAATATGTCCTAGATCACCTGCGCCACCAACTCCATGCGTCCATCATCCTCGATTGGCTTGATAATTTGAGCCAGACCGTTCTGGCCCGATACGAAAAACGCATGGTGGCAGACTCCCACATCGTTGTGGATACTCGTCTGGCCTACCAATGGCACGAGTGCGAGTTCTTCCTGGAAGCCACCAATCTCTTTGATGAAGCCTACGTGGAATCCGGCTTTGTGCCTATGCCGGGCCGATGGATCGTCGGCGGCGTAAAGATCAAGATGGATCTTGACTAGGGACTTGCGCAAAGGACTTTTTGCGAGTTCATCGAGGAATGAACAACATCAAATACAGTTCCCATTTAACAACCAAGGCCAAGGGAATCGCCACAAGGACAAATAAAACTTTCACTCGAAGCCGGGTTCTAAACAGGTAGTAATGTGTGTGTACCAGAATGACCAGGACAGAAGCACAGGTGAAAACATACTTCGCGCAGAAAAATGCCATGGGGCCATGCTTAAGGAAATACGCCATGATGGGGTTGACTTCTGTTGCTCCATGGCTGACCAGAAACAGGGTGAGCATGGCATCCAGGACGCTAAGGACGACAATCAGCAGAATGGCTATGAGAGTGCCAACACTGTGCCGGTCTATCTTATAAGATTTTTTCCTGTCTTCCTCCCTTCTGGCGGCCGTGCGCCTTCCCATAAGCCAATACCTGTTCGGGATGGTCATTTTCCCAGAGCGACGATCAAGGCGGTCTCGCCGTTCAGATTTGGATGGGTTGTTCGTCAAAGCGTTCATGGCATCTATTAACCACCTACCCCCTCTCGCTTCCCTCATGGGGATGTATATCAAGGGTCGTGCCAAGCCGGGACCGCAGAAAATATTATAACGATTATCGATAGTTATGTGATACATGTCGCGATTAGGGAAAAATACTTCACACACAATCGCCTATCATATTGGAAAAAGGTTGCTCAAAAAGTCCAAGAAAGTTCATAGTCACAGCTCGCCCGTCCGGCTCAAATCCCGCCAGGGGCAGGACATTCTGCCCGGTAAATGGTGGCACATGCCACGCCTGGAAAAACAACTTGCGTTAAGCAGTGAAGAAATAACCAACCTGGATGACCTGTTTGTCAACAGCCGTCGCAAGCTCATTGACCTCAAGAGTGCCCTGCAAAAGGAACGATTTGAGCTCGAAAATCTCCTGGAAAAGGAGTCCGTTGACGAGACGGCGGTGACGCAACAGTTCAAGAAGTTGGAAAAAGCGCGTTCCAATCTTGCCTCTGAGCGCTTCCGTTTTCTCCTGGAGGTGAGAAAGATCCTGGGCCTTGAGCGTTACCAGCGTCTCAGGAACTCGTTCAGGGAAATGAGGCAAAAAAGACCCGGCGGACCGGGACCATTCCATAGGGGGGATGACACGGACCCGACGCACTGACAAAACCTCATAGGCCATAGGGATGCTCTTACGTCAGGCTACTGTGTCAGTTTCTTGAGCTGTGAGATCCTTTCCCAGGAGAAGGGGTCCTTCTGACAGGAGAAGATGGAATTATTATGGAAAATGGGATCAGAGGCCAGGTCATAGCGTGATGCCTTCACGGCATCCTCCCAGAGCGCGGTGTGGGGAATAGGCGAGTATTGCGCCAGGACAGGCCTCACCCCACAGGTCTTCACCATCTTGATGGACGCCTCAAGCTCTCCGATATCCTGTCCCGGCAGACCAAAAAGGAGATAGGCGCCCATGGCCTCTCCAGCAAAGCCGGCTCCTTTCAAGTAACCGACCGCCCGTTCAAATTCGCCGGGCCCGACCTTGCTGTCCAGGGATTCGCGGCCTTCAAAGAAGGCTGTTTCCAGGCCGAGCCGGATCGTCTTGAACCCTGCACGAAAAAGGAGGCCTGCCACCTCTTTGGACAGAGGCCTGACGTGCAGGGCATTTGGTGTATGAAACCTCACTGAGATCCCGTGCCTGACAATGCCTTCAAGGATGGGCAGGATGTGACGATCCGCATCCATCAGGAGTGCATCATCATAGAACGCGAAGTCTCTGACAGCATATTTTTCGTGCCAGTACAAGATCTCCTCCAAGACATGTTCGGGCGACCTGCGCTTAAATCGGCGGTTTAGAAAACCCGAGGCACAGTAGGCACATCGAAAGGGACAACCGCGGCCTGTCAGGATCGGGACATAGGGGATAGCGCTTTGCAGGTCCAGGGCAGGATAGGGATAAGCATCGAGATCGTCGGGAAGAAACTGAAGCCTGCCGGCAAAGCCCGTGAGGCGCTCGAGGGCTTCAATAATCGGACCTTCGCCCTCCCCTGCGAGGACTTCGTCTGCCCTGGCGTGCGCAACGGCGTGGTCATAGCAAAGCGTGGCGTAGATGCCTCCAAGCAGGATGGGCACCTCGGGCATCACCTCCCGAATTATCTTGATGAGATGAAATACCCCCGTATACCAATAGGTCATCAGGGACGTCACAAGCACGGCATCCGGCCTGGGACATTCCTCCAGGGCTTTTCGAACCAAGGCTTCCGGCATGCCATAGCGGCTGTACGTGCGAGGCACGTCGGGCAGTGCGTCTGGTTTTGCGATCGGCTGTTTCAAATAATGCCCCTTGCCAAACCGACCCGGCTTTGGCCTGTTGGCCATTTCCGGATGAAACCGATCCAGGCAGTCGATATAGCTGATCCTGTAACCGTGCATCCGCAGGACCCCCGCAATGGACAGGAGCCCCAGCGGCCTTGCCCAAAAATCATAGGCGGCAAAATCTTCAATCCATGGGTTGATCAGAAGGATGTGGGGGGTGTCTTTGGGCATTTTCTTGATACGTCGGTTGTTATATAATCGTATGGGCTAGAACAATCAAGCGCCGCGCCATGATGATTGGTTATGCGCAATGAAGGATTTCGCATTTCTCACACGGGATTCATGACGATTGAGGGGGCAGCCATGAAGATGATCGGAGTGATCGGGGCAGGCAGTTGCAATCATGAGATCTATGAGCTGGCAAGAGAGGTCGGGGCAGGCATCGCAAAGGCGGGCGCAATACTGGTGTGCGGTGGACTGGGCGGCGTTATGGAGGGTGCCTGTCGCGGGGCCTTTGAGGCGGGAGGACAAACCATCGGCATCCTGCCCGGCCCGGACAAGGGGGAGGCTAACCCCTATGTCGCCATCCCTGTCGTGACCGACCTGGGCCACGCCCGAAATGTGTTGATCGTTCGAAGCTCGGACATCCTCGTGGCCATCTCCGGAGGCTATGGTACATTGTCTGAGATCAGTATTGCGCTGAAACTGGGAAAACCGGTCATCGGCTTGCGCACGTGGCCGCACATGGAAGGAATCCACTATGTGACAACGCCAAAAGAGGCCATCGAGTCGCTAAGGGTGGCGAAAGCTTAGCTTCTTAGCATAGTTAGCGTCCGGACAGAGTCCTGGCCCCTTGATGTTAATTTTTGCTTGAAATCGTATGAAAAAAATGGGTAGATGCAGAATCGAATGAACTTCACGTCCAGACCAAACTAAGGGGATATGCCCTCCAATCCAACACCCGCCGAGTTGTCTGAGCAGTTAGCCCGTTCTTTTGCTGATAAGTCTTGCCCCAAGAACCGAAAGGCTCGAGGCCAGTTCTTCACCCCCTTGCCAGTCGCCAGATTCATGGCAGACCTTGCTGAATATCGAAAGAGGATGTTGAGGGTCCTGGACGCCGGAGGCGGTTCGGGGACTCTCTCGTGTGCTGTGTGCGAGGCCGCTGCCAGAAGGAAGACTGTCAAGAGGATAGAGATAGACACTTATGAGGATTCTCCGTCACTGGCTCGATTCTTGAGGCATTCCCTGGCGTTTTCTAAACAGTGGTTGGCAGACCGTGGTATTGACTTGAAATACAACGTGATTGAGAAAGACTTCATTCTGAGTGTTCCACAGGGTCTGTGGGCCAACCAAGTGGTCCCTTATGATCTGGCCATAGGCAACCCTCCATATTTTAAGATAGGAAAAGATGACCCGAGGGCGGTGGCAGCCGCTCGATTTGTCCATGGTCAGCCCAATATTTACGCTCTATTTATGGGGCTGGCGGCTGAAGTGTTGAGTGACAAAGGGCTAATGGTTTTCATCACCCCTCGTAGCTATGCCTCGGGGCCGTATTTTGAACTCTTCCGGAACCGCTTCTTTGCGATGATGCAACCCGAAAGAGTGCATCTCTTTGAGTCCCGGATGGATGCCTTCAAGAAAGACGAAGTATTACAGGAAAACATAATCTTAAAGGCAAGGAAAGCTGGTAATGCCTCAAGGCTAAGGATCTCCGTGAGTCCGGGTATTGATAGCCTGAACAGGGCCGTTAGCTACGACCTGTCTGCCTCCAAAGTTCTCTATTCAACGGGAAAAGACATGGTTTTCCGACTGCCGGCAAACCAGCGTGACATTGAAGTAATTGATATCGTCGAACAATGGACGGGAGGACTGCACAGGTACGGCCTTCAGATATCTACAGGGCCAGTGGTGCCGTTTAGGGCCACAGACTTGATCCTCAACGACAGGGACGTGCACAATGACACTTCGCCACTACTCTGGATGCAGAATGTGCATCCGATGAAGGTTGAATGGCCCAACTGCAATATGAAAAATAGCAGAAAAAAACCCCAGTTCATAAGAGCTAATGAGAAGGCTTTGAGAAAAAGACTCCTTATAGCTAACCAGAACGTTGTCCTCTTGCGCAGATTCAGCGCAAAGGAAGACTCCAGGAGACTTATAGCTGCTCCATTATTGAGAGGCCAGCTTGATGCGAAGTTGATCGGGATAGAAAACCACTTGAATTATATCTACAGGCCCACAGGCGAACTGACCAAACCACAAGCTATGGGGTTATCGGCACTGCTGAACAGTTCCTTGTTAGATCGGTATTTCCGAATCTCAAATGGCAATACACAAGTAAGCGCAACAGAAATAAGGGCCATGCCTTTGCCACCACTTCAATTAATAGATCAGATGGGACAGATAGTCAGGCAGCTTGACCGTATCCCTGAACGTGACGAAATCGATGATCTCGTGGGGGATACGGTTCAATCAAGTTAGCCGGACGACGAAGCGACCCAAAAGGAACACCCGGTGGGCAAAATTGAAGAAACACAGGAAATCTTGTACGCGCTTGGGCTTCCTCCAGCACAACAAAATGAGCTCTCGGCTCTTACCTTTCTGGCACTGGCAGATCTTAGAGAAGAAGATCCATGGTCAAGTGCTGACCCTGTAAGACGCAGGATTCATGATATTCTGATCTTCGCAAAGGAAGCTTACGCACGTGAGTACGCGGAGAATACTAGGGAGACCGTTCGCCGCCAAGTTATCCATCAGTTCGAGCAAGCCAGAATAGTTGACCGAAATCCTGACAATCCGTCACTGGCGACCAACAGCCCACGCACTCACTATGCCTTCACCGATCAAATCGTAGACCTCATACGGGGATACGGTGAAGAAACCTGGGATGGTAGACTTAAACGGATTCTCGGAAATCGAAAGACGCTTTGGGAGGTTTACCGCAAGGAGAGAAAGTCCAGAATGGTGCCTGTAAGGCTGCCATCTGGAAAGAAATTACGCCTCTCCCCTGGAAAACATAATGAACTCCAGGCAGCAGTCATTGAGCAGTTCGCGCCCAGATTCGCTCCTGGTTCATTACCGGTGTATGTAGGTGACACGGCAAGGAAGACGCTACATGTGAATGAAAAACTCCTGCGAAGTCTGAACATCACCGTTACAGAGCATGACAAATTGCCTGATGTTGTCCTTTACGACAAGAACAGGAACTGGCTTTTCCTGATTGAAGCAGTTACATCGCACGGCCCCGTATCTCCAAAGCGACAGTATGAGCTAGACCAGATGCTTAAAGACTGTCCTGCGAACTTGATATATGTCAGCGCATTTGCAGACTTCCGTGAGTTCAAGAGACACGCTGTAAACATAGCCTGGGAAACTGAAGTCTGGCTGTCCGAGATTCCGGATCATCTCATACATTTCAATGGTGATAAGTTCCTGGGACCGCACGGTGACAAAACGGACTAGTCTCCACGAAGGTATGAATGGCAGCTTTCTTGGAGCGTCACTGCGACGATGAACTCATGCCAGAATAGGATTCAATAGAAATGAACAGACGACCTACTACACAAGACATCAGTTGGTTTATAGACCTCAATAACAACCAACAACTTGATCTCAATCCTCCGTATCAAAGACGCAGTGTCTGGACAACGAAGGATAGACAGTTCTTCCTTGACACAGTTTTTAGGGATTACCCTTGCCCGGCCATCTTTCTGCACAAAACCATCGACGAAAATGGTAAACAAACATATCATGTGGTTGATGGCAAACAGCGTCTGGAGACAATCATCAGATTCGCGAACAACATAATTGCTATCTCCAAGACTTTCGGGGATGCCACGCTCGACGGGAAAAAGTGGGACCAACTGAAAGCTGCCCCAGAACTCCAAACGAAGTTCTGGGACTATGTCCTTACCGTGGAAATGGTCAAGACAATTGAGGGTACGGTCCTCAACAGCGTATTTGACAGACTCAACAGAAACTCAAGAAAACTGGATCGTCAGGAACTTAGACACGCAAAATATGATGGTTGGTTCATTGCCCTTGCTGAGGCAGAGTCCGAAAAGGAAGAATGGAAACGCCTGAGAGTCGTCACCACTGCAAGAGCCAAGAGAATGAAAGACGTTCAATTCCTGTCTGAACTCATTCTCGTAATACTTGATAGAAAGGTAGTTGGTTTTGACCAGGATTACCTCGACGATAAATATGGAGAGTATGACAGTCCTAACGAAACGCATCCGAATTTTTCCGAAGAGGATTTTGTAGATAGACTCGAAGCCATGAAGAGCACTATTCTTAGAATGGAGGATTTCAACGAGTGCATAACGAAATATGCAAAAACATTTGGCAATTTTTACACGTTATGGTCAGCCTTGGTATTATCATATCCTGAGCCTTTGCCCAACTCAGACGCTTTGGCGGAAAAATATGTATCATTTATGGCAAAAGTGGAAGAACTCATGGCTCAGGAACGTATAGACGTATTCCTCGACACCGTCGATAAAGAAGAATACAGGGATGCACAGAACTATATGCGGCATTCTGTGGGAGCAAGCACGGATCTCACTCAACGTGATGCGAGAGTTCAAGCACTTACGAGCGCTTTGTTTATTGCTTAATGAAGGTTCAAGGCTCTGTAAGGGAGTTATACGGCTCCCACAAGGAAGAATACGATCTTCTCAGGGCGAGAGTAGATAAGAAGATCGGTGCGCTCAAACGTGCCAGATGGCATTATGAGAGCAGGATCAAGCCTGAAGAAAGCTTCGCACTCAAAATTGAGACAGGGCGTTGTAAGAATCCAAGAATGCTGGAGGATTTTCTTGCATGTACAATTGTGGTGGAGAATCAGAAAGAAATAGAAACAGCGATAAAGTTGGTGAACGAATGCAATTTCAAGATTAAATATAGACGTCCTGCGTCAGAACAAATGACGTTTAAACGGTCTAACTCGTTCCCTTTTGACGATTTGCGCCTTTTCGTGGAGTGGGAGGACGATCCAACCGAGAGACCTCTTGGTCTCTCAGGTCTCCTTTTTGAGATTCAGATTAAGACTTACTTGCAGCATGCCTGGGCGATAGCGACGCACGACCTCGTGTATAAGACCGATAGCGTCAGTTGGCCAAAAGAGAGGATCGCGTATCAAGTAAAAGCGATGCTTGAGCATGCGGAAGTGTCAATCGCGAAGGCCGAAGAGCTTGCACGTAGCCCAGCAATAAGAAAAAAAGACAAGTACACAAAGAGACTCTCCTTGGCGATGAGTCTTCTTAGGAGCTTTTGGCAAGCAGACCGGTTACCAAAAGATCTCCTCAGGCTTGCCGAGAATGTCCATACGCTCACGTCAGCCTTGGGTATGGATCTGAAAAGGCTGAAGGAGGTTTTGGAAGAAGAATCCAAGCGTGGACAGGGTCCGGAACTCCGAAACCTGTCGCCTTATGGGGCTATTGTACAGTCCATAATCAAACACGAATCGGAGAGAGTGAAGAAATTCCTAGACGATGAAAGTGCCAAGTTCAAATTGGTTATCACAAGAGAAATAGAGGTTCCTCCTGAGATAGAAAGAATAGATGGTAGAAACATGCAAGTTATTGATTAGTCCAAGGGATAAAAATGTAATCAAAGTCCCAGAAGATGGACCAATAGATCTTGTTCAAAGCGGGAAATCTATCTATCGAACCGGTTGATTCTCGTGAGTCTTAAACGCCTTGAAGTTACCTCCCACAATTTGAACAAGTCTCAGCACCATCGCTCAGGTACGGCTCCCCACAGAATTGACACCAGCCATAGATTTCTCGAAAAGATGCCTCGAATTCCTCGACCTTCTTATCCTGAATATTGAACGTCAAGGACATTTGGATTCCAAGTTTTATGTACCCTTCCAGCCAAGCACCATGTCCATTGAATTCATCAACGGAAACGTCTAGCCCGGAATTCTCAGTAATTTCCTCATAGTTGAAACCGTACACATAAAAATGCAAACTCACCATGGCCAGGAAAGAGACGTCTATAACGACGGCCTCTTCGGTCATTTGGTACACATCCTCAACAGACAGGTCAGTTATATCTTCAATCCAACTAATCGTGAAAGCACCAATATCAACTGGAAAAAAATCAAGAGGGTTACAGGCTCTCGTCTCAAAGTGGCTTATAATCTCATCAACATTATCATCAATCCAATGGCCCACCGAAAACTCATAATATACCCCTCGCTCCAACAATATCTTCGCCTCTTCCATTGGTGGCATTAGAGGTTTGACATACCCTCTGTTGAACGAATTAAGATCACGACATAATTTCACCATATCCGTTCTAAAGCCAGCCTCAGCCAAATCTCTTTGAAGATCAGGATGAAGGTCCCTTGTACCTTTTTGCCAAAAATCATAGATATTATTGGTGACAAAAACAACAAGCTCGTCTTGGGCAACGATCTTCCTGAGTACAATCTCCCAAATCAAGGTATCCCGATATCCAGTACTTTGACGTTGGTTCTTCCCAACCCCACGAAAAGGTCTCCGCCTCTCCAGGTCTCGAGCAACAATGTCAAGATGTGGAATGTCCTGATAGTCTGGTGTCTCTGCATCCAAAGCCTTCAGGCTGCGTTCGAGAAATTCGGCATAATTGCTCGCTGCCTTATCTACATCTGTGGTTGCAATTGGCATATCCAGACCTCGATCGACCAGCTTTTGTAGCTTCCTCAGCTCACTTTCAAAACTGATAAACCGCTCATCAAGCGTCTGACGATATTTATTAGTGACCTCTGCAACAACTATTTGAGGAACCACAAGCCTCCCGTGCCCGTTATTTACGAACCATTCAAGTAGTCTGAATTTGGGTCCTCTCAGATGAAAATTTTCGATAAGAACTGTAGAATCTAAGACGATTTTCATTTTTCAACCCATGGTGTTTGAGAAGCAGGCAATTCCGTCGATTCCAGCCCTATAACCACTTGCAACAATTCCCGTTCACTTCGCGAAAATCCTTCCATGTCAACCAATCCAGCCTTTTTGTCAGAACCTTTAAGTCAACACCTCCCCGGTGCTGAAGAACAAGAGTGGGACGCCCTTTAGTTCTATAGATTTGGGAGCTCGGCGAGCTGATACTTGTTAAACCGAGCTATCTGTTCTCCCCGTTTGACTGACAGACTCACAGCCGACGGGGATGCCTTAAGACGCGCAGCCAGTCTTGTCATGCTCATCCCCAGTTCCCGCATCGCCCAGTAATATAGTAGATTCCTGGCTCGCACCCCGGGGCACTCGTTGCCTGGCGCAAAAACCACAGTGGGCCTCAACATGGAGAAAATCCGCTACCACTTGAGCAACGCGGCTTACGATCAACTCTTCTTTAGATGCCGATCATGAGGCGATTTCACGGGCCAGGTCTTCTACCGCGGCCATGACTTCCTCAACCTTGATAGTGAGCACTGTCCTGTCTCGAACCACCAGCCGGCCGTCGATGATCACATCCCGGACATCGCTTCCGCCAGCTGCATAGACGAGATGAGAGGCTGGATCATATAGCGGTGTCAGGTGCGGCTTGCGGGTATCCACAATGATCAGGTCGGCCCGCTTTCCCGCCTCGAGTGAACCGATCTCATCTCCCAGGCCAAGGGCGTCTGCACCCCCCTGGGTGGCCAACCTCAATACCTGCCGGGCATCGAGCACGGTGGGGTCCAGGTTCTTTACCTTGTGCAGTTTGGCCACCAAGTCCATTTCCTGAAACATGTCCAGGTTGTTATTGCTGGCGCAGCCATCTGTGCCGATGCCAACCGCCAGGCCCTTTTTCAGAAATGCCGGTACGGGCGGCACACCTGATGCGAGCTTCATCTCACTTTCTGTTGTGACCGAAATTGCAACAAGGCTTCCCGCCATGGATGCGATGTCGACCTCATCAACCCATATGGCATGCACCACAAGCGTCGCCGGGTTCAGGATGCCGATCTTGTCGAGATACTGCACTGGGGACAAACCGTGTTTTTCCTGCAGCTCCCTCACCTCGCTCTGAGTCTCAGCCACATGGATCTGAAACAGGGTCTCTGTTTCATCGGCCACCCTTCGAGCCTCCCTCAAGGTTTCCTCACTGCACGTGTAGGGTGAATGGCAAAAAAGCCCGGGACGAATCAAGGGGCTCTTTCCTTGCCACTTGTCAATGAATCGGCGGGCCTCGGCCACGTTCTTGTCAGGTTCAGGGACACCGGGGGCGGGAAAATCGATGATCCCCTGCCCTAAGACGGCCCGCATGCCGGATTCTTCCACGGCCTCAGCCACGTTGTCTTCAAAAAAATACCCGTCGCACAATGTTGTCGTGCCGGACAAAAGCATCTCCGCACATGAAAGACGCGTGGCGGTATAGACGGTTTCAGGATTCAGCCAGCGTCCTTCGGCTTCAAATATATGATCGTTTAGCCACGTCATGAGGGGCAGGTCATCGGCCAGGCCCCTGAAAAGGCTCATGGGGGCATGGGTATGGGTGTTGACCAGCCCCGGCATGATGATCCCTCCCCGGGCGTCTATGATCTGGCGGGCTGCAGGCAATGCCTGTCCGGGGGCTTCTTTCTCGACGCGTTCAAGTCGCCCACCCGTTATGCATACCAGGCCTATTTCAAGCACCTCAAAGGTCCTGTTAAGCGTCAGGACGGTGCCGTTATGAACCACGATATCGTAAGGCTTTTCTTCCGGCATGCTATGATGGTCGCCCTTCCATCTGCTATCAGGCACCCCCTTTCGGGCGGATACCTTCGGCAATCCGATTCACATCTTCCATGACCGTGTCTACATCCAGCGTGGTCAGGACCCTGTCTTCCATGAGCACCTGTCCATTGACCATGGCCGTAACCACATCATGGCCGGAAACCGCATAGACGAGGTGGGAGTAAACATTGTACATCGGAACAAGGTGTGGTTGTCTGATGTCAATAATGATGATGTCCGCCTTTTTCCCCCTCTCCAGGGAACCGATTTGATCTTCCAGGCCAAGGACCCTGGCCCCGTCTATGGTGGCCATTCTCACCACGGTTGGTGCATCCATGACCGTGGGATCCAGCGTCTGCACCTTGTGGAGTTTGGCCGCCGTATCCATCTCCTGAAACAGGTCCAAATTGTTGTTGCTGGCGCAACTGTCGGTTCCAAGCCCCACCGTGATGCCGCGGCGCAGGAGTTCAGGCACCGGGGCAATGCCCGACGCCAGCTTCATATTGCTTTCCGGGTTATGGGCCACCTTCACGTCAAAGGCCTTCAGGAGCCCGATATCCTTCTCGGTCACGGCCACGCAGTGGTCGGCAATGAGCCTGGGGCCAAGAAATCCCATCTCTGCCAGGTGTTCGACAGGGGTCCTGCCGTATTTCTCCCTGAGCTGTGCGACCTCGTGCTCTGATTCCGACAGGTGGATGACCATGGGTGCACCATGTTCGTCAGCAATGGCCTTGGCTTTGATAAGCAGGTCAGGAGAGCACAGGTAGGCGGAGTGAGGCTCCACGGCTATGGTAATAAGGGAATCATTCCGCCATTTGCGAATCAGGGACTCCGTGTACTTCAGGCCTGCTTCCACAGGACCATAGTTCGGGGACGGGAAATCATAGAGGACCTCACCCACCACCGCCCTGATCCCGGCTTCCCTGCCTGCGTCGGCCACGGCGTCCTCGAACAGATACATGTCACAAAAAGTGGTTGTGCCTGAAAGGATCATCTCGGCACAGGCGAGGCGTGTCCCTTGATAGACGACTTCAGAGGTGAGCCTGGCCTCGGCAGGAAAAATGTGATCGTGGAGCCAGGTCATCAGGGGCAGGTCATCGGCCAGGCCCCGGAAGCAGGTCATGGCCGCATGGGTGTGGGTGTTGACCAAACCGGGCATGATGATACCGCCACGGGCGTCAATGATCTTTGACGCCCGATAGTGGGAACTCAACTCGGCCTCAGTCTCGATTTCCACAATACGATCCCCGCTGACGGCCACAGCGCCCGTTTCAATCAGGGCGTTGTCGGACGCCATGGTAAGAACCCAGCCGTTTTTTATCAAGACGTCAATCGACTTCATCGGGCAACTTCTCTGCAACGCCCTCGATAATAGCTTGCAGGCGCGGCGCGGCGCCCTCGGCTGCGGCAATGATATCATCGACTTGACAGGGCTGCGGGCTATCCGGAAGATTCATATTGGTAATCACCGAAAGGCCAAGGATAGCCATGCCTCCGTGGGCGGCTGCGATCACCTCCGGGATGGTGGAAAGCCCCACGGCATCAGCACCGATCGTTTTCAGATAGCGAATCTCGGCTCTCGTCTCCAGTGAAGGGCCGGGGAGCCCCACATAAACCCCTTTCTGGATACGAATACCCTTTTCCAGACCGGCCCCCTCTGCGAGAGCCATGAGTTTCGGGTCATAGACTTGAGTCATGTCTGGAAAACGCGGGCCCCATGCGTCTATATTTGGCCCGATGAGGGGATTGCCGCCCGTCAGATTGATGTGGTCTGTGATGAGCATGATGTCTCCCGTATGAAGCACGGGGTTGATCCCGCCCGATGCATTCGACACAATGAGAGTCTTGACGCCCAGTAGCTGCATGACCCTCACCGGCAAGGTTATTTCTCTCATGCTGTATCCTTCGTAATAGTGGAAACGACCCTGCATCGCCAGTGCGGGCTTTCCTTTCATGTTCCCAAACAGCAGCCTGCCTCTGTGGGCAGGAACCGTGGAGATCGGGAAGTTCGGAATCTCCCGGTAGTCGACGGATACTGCTGTTTTCATGTTGCTCACACTCTCACCCAGACCGGTCCCGATCAGCAAGCCCATGCGTGGCGGCTGTCCTATCTTGGATCGAACAAAATTGGTGGCTTGAAAGACTTTATTTTCGTATGATTCCATGGTAAACATCCTTTCACACAGCAAAAATCAATGGCACCTTAGAATAGACGCCTCCTTGGCGTCAAACAGAAATTGGTCGTTAACGAGGCTCTATCTCGGGAATCAAGATTTTCTCAAGCCGGCGCAAGCTCTCAAACGAGGTTATTTGTCTTGGGGAATAGACGAAGATGGCTCAACGGCTAACCAAAACCGGTGTTGTAAGAGCCGTCCAGGGGCGAATCGCCTTGGTCGTCACCAGGCTTGAGCCTGAGTGCGAGAGTTGCAAGGCCAGGCATACCTGCTCATCCCTGGGAGGCGGCGGGGCAAACATGGAGGTGAGGGCCCGAAACACAGTCGGGGCTCAGGTTGGCGATGTTGTCACGATAAGCCTCGGGAGCGCCCCCTTTCTCAAGCTTACATTTTTCGTTTATATGGTCCCCATATTGGCGCTTGTAGGGTCTGCACTTTGTGGATACTGGCTGTCGACATTCTTTACAGCCAATAAAGATCTGTTTGTTGGCGGCTTCGGCGCCTTGGGGTTTTTTGGCTCATTTTTCTGGCTCAGAAAAAAGGCAAATAAGCTTTCCGGCAGACAAGAGTTCATTCCTGAGATCATATCCAAGCAATCCCCTGCGAAGACCATACCGCCTGCAGATGCGAGCTGTCCCGTAACCTGACGCAAAGGGGCCACCAGATGAATAATCAGACCATGTTGGTCCATTCCAAGGCCCCCAGTGCCAGCATCATGGCCAACATGAAGACAAGCGAGATGACATCGGAGGACTTCAGGGAAAAAGTGCTGAGGCTATAAAGTTTTCCTCTGAAACCCCGGCATCGCATGGCATTGTAAACCCTTTCCGCTCGGTCGGAACTTCTGACCAAAAGCATCCCTACCAGGTAAGCAAAGGACTTATAAGTATGCACATTGGTTCCGGGCTGGAAACCTCGAACCTTCATGGCGCTCACTAACCGTATATACTCCTGGTGTATGACATGAATGTACCGGTAGGTGAAGAAAAAGAGATGAACGAGCTTTTTGGGGATCCGCAATTCATACATGGCATGGCCCAAGGTCAAGATAGAGGTCGAGGCAACGAGGGCAATCAACACTGCCATGATCGCATTCGATTTGATACTGATCCGGGCGGCATATAACACCCCCTCATGGGTTGCAACCAGCGGACCGATTGAAAAGAGGGGCTCTCCCTCAAAGGTAAAGGGGAGAAAAACCCACAAAAAAATGACGAAAAGATTGACAGGAACGAGACGACCCATAAGCTGCTTGACCGGCAACCTGACCAACAACGCGATACACAAGCCCAACGCCAGGGCCGACAGAAGTGCCACGAACCGGTCGGACACGGCCACAAGAACGGAAAAAAGGAAGACCAAAACGATCTTCACCCGAGGATCAAGGCGTTGAATCAAAGAATCACGCCCGGATAATTCTTCAATCATCGTGAGCTGCTACCCCTTTCTCCGCCTGTTAGTAAAATACAAGGCCACCCCGACAAGACCAAAGATATAGCCTATACCACCCAACACCTCACTGACTGTGGGGCCACGACCGAGGGCGTCGACCAACATGTTGAGGATAGGCGCCAGCTTCCTGTCCAGGGACTCATCGATAAGGGCCTTGACCTCCTGTCGGCTCAACCCGACAGCCGTGGGAACACGGAGCCTTTGGCCCGTCTTCGGTTCCTCGTCACTTACGCTCTCGGAAACAGGGCCGACTGCCGTGACCTTCTCAGCATTGCCTCCTTTCACATCTAAAACCTCGGCCGAAGTATCCCGGGTGACAGGTGCGACTGCCGTGATCTCCTCGGCCGGTATCACCCACTCCGCCATATGCCCCATGGAAGCCTTCAAGACAACCTTGAGATCGGCCTTTTTGGGCACCTTGAAGGAAAACTCCCCCTGTTCGTCGGTCTTGCCCTCCACAAGTAGGTTTCCTTCCTTGTCGTAAACCAATACCTCGGAATTCTTGGCCTTCTTGCCCCCGCTGAACTTGCTCTGTGTGTGGACCGTATCCCCCTCTACCCAGGCAAAGATCATGACCTTGTGTGCCCAGGCAGGTGCACCGCAAAAAGCGAGCAACAACCCTGCCAACAGGAGATAAAAGGCACAGCGTCCAATGTGCACCCTGGCAGCACTACAATGACGGTTTCGGCACATAGTGTCCCTCCAACAATTCCGGTTTTACCCTCCTAAGAAACAGGGCACAAGCAGCCGTTAACACCCCTTCAATCAACATGACGGGTACATGGGCCACCACCACCAATTTGGCTGCAGGCAAAAAAGCCTCACCAGTCAAATACAGGGACAATCCTACCAGCACGCCGCTGATCAAGACAGCACAAGCACCGCACGCAAAGGCCGTGGCAGTGAATACCACCTGCCTGGTACCCGCGCTCACACCCCATCCAAACAAATAGTAACAAATGACGGCAGGAAGGGCCATGTTCAAGGTGTTTACACCAAGGGTTGTAATACCGCCAAACTGGAAAAGGAGCGCCTGAAGCGCCAGGCCAATCAAAATGGCGGGAAAGGCCTTCCAGCCGAGGAGCAGACCCAACAAGCCGTTAAGGATCAGGTGAACGGAAGAAGGACCAATAGGCACGTGTACCAGGGATGCCACAAAAAAAGCGGCCGAGAGTATCCCCATGGATGGGATCTCTTCTTGATCGAGGCCCTTCAACCCAACAGCAACGCCCGCCGTTGTGAGAGCGGCGCCTGCTATGAGAACGCTCGGGGATAGTACCCCTTCCGAGATATGCACGCTTGCAAAACCCTCCTCTCCGCTATGCTACTCCACAGATTTGAGCACAAAAAAAGCCACGACCGTTGCCATCTTCTGATGACTGTTAACCTTCGTGGCTCGATTTTCCGGTTGTCAAATCCTAAAAGCTGACCAGGGGCTTCAGCCCCTTATTGTTACACTAAAATATTGTACTTCAAGCCATCCCTTTTGTCAACAAAAAGCGACCCTCTGCCCGTCTCCTTCTTGCGTCATCCTATCCATCGTCCTTAAAGACAACCGACCTTGAGGCCATCTCCAAACAGCTATGCATCTGGCTCAAAGATCGTCAGGCAGCGCCTCGTGTTGAAACGGCAAGACCGCAACCCATGGACTAGACCTTGGCCGCTTTTAGTTCCTCAACCAGTCGGTACGGGATGCGCAGGTCCCCTCTGCCGATACCCATTTGGACCCTTGGCTTTGCTGCCCCATGAAAATCTGTCCCCCCGGTCATCACGAGCCCGTGGCGGCGTGCAAGCCTCTCGTACTGAGCGGTGCGCTTGGGCCCATGTTCGGGATAATAGACTTCCAGACCTTTGAGCCCAGCCTCTTTCAAGTGCACCAGGAGACCTTCCAGATCCTCCTCATCCTTTGCGTCAAGGGTGAACGGGTGGCTCAGCACAGGGACCCCGCCCGCCCCCAAAATCATTCGGATGGCCTCATCAGGCAGAAGTCGATACCGAGGTACATAGGCAGGCCCTCCTTTTCTCAAAAACTTCTTGAAGGCGTCACCAACACTTCGAGCTGCCCCTTTGTGGACCAGCACTTGGGCGATGTGGGGCCTTCCGACCTGCCCTCCGCCCGAAATCGATGTGATCTCATCATATTGTACGCGCAGTCCCAAGTCCTGGAGCTTTTCAACGATCCTTACGTTTCTGTTGGCCCGGGCCCGTTGCACTCTCTTAAGGGTTTGCCTCAAGGACGGGTCATCCAGCCGAAGAAGATAGCCCAAGATATGCATGGTACCGGAGGGGACATCGGCACTAATCTCGATGCCGGACAGGATTTCAAGGGAGGGCAATGGTGGATAGCCTAAGGCCTCTGCCGAGCCTTCAACGGTGTCATGATCCGTGATGGCTACAGCCCGGAGTCCTAACTCCTTGGCTCTTTCAATGATTTGTAGAGGCGACAGGGAACCATCAGAGGCGGTTGAGTGGACATGAAGATCCACACAACCTGCGTGTCGGGAGGCTATTTCCATGGGGGAGGATGAAGAAGCTTCCTATATCCCAAGAGCGTCTTCTTGGGCCTCTTCCTTTGTCTTGCACTGAATACATTGGATGGTCACCGGCCGGGCCTTCAAGCGTTTGATCGAAATGTCCTCGCCACAGGTATCGCAAATTCCATACGTACCATCCTCGATTCGGTCGAGGGCTTCACCAATCTTTGCGATCAACTTCCGCTCTCTATCTCGTATGCGCAGCATAAAGTTGCGGTCGGCTTCCAGGGCCGCCCGATCCGTGGGATCAGGGAAACTAGCCTTCCCGTCCGTCATCCCGGATACCGTTTCATTGGCCTCGGCCAGCAAAGTCTGCAAGCGCTGTGTCAAGAGCTTCTTGAAATATTCTACGTCTTTCTTTTTCATTGTACAACCTGCTCAACATGCAAAATGGAGGTCCCCGACCAAAGGCCGAGGCTTCCAAGTTTAGATTATCCCGCTAAAATTTTTTTTATTATCACAGGCCGTAGCCTCTGTAAAGAGAAAAAATCGTTCTGTCAGCCAGTTGGCAATTTGGGGCTGGCAATGATAGATAGACTCTCTGGCAGGCAAGCCGGGAAGAAAGGGGCGTAACAACGATGTTGAACCGCGAAAGTGAGCGCATTCCCCGCTGCTTACGGCGGGGTTAGCGAGCGAATCTGAAAATGAAAAACTTCCTTACGGTGAAGATTCCCCGTGGCTTGCCGCGGGGAGGCTTCAATTTCCCGCTGGGATCCAAAAACGGTGCGGGAAACCGCAGGTTCTGGGTCTGTCTTCTCGCGCTGGGGACTTCATCTGTCTGTGTTCAGCTCGTCATGATCCGCGAGGTCATGTCGAGCTTCAGTGGTAATGAGTTACTTATCGGGCTGGTCCTTGGCGTGTGGCTTCTCTTTACCGGTCTAGGCAGTGCCCTGGGTATCCCATTGGCAAAAAGGCAAAGGCCGGAAAGAGTGCTTTTCCTGGGTCATATCCTCATAGCGCTTATCCCCTTCGGGCAGGTTGCGGCTGTTCGAGGCCTTCCGCTTGTCTGGGTCAGGGGTGAAATGCCGGGACTGACCTCGGCAGTGACTTCCAGCGCTTTGATCCTTATTCCCTACTGTCTTGTCGGCGGCGCAATGATCCCCGTGGCCGGAGCCCTCCTTGGGGGCAAGGAGACGACAAGCAAGGTATATATTGTAGACACCATAGGAGACATTATCGGCGGGCTCCTGTTTAGCCTCCTTTTCGTTTATGCCCTTTCCCACTGGGACAGCCTGTTGGTCGTTGGCCTGCTGAACCTCTTTGCCGCTGCGGCCATGGTGTCCTGTGCGCTCCTTCCTGTCTTGGTTCTGTTGGGCCTGGCTATGATAGCAGTCAGGCCTCTTGATATGTTCAGTCTCTCATGGCGTTTCCCGGGTCAAGCCGTGGTTTTTCACAAGAACACGCCTTTTGCCCAACTCACCATTTCCAGAACCGGCCGGCAGCTCAACGTCCTGCAAGATGCGATCCCTCTGTTTTCCACGGGCGACCTTAAAATGGAGGCTGTCGCCCATCTACCGCTTTGTCAGGTTGCACAGGGGGCCAACATCCTCTTGATTGGCGGGGGGGTCTTTGGAACCATCATGGAAATAGCTAAACACAAACCCAGGCAAATAGACTATGTTGAGCTCGATGCCGCCATCCTTGACCTGGACAAGCTCATCGGCCCAAGCCTTTCCCGTCCCTTTGTACGGGTCCATGTGGGTGACGGTCGCCTGTTCATAAAAAAGACGACCAAAACCTATGACGCCGTCATTGTAGACCTGCCGGACCCTGAAAATACGCAGCTTAACCGATTCTACACCCAAGAATTCTTCGATGAGGTAAAATCCATTCTGACCCCTGAGGGCGTCCTTTCTTTTACCCTGGTGGGGGCCGAAAACTACCTGGAAGAAAAGGGCCTTGCGGTCAATCGTTCTGTTTATGCAGCCCTCGAGACCACCTTCAATCACGTCCTCGTATTTCCTGGAATGACCAATTATTATCTCGCCTCAAATGCTCCTTTGACAATGAACATCGCGGCTGTGTTGGCCAGGCGCAAGGTCGGCACCAGGCGCCTTGTGGACTATGATCTCGCCTCCATGGCAGACCCGTTTCGCATCGACCTTCTCAGACGCCTCCTCACACAGGAAGGCTCACCACCAAACCGGGACCTCTCACCCAGGGCCTTTGGGCATCTTCTCGATCTATGGCTGAAAAAATCTGGGAGCTCCGAAACGCTTCTTCACATCATGTTCCTGCTGATCCTGGCATTTGCGGTCCTGGCATGTCGCAAAGACGCCCTGCGGTTTACTATCCTGACCACGGGATATGCGGGGATGGCCTTTGAGCTTTCCCTGCTCCTGGTGTTTCAGGTGATATATGGCTACGTCTATTTGCGAATTTGTGGCTTCATCACCCTCTTTATGATAGGTTCTGCATGGGGAGCCTTCGTATCCGGTAAGTTCAAGAAGAAGCCCTCCTGGCAGGTCCTTTCCTGTGATGGAGGCCTTGTGCTTCTGGCTGCCGCCACATCCGTCATAACGGTCGTTGGTGTTCGCGTAAAGGCCGAGGCGTGGTTGTTTTCGATGCAATATGTCATCATTCCGTCCCTGATTTTTCTGGTGGCCTTTGCAGCGGGGTGTCAGTTCTCAGCCGTCTCCCGGATGGCCCGAGGTACCGGAGCAGAGATTACCGGTCGTCTCTATCTGGCAGACCTTGCAGGTGCAGCCTGTGGTACTATATTGACAGGGCTCCTGTTCGTCCCTAGAATTGGAATCGTCGGGGTATTGATCTCAATACTCGTCTTGAAAGGCCTCAGCCTTGGGGTCAATATAAACGCTCGAAATTCGATTGTGTAGTTAGGCTGTTCGGCAATTTGTCTACTCTAGGTAACGACTCCACCACTCAGCCGATCATCGTCGGATGCCCATGCAAACATCCCGCAGAGACTTTCTGAAGACCAGCCTGTGCGCCGCCTGCGGTGCTTTGCTTGTTCCGTGGGATCGCGCCTGGGCCGGAGAGGGGTTTTCTCCCACAGATCCCCATCTCAAGGAGGCTTACTTCTACAAGAAACTGGCTGACGGCGTCGTCCAGTGTGGTACGTGCCCTCATGAATGTCTGGTCCTTCCCGGCAACCGTGGAAGATGCCGGACCAAGGTGAACGTTGAAGGCAGTCTCTTCAGCATCTCCTACGGCAATCCGTGCGTTGTCCATGTGGATCCGGTGGAAAAAAAGCCCCTCCAGCAGTTCTATCCCGGAAGCAAGGCCTTTTCCCTGGCAGTGGCGGGATGCAATTTCCGCTGCCTGAATTGCCAGAATTGGGAAATATCCCAAACCAGCCCGGATAAGACGCGTAATTACGATATCCCCCCGGATGAGGTCGTCTCAATGGCTGTGCGTTACGGCTGCAGGAGCATTGCCTACACCTATTCCGAGGCCACGAGCTTTTATGAATACATGGTCGATATATCGGCCAGGGCCAGGCAGGCCGGGATCAAGAATATCTGGGTGAGCAACGCATACATCAGTCAAGCCGCCCTGAACCGACTGTGCGACGTGATCGATGCCGCCAGCGTCAATCTGAAGAGCTTTTCAGATAAGATCTATGGGGATCTGAACGGGGGGCACCTTGAGCCGGTTCTTGAAACCTTCAAAACCCTGCACCGCCGCGGGGTCTGGGTGGAAATCATCAACCTGGTCATCCCAACTTACACGGATGACATGGACATGATTAAAAGAATGTGCGCGTGGATCCTGAAAAATTTGGGCCCTGAATATCCCCTGCATTTTTCCCGATTCTCTCCCCAATACAAATTGGTCCACCTTCCCCCAACGCCGGTTGAAGTCCTGAAAAAGGCCAAAGCAACAGCCTTACAAGAAGGGCTTCATTACGTTTACATCGGCAACGTGCCGGGCCTGGGCGATCAGACCCTGTGCCCCGGCTGTGGACGCACGGTGGTTCAAAGGAGGGGCTACACGCTCGTGTCGAACCACGTTAAACATGGAAAATGCGAGTTCTGCGGGGCTCAGATTAGCGGCCGGTGGGAGTAATCACACATCGCCCTGACGGGGCGACTGTAAAAAGCGTATCACACGCGAGAGGTTCTGCGTATGGATTCTTCTGGCACGCGTAAGACGAAACGGCTTGTGGGGTTCGCTCTTTGCCTTGCATTGATAGTAGCGTGGGGTTCACAATGCGCCCTCGCCTCTGATCATACCGGCGCAAGAGTCCGCCCGCCTGCCGTTGCAGGCATGTTTTACCCCGCCGGACCGAAGCAGCTCAGGCACATGGTCCTTGCCCTTCTGAAAGACGCCCGCGGGGCCGATATGCCTGGAAAGATCCTGGGCTTGGTCTCTCCCCATGCCGGCTATATTTACTCGGGTATCGTCGCCGCCGCAGGATATAGACAGATCGCCCCGTCCACCAGGACGGTGATACTCCTGGGGCCGAGTCACCGGGTCCCTTTGAGGGGGGCGTCCATTCCAGAGGTTGAGGCCTACCGCACCCCTTTGGGGGAAGTTCACCTGGCAAGGCTGGCCTCGACCCTCCGAAAATTGCCCTTCTTTCAAGCGATCCCTGAGGCCCACGAAAGGGAACATTCCCTTGAGGTGCAACTCCCCTTTCTGCAGGTTGTCCTCAAGGACTTCAAGATCGTTCCGATCCTGACAAACCATGCAGATCCCAAGACCCTTGCCACCATACTCGCCCCCCATGTAGATGGAGAGACCCTCATCGTGGCAAGTTCGGATCTTTCCCATTATCATCCCTATGAATCGGCAGTTGCCCTGGATCGAATCTGCACAGGTGCCATCTCCAATGCCAAGTTCTCTGACATGCCCTTATGCGAGGCCTGTGGTAAACAGGCTGTTCTGACATTGATGCATATTGCCGACATTAAAGGCTGGCGCGCTCAGTTGATCGATTACCAGAATTCCGGCGACACGGTGGGCAATAAGGATCGTGTTGTGGGATACGCAAGTATTGGCTTTGTGGAGAGAAAGGAGGCGTCGAGCACCATGAAAGAGACCTTGTCTACCCAGGACAGAAAAGCCCTGCTTAAGCTCGCGCGTTCCGCTATTGAGTCAAGGCTTCTGAAAAACGCCAAGATAGAAAGACCTGAAACGCCCTCTCCTGCTTTGACAAAAAGAGGGGGGTGTTTTGTGACGCTGCACACCCAGGGCCGACTTCGAGGCTGCATCGGCACCATTGAGCCTGTTTCGTCCCTTGCGGAATGCGTGGAAGAAAACGCCCGGAACGCCGCATTTCATGATCCGAGATTTCCACCCTTGGGCGCGGCGGAGCTGTCCAAGATAGATATCGAGGTGAGCATCTTATCGGTACCCAAAAAACTCAGTTTCCAGGACGGAGAGGACCTAAAACGTCAGCTTGAACCCCTCGTGGATGGTGTGATCCTGTCCCGCGGCATGCACCGATCCACCTTCCTTCCCCAGGTTTGGGAACAGGTGCCGGATAAGGAACAGTTTCTTGAGCACCTGTGTCTAAAAGGCGGCATGTCGCCAAAGGCATGGCAGGATCCTGAGACCGAAGTACAAGTGTACCAAGCAGAGGTCTTTGGCGAGGCGGATTCCAAGTAGGCTGGTATCCCTCCAAAATGCCTGGATGAACCCTGTTTAGGGCTCGCGCAAAAACAAGTTCGCAGAATTGGCGCTCAGATTTGGTTCAGATTTGGCCGATCCGATTGAGCAAAACCGGAGGAATAGCGAGCTATTTCGAGGAGTTTGCGAATGAGGCATCGGTCAAAGATAGGCTGAAGCCGAGATGCCAAAATGTGAAGTTGTTTTTGCGCGAGGCCTTAGTTGCCTCCATCCTTAGAATCGTCGGATCGGGACAATAGCCGCCGCCCAACACGCCGGAAAAACCGATGCCGTCGAAGTATCATGCCGGGCACGACACCCGCCAGGTGGTATGGCAAGAACTGGCGTGCCGTCACCTCCCAGCCCATCGCAAAGCGCAACACGGCGTAAGCCCCCCACACCCCTACACCTAGGGCTAACAGGATATTTCCCAAGGTCTTCAATACGTCGCGTTCTTTTTCCCCCATGATGTCAACCTCGTTAAAATGGTAACGTTAACACAGTCTTGAAGAAAATTCGATACGTAAACGTTTGGCCATCTTTTGATGTGCAACGTATCATAGTCGGTCTTGCAAGCGGCAATCAAATCTTCAAGGATCCGCAGTGCTCTTGACAACACGAGCCCTTTTCTGTAGTTATAAAAAAAGAAGGACCTTTGGGAAACGCCTTACACACTTGAACGGCATCTCTTTCTTTCTTGCAACGAGACCATCATTTCACTACGAGGCAGGTGAAGCCATGCTCGCTCCCATTGAGATTGACCCCAACACATTCCTGCGTCAGCACTGCACGCTGCCAGCCTTGCCGGCGGTGGTGGGCGAAATTCAGAGCCTGATCCACGATGCCGATGTGGACATGAAAAGGATAGCCGAGCTGATCAATAGTGATCCGGCGATCCTGGCCCAAGTGCTCAAAATCGTCAATTCCGCTTATTACGGGCTTCCCAGGGAAGTCACAAACGTGCAGTTTGCCATTGCATTTCTGGGCCTCAATGAGGTCTATCGCATGGTCCTTTCCCTGTCTGTGATTAACACCCTGGCCATTGACAAGAAAGATGAACTCAATGAGTTCTGGTTTCACTCCTTCTATGCAGCCCTTTGCACCAAATACCTGGCCAAAAAATACGAGCCTCACCTATCGGTTGAGGAGCTATGGTCAGCGGCCATGCTGCATGATATCGGCAAGCTGGTTTACCTGAAGTTTTTCCCGGATCACTACCGGGCCCTAATCGCTTATTGCAAGGAACACGGCTGTCTATTTAGCGAAGCGGAAAAGCATTTTTCGCTACCATCAAGTGCCTTTTTGGGCACCCTGCTGTGCGAGCACTGGAGACTTCCAAATGAGATCAGACAGGCGTGTGAGTTTCACACGTTAGAGGATCTTTCAGGCATGAAGGCCGGCAGCCCGTCAATGCGTTTTCAGTGGATGATCTGCCTGGGAAATTTGCTGACTGTTCTCTCCACCGGCGAGCTGAGCAATACCACGAAAGAAAGAATAGCTGACGCAGCAAGGACGGCGCTGGATTGTACGGAGGAACAGTTTTTGGCCATGATGGGAGACATCTACGAGTTAAGGATAGACGTAGAAACATTTATGGAGCAGTTGCACTAAAGCCAGCACTGTTAGACCGTTTAAACTGCTTAAACCCGCGTCAACTGTGCCTTTCCCAGAAAGACCTTTAATTCATGCGTGTAGCCAGGTATTACAACAACCACGACATCCGGGTAGAGAATATCCCAACGCCTGAGATAGGCCCGGGTGAACTCCTGGTGCGTGTAAAAGCCAGCGGTATCTGTGGCAGCGATGTCATGGAATGGTATCGCATCAAGAAGGCCCCTCTGGTGCTCGGCCATGAGATTGCCGGAGAAGTCGTTAAGGTCGGCCAAGGCGTAGACCGTTACAAGAAGGGGGATCGAGTCGTTGCATGCCACCATGTCCCATGCAACCGTTGCCGTTTCTGCCTGAGGGGACATCATACGGTCTGTGATACCCTGCGCAGCACCAATTTCGACCCTGGCGGTTTTGCCGAGTACGTGCGTTTGCCTGCCATCAATGTGGACCGTGGGGTCTGTCTTATTCCGGACGGGGTCTCATTTGAGGAAGCCAGTTTCGCAGAGCCCCTGGCCTGTGTGCTCCGTGCCCAAAGAATTGCAGGGCTTGGTCCAGGGGACACGGTGGTGGTCATGGGAAGCGGGATTGCAGGCCTGCTTCACATACAGCTTGCCTGTACCATGGGGGCGGGTCGCGTGTTGGCAACCGATGTGAGCGAGAACCGCCTGGCAACCGCCAAGAGGTTGGGATCCGACATCGTCGTCCACGCACACACAGATGTGTCGTCTGAGCTTCGCGGGGCCAATGATGGTTGGCTGGCAGACAAGGTGATGGTGTGTACGGGTGCAAGATCGGCCAACCTGCAAGCCTTGGGATTGGTGGAACGAGGGGGCACGGTCCTGTTTTTTGCGCCTACGGATCCAGGGGTCACGATTCCCGTCTCCATCAACGATCTTTTCTTCCGAAATGATATCACCCTGACGACCTCATATGCCGGAAGCCCGGCAGATCACGTAATCGCCTTGGCGCTCATTCGAGCCCACCGGGTGCGGGTCAGGGATATGATTACCCATCGGCTGAGCCTGGAGGAAACCAGCCAAGGCTTTGAATTGGTGGCCAAGGCCCAGGATTCCATCAAAGTGATCATCGAACCGCACAGATAACACCGTGGTGCTGCCCGTATCGTTTGGGCAGTGCGTTCGCTCTTGCGGTTCGCGACGCAGGGTTTTTCATCTTAATCGCCCAATCCAACAGAGGAAGGAGACGGCTATGGCAGATGCAGAAGGCCTTTTGGAGTCAAGGAATGTGTCCGAAATGCCACCAGAACAAGAAAAAACCCAGGGAAAAACGATCAAAGGGGCCAACAACCTCGGGTGGGGCATGAGAAATCGCCTGTCCCGCCTCATTAAACCGGATGGGCGCTGCCAGTTTTTGCCCATCGACCACGGTTATTTCCAGGGCCCCACAAGGTGTCTTGAGAGGCCGGGTGAAACCGTCAGAGACCTCCTTGCCTATGCCGACGGCCTGTTTGTCACCAGAGGCGTTCTGCGAACCTGTATCGACCCGGATGTCAATACGCCCATCATCTTGAGGGTTTCAGGGGGTACCAGCGTTATCGGGGAAGATCTATCCGATGAGATCATCACCACCGCTGTGGAAGAAATGATCCGACTCAACGTGGCGGCCGTGGGTCTTTCCATCTTTGTGGGAACGGATTACGAAAAGCAGACCCTGGAATCCCTGGCCTGGCTCGTCAATGAGTGTGAGGACTATGGGATTCCAGTGATGGCGGTCACGGCGGTCGGCAAAGAGCTTGCAAAAAGAACCGCGCGCTATCTGGCCCTGTCTTGCCGTATCGCCGCTGAGCTGGGCGCAAAGATCGTTAAGACCTATTACTGCCCTGAAGATTTTGAGAAAGTCACCAACGGATGTCCAGTCCCCGTAGTCATGGCAGGCGGACCAAAATGCGAAACAGAGCTGGAGGTCTTTGATTTTGTTTTCGACGGCCTGCAGAAAGGGGCGATCGGCGTCAATCTGGGGAGAAATGTCTGGCAAAACCCCCATCCCGTGGCCATGATGAGGGCCTTAAATGCCGTTGTACATGATGGCGCCACACCCAAGCAGGCCTTTGATCTGTTCAAGAGCCTGCAAAAGGCCTGACGACGTCTTTGACCCTGACAAACAGCGCTGCTTTGCCTTTACCCAGACCGTCGTGCATCAGCCATCCCCCTGAAGTCTCTGACAAAAAGGGAATACCTGCTCCAGACACAGCCCCCCTCATCAGGGACGCAATGACGGGCCTTCAGAAAGCGGGCCGGTCAGTCCGCCAGCCCCGAGGTATCTTCCTCCCTGGCTGCCGGACCGGTGTAATCGGCCAGGCTCTTGTGGATTTCCACCGGCGGCACATAGCGCCGGGCGACTTCTACCGTGTCTCCCGCACTGAGCTGGTCAAAGAGAAAACCAAACTTTTCTTCCAAACTGACGCGAATGGCACCTCGCACCTCGTCTGGCAGCGCCCAGAGTTCTGCCTTGAAAGGACCCAAGCCCTTCTTCCGTGTTTTATAGATGAACTGTTCTTCTGTCTGGCCCTCTTTGTGTTCGTTGGCATGAGTCGTCTTGATATGATCGTAGATGCGTTGGCGAAGGTCGTCCGGAAATGCCGTGTGGTCATATACGATATTCTGAAAGCCAGTGGCCAGATGCACCTCTGTGGCCTCGTTTTGCACAAACTGGTGGAAGGCCTCGTCAGGCAGCGTCGATGCCCCGTGCTGGACCGCCCCGCCCATGCCGTAGGCCTGGCGGGCGACTCTCGATAATGCCTTGATCACCTTGAAATCTATCTTGACCTGGGCCAGGGTCCCATCAGGCAGAGGAACGCCCCCATGGGAGGTACCGGTCTGGATACTGATCTTGGAAAGCCCGACCATCCCGTGCGGCAGGCTTCGGTTGTAACCATCCATATAGGCACGCAGTTCGATCTCGTCGCTGTTTTTTTCACCTATCTCGCCGATTTCGCCACCCACTGAGATGGTCACGCCTTCAGGCTCTCGTTCACGGATAAAGGTCGTCAGGTTCGCACATATCTCGTAATTGTTACGCTGTTGCTCATCCACGGTAGAGCAACTCAGGTCCACCAGAGTGGACGTATCGATATCAATGTTGTAGAAGCCAGCCTTTATGGCCTCGCCTGCGAGGTCGGACACGGCCTGAAGTTCGCCATCCCGATCGGTCTTGAACTTCTTTGCATTGACCTGAAAGTGGTCCCCCTGAACAAACAGAGGCCCTCGATGGCCTTCCTTGATCGCAGCCGCCATGACCACACTGAGGTATTCGGCCGGCCGCTGGCTGGTGTATCCGATCTCAGAGCGGGCAATCTCAAAAATCAGGGCACCAACTTTTCTGGGCAGGGCAGCCCTGAAAACAGCGCGGGCACTGTCATAGGCCATGGCCCGCAGATTGATGGCGGGCACGGTAAAATTGACTGGAACCTCGCCCCGGCCCCGGGCCATGTAGAGCCCGTTAATCGATGCCGGATAAATACCCAACACCTGACCAAGCTCCCATAATATCCACCTGGCAGCAGCCAGTTGTCCGGGCTCGCCGAAAACGGCCTTTTTGGCCAGTATGTCCACGGGGGCGCCACGCAGTTTGTTTTCATCTTGAACTGCCACCTTCCCGCCATCATCTACAGATACTGAGCCGTCCATCTCAGCTACCAGGCTTTGCAGTGCTTCGGTACTCATTGGCTACCTCCTTCATGCGATCGTTATGGGCCGTTCAAAAAACCCTATGCCTTGAAAATCGGCCACGCACTTTGTCACGGGCCATGGATTTCATGCCTCCAGGCGACAACGCGCCGGTCGGTCTCTTATTATCAACCCGGAGACAAAGAAGCAAGCCCCTGATGGGGGCACTACCCCGTGATCTGTACCTTCAGGTACAGGTCGCCCCTTCCGCCTTCCGGCATCTCTCGCCCCATCCCTTTCAAGCGGAGCTTGCTCCCTGCTGAAACGCCTGGCGGTATGGTCAACAAAAAGGTCTTTTTCTTAAAACCTTGTGCGATATTGACGAGCTTGTGGACGCCGAACAGGGCCTCACGCTGGCTCACGGACACAACCCCGTAAAGATTCGGGTCACCTCCCACATCAGCAGGGCGGATCACCTGGAGGCGCGGGGTTGAGCGTTTCCTGGTCAGGCCCTGAAACTTCTTGCCCGTCCCCGTTGTCGGCAGCATCTCAAAAAGTTTTAAAAAGATGATGCCGAACATGAAACCACCAATATGGGCCCACCACGCAATGCCGCCCATTTGAGCCGAGGGCCCTGCAGCGCTGAGAAACTGAAACAAGAACCACACGCCCAGAAAAAGGAATGCCGGGATCTCTAAAAACTGGAAAAAGAAAAAAATCGGCACCAGGGTGAGTACCTTGGCTTTGGGATAGAGAATGAGGTAGGCGCCCATCACACCTGCAATGGCGCCGCTGGCGCCAATGGTGGGCGTCTGAGAGTGCCAGTTGAGAGCCAGGTGAGAGATCCCTGAAGCCAATCCGCACACCAGATAGAAGATGAGATAGCGAACGTGCCCCAGCCGGTCTTCCACGTTGTCGCCAAAGATGTAAAGAAACCACATGTTGCCCAATAAATGAAGAAAACCGCCGTGCAGGAACATGAAGGTGAGAAAAGCAATCGCCTGCTGGCCAGTGCTGAATAAGACCGAGATCTGGGGAACAGAATATCGGGCCGGCAGAAGTCCGTAAGTCTTGATGAATGCACCAAGTCGTGGCCCTTGTGACAGTTCTATGAAAAACACCAGGACATTGATCGCAATAATGAGACTGTTAACAACGGGATAGGTCTCTGCCCGGATCGTGTCTCGAATAGGAATCATGACGACAGCAGATTATGAAAGCCAAAAACAGAAAGACCTCCGAAAAGCCCCCTCTCAAAGGTCTCGTAAACCGGATGCTACCATTGGAGATCTTCGTCTCCCCCATGGGTCACCAGGGACCATGGTTCCAGGATATCCTCGGAAATGCCTTCGATGAACCGCGATGGCCTGGACAGCACCATCGCTGTACTTCGATCATAAATATTGATGGGATAGCTAAAGTAAAGATTCTCTTTGGCCCGGGTGGCGGCCACGTACATGAGACGAAGCTCTTCTTCCATGTCTTCATCGCTGCGAACGGCATACATAGCCGGGAACCGGCCCTCCAGGGTCCAGATCACAAACACCGTGTGCCATTCCAGCCCTTTGGCTGAATGAATCGTGGAAAGGACCAATTGCTCATCATCATAATCGGTGGCAAGCATATTGTCGATGCTGGCACTGGGGGGCTCCAGGGCCATATCCGAGAGGAATGCTGCAAGGCCGTCGTAACGTTCCATGATCATGACGAGGTGTTCAAGGTCCTTGGCACGCTTGGGATAATCGTCAAATTTCCTTTCCAAAACAGGCTGATAATACTGCACAAGTCTCGCCCCAACCTCGGCCACGGGGAGCGGATCTGTCTCAAGGCTTTGCATCGCCTGCCTGAACCTTTCAAAGACTTTGGCGTATCGAGGCTTTGGCTCTATGGTCGTCAGACCGGCAACGCCCCTGCCGGAGCGCAATACCCCCTGAAATATCTCGTCCGCCGCCCTGGGCCCAATGCTTTCCAACAGCAGCAGGACCCGATGCCAGCTCACAGAATCTTGGGGATTGGCCAGAATCCTCATATGAGCCAGAAGATCTTTGATGTGGGCGGTCTCCATAAACTTGAAGCCGCCCACCTTTACAAAGGGAATGTCCCTGCTGTTCAGCTCAATCTCAAGGTCAAAGGCGTGGTAACTGGAGCGAAACAACACCGCGATCTCACCCAGGGGAACACCTTCTTCTCGCAGTTCAAGGATCCTCTGGGCCACAAACTGTGACTGTGCGTGTTCATCTTCTGCCATCACCAGGGCCGGAGGAGCGCCGTCTTTCTTCCTGGTAAAGAGGACCTTCGTGTATTTTTCTCGCGCACGATTTATAATGACGTTGGTCAGGTTGAGGATAGGCTGGGTGCTGCGGTAGTTTTCTTCCAGTTTGATGAGTTTTGTGTCTGGAAATGTTGTTGGAAAATCCATAATGTTTCCGAAGTTGGCCCCGCGGAAGGCATAGATCGATTGGGAGTCATCGCCAACGACCATGACATTATTGTGCGTCGCAGCCAATAGTCTGACAATATCGGCCTGAATCTTATTGGTATCCTGGTATTCGTCCACCATGATGTAATGATAGATTTGAGAAAGTGTCTCCCGCACGTCCCGGTGCTCTTCAAGCAACGTCTTCAGACCGACAAGTAGATCGTCGTAATCCATGAGAGAATGCTTCTTCTTATATGTCTGGTACGCCTCATAAAGGCGGAGAAGGTCGGCAGTGTCCTTTGCGAAATGGGGATAATCTTCCAGAATAAGAGTCTCAACGGGGATCACCTTGTTCACCGCCTTGCTGTAGATATTGGCAATGGTCCTCTTGCGGGCAAAGCGGCGTTGTTTGAGATTGAACTTCAGTCTTGCGCGGAGTAAATTGATCACGTCTTCTGCGTCGGCCCGATCCAGGATATTAAAGCCTGCCTCAAAACCGAGCTTCCGGGCATATCTTTTCAAGATCAAGTTGGCAAAGGAATGAAAGGTGCCGCCGGCCACCTTTTCACAGCGCTGATCCAGCAGGGCGGCAGCCCTGCGAAGCATTTCCATCGAGGCCTTTCGTGTGAAGGTGAGCAACAGGATAGAACCCGGGGAGACCCCTTCTTCAACGAGCCTGGCAACCCGGTATGTGAGGGTGCGCGTTTTGCCACTGCCCGCCCCCGCAATGACCAGCAGAGGCCCTTGCAACGTCGTAACGGCCTCATATTGGCCAGGGTTCAGAACATCCCTGTAGGGGATGGAAAAGACCGACCCTGCGGGCTCACACGGCTCTTTTTTGATGAGGTATCGTCTCATAAGACATCGAGAGGGAGTTTAGCGCCGGTAGTTCGCAATATCCTTTACAAAACTTTCAAAGTCATTTTCCAGCAAAAAGCGAGATATCATCGCACTCACCTGATCGGCTGTATCAACGCGATAAACCCCTTTTTCGTCAGGCCCTGAGACCTTTTTGGCATTTGCCACAATGGCCCGAAGGGAAGCCGTGGTCATTTCTACCAGGGCACGCACCACGATGGTATCTTGCACCTCAGACATGGGCTCACTCCTTGCGTTGTGTTGATGGCAGGTTATCAGTCAAAACAGGTATCCTCAAAAAAGGAAGTACAACCTCGAAAAGGCCTGCACAATTTCCTTACCGGAAAGGGACGAGGATATCACATGGGGTATGAAGGGTGTTGAGTTGGACAATAGCTCCCGTAACAGGTGTGGTCACATCCCAGCGGTTGTCGTTTCTTATGTGCCCGGCAGCGGCACGGTATGTTTAAAAATGTTAAAACAGTAATCCATAGACATGGCATTCTTGGGGTTTACGTCTATGAACTCAACCCCGATACCCTTGTCAGATACATGGGCCACCCTGGACCTCAGCTGCATGGCCTTTTTTTCAGAAGGAAATTTCGTGATCAGGTAGATTTCATCTCCGCTCTTGAACTGTGATGGATCCTCCGTCCGAACATACACCCCATAGAGGCCAAAGTTCCGTATTTCCCTTAACCCCTGCCGCCCCCTGATCATCACCCCCAGATGAAAGTCTATCCGGGGGCTTTTCCTCTTCTCCTCTGACGGGTTCGCTTTCACTGTCAAATAGGCATCGTTTCTCGAGTGGGCCTGCTGTCAAGCGAAGATGGCCCTTCCGTCCGCAACCTTCCTTGTTTGATACCTATATGACGTTTCTTGAAATGTCAACGGACTGGCAGCAAAAACAGGGGCGCCCGTTAAAGGACGGGGTAAAACAATCATGTTGGCCAACAACTTATCTGTTTGGAAAAGGCCCCTCTTGCGAGCTCATCAAGTTTCTGTCACCTTGATTTGTCGTGGCTTTTCACCGGCAACAAAGACCCGCCAAACCTCCTTGAAGGCCCTCTCCAGGTTCCCGGCAAATCGGGCGGTATCAAAAAGCGGTTCTGACAAGCGATTCCTTGCAAGTTTTTGCCTCACACGGACCAGGTCGTCTGGATTCTGGGCGAGCCTCACGGCAAGGGCTTCATATGCCTCCAAGCTGTGTGTAATGAGTTCAGGCAGCCCGATGGCCATGAGCATACTCGAGGAAGCCCGCGATGCAAAATGGCTCCCCTGTAATGTTATCACGGGGACCTCTGTCCAAAGGGCATCGGTCGTCGTCACGTGTCCGTTGTAACTTATCGTGTCCAACGCCAAGTCCGCGAGTCCGAGTCGGGCCAGATGTTCTTCCTTTGTTGGTGTTTTTTCTGCAAAGACGAGCCGTTGTTTCCTGATTCCTCCTTTTTCTGCTTCCCGCCTCAGGTTGTTTCGCGCCGCCTTGTTCATCTGCCGAAGCCACAAAACGCCTTTCGGAACCCGTCTGAGGATCTTCATCCAGGCGGCAAACGTTATGGCATCAATCTTATACGGCTGGTTAAATGAGCAGAATACGAAGTCATCCTGGGAAAATCCCAGGTCTTGTTTTTTCAACTCCTTATCTGAGATGCCCCGGCTGGGATGAGTAACCATATAGCTGTGAGGCATATAGACGAATTTCTCGCTGTAGTAAGGGGCATGATCCTCGGGCGTCACGATTCTGTCCGTGATAAGGTAATCAATGAAGCTGGCCCCGGTTGTGCCTGGAAAGCCGAGGTAGCTGACCTGAACCGGGGCTGGGCGCAGGGCGCAGATTTCCATTCTGTTGCCCCAGGTGTGTCCGGTCAAATCGACAAGAATATCGACGTGATCTTCGTATATGCGCCTGGCTGCATCTATATGGCCCAACTCGCCGAAAACGATGAACCTGTCGCTGTCTTTCTCTATTCGTTTTCTGTACGGACTTCCGTCATCCATGCCATATGAATAGCAATACACTTTGAACTTGGTTCGGTCATGCGCCCCAAAGAGGCTCAGCATCGCATGGGCTACAGGATGATTACGTATGTCACCTGAGAGATAGCCGATAACCACTTTCCTTCTTGACGATATGCGATCCTCAAAGGAAAAGTCCGCCCTGGACGTCGATACAGCCCTGACAATCTCAGTGCTCCATGACCGTGCCACGGCAAGATTTCGAGATGGATCACCGTGTCTCGCAAGGCTAACGAAAGGCGTCTCCGGAACTCTTGTGCCGGTCTCCAGTGCCTCTTGCGTCAGGCCGTCGAGTTTCGATGACAGGCCCTCAAGCTTCTGCCAGGCGCACGTCCTTTGGTACTGGTGGAATAGCTCGCCATACACTTCAGCGAAGTCTGGTTTGATTTCCAAGGATTTTCGGTACGAGGCAATAGCCTCATTCACCTTTCCGTAATGCTTGAAAGCCATGCCCATGTACGCATAAGCCTCAGCACAATCCGGCTTCAGTTCCACGGCCTTCTGGAAGCACGAGATGGCTTCACCCATATTGTATTGTCGAACAAGCGCAATGCCCAGGCCCATGAAGGCTTCAGCGTAATCCGGCTTTACTGTCAGTGCCTTCTTATAACATAAGACCGCCTCGGCAATCCTGCCCTGCTTCACAAGTACATGACCCATGTTGTTGTGGGCCCCCGCCAGGTTCGGGTTGAGCTTCAGAGCCTTTCGAAAACACGACAGCGCTTCCTGCGAATTCCCATGATTGACAAACGCATTGCCGAGGTCGTTGAAACAGCTTGGATCTTCAGACCCATGCTCAATGGCCTTAGTGATCAACCGTATGGCTGTCCCCGTCTCGCCGACCTGATCAGCTACGACACCCAAAAGATGTAAGGCCCTTGTATCATCGGGGGCAACCTCAAGTATTTTTCTGTAAATCTCTTCCGCCTTCTCTAACTGCCCTGCATGATGGTATTGCATCCCTCTTTCAAGCTCGTGTTCAACTTTCTCAGATGCACCCATCCTGCGGATGAAGTCCTCGTAGGTCGGCTTTTTCTCCATATCGATTTCTCAGCAAACCACTTTCAGAATCCGGGGCTCATTTCTGTCCGGAGGGGCGGGAATGCTCTTCGGATAGCCAACAATGATCGGGGCGACGATTTTACAATCTCGGGGCATTCCAATCGCCCGAAGAATCTCAGGAGCCCTGATGTTAGAGCCCAAACCGATCCAGCAGGTGCCCAGACCTCTTGCGACTGCGGAGAACATCAAGTAGCACGCCGCAAGTGTGCAATCTACGTGGACTGACGGGATATCCTCGGCACCCACGATGTAAATAAGACATGGGGCGTTATAAAACACGTTGAAGCTCTCTTTTCTCAGGGCGGTCTCGTACTTCTTGACGGGAGCCCCGGGGTTGCCTTCAATATCTGCAAGAAAATTCTTCTTGCTCTCATCGGAAAGCCTTTTCATCCATCGCCGGTCCTGGATAATGATAAACCTCCATGGTTGCCCGTTCCCAGAACTCGGTGCCAGACAGCTATCCCCGATAATCTCTTCAATCAGTTCCAACGGTATGTCCTTGTTCTCAAAATCCCTGATGGATCGTCTCCGCCTCAAGAGTTCCGAAAAATCAGCCATGGTGTTTGTCCCTTCTTTCATCGCGAGCCGTGCGGCCCTGGGCCCGATGAAGTTGGAAACGGGAGCAACGGAGAAAGGGGGGTGCCCGTTGCGTTGCCCTGCCGAATCAAGGCCTGTTCCAAATTCTTTCTTGCCGAAGCAGACTCAGGATCTATTCGCAAGGCCTTGGAAAAATGTTGAATAGCCTTATCGAATTTCCCCTGTTTTGCCAGAGCAATTCCCATGTTGTTCAGAGCCCGTGTGTTGTTGGGATCCAGCTTGAGGACCCCGGAAAAAAGGGCTACCGCTTTTTCAATGTCTCCCTGCATGGCGAACACAATACCCAGATTATTCCTGGCCGTGATATGGTTCGCAACGAAATGAAGTGCCTTTTGATATTCACTGACAGCCATACTAAGCTTCCCCTGGTCCTTAAAGGCATTGCCCAGGTTGATATGGGCATTCACATATTGAGGCGTAATGCGCAAAGCCTCGAGAAAATGCCCTATGGCTTCATCGGTCCTGCCCTGCCGGCTTAATGCCAGTCCCAATTGGTTGTGGGCCAATTGATTGTTGGCCGTGACCTGCAGGGCGTGTTCAAACAGTGTTTCGCTGTTTCTCCAGTAATGTGCCTGGAACCAGGCAGAAAGGGCCAACGCAAGAACCAGAAGACCCGTAGCCACGGAAAGAACAACCTTGTGGCCGGCCCAACGGGGAATCATGCCGGACACACCCCAGGTGACAGAGATGAACAGACCGATCATCGGCAAATAGGTATACCGGTCCGCCATGGCCTGGCCTCCGACTTGCAAAATGCCGATAACAGGCACAAGCATCCCGAGGTACCATAGCCAGCCAACGATCAAATAAGGACGCGAGCGCATTTGCCGAAAGGTGACGATCGAAATACTTATCAACACCAGGGTTGCACCGACAACCTGCCATGCCGGCAGGCTGTTCATGGGATGCGGGTAGTAGACTGCCAAATGGCTTGGCCGGATCATCTTCACCATATAGCCGACATAGGCCACCAAGGCGTTTGCGATGCGGCTTTGAAAAGAGATCTGTTCCAGGGATTGCACAGCAGGGCCATGCCGCTGGACAAGAAAGGTGACGATGCAGGAAGCGAGCGCGAGTGCAAAAAGAGGCAGTTTCTCCCGAACCCGCTTCCAGGCCTTTTTCAGGTTGTCTCTTGTGGATGAGAGGCCCAGACGGCTTAACGGCCAATAGTCCAGGAGGAGGAGTACGAAGGGCAAGGTGACCAACATCGGCTTGGCCATCAATCCCAATGCAAAGGAGAGCCAAACCACCAGATACCTCCAGGGGCCGGGCCGTTCCGTGTACCAGGCATACGCCAGCATCGCAATCATGCAGAAGAAACCGCTCAGGACGTCTTTACGCTCTGCCACCCAAGCGACCGATTCAACATGAAGCGGATGCACCGCAAACAAGGCGGCAACCAGGGCCGGCCTCCAAACAGCGCTGGTCATCCGCGTGAGAACCAAGAACAGGAGTATGGTGTTTGCCACATGAAAGAACAGGTTCGTCAGGTGATGTCCCTTGGGGTCCAATCCATACATCTCGCAATCAAGCATGTGAGATAGCCAGGTTAACGGATGCCAGTTGGACATATCTCCAGAGGTGAAGGCCCATCCCACGTTTTCCCAGGTCAATCCGGATCTCACGTGGCGGTTGCTGGTCACGTAGCCATTGTCGTCGTAATTGACGAAGTCATGGGTTCTCACCTGCCAATAGACACATAGCGTTATCGTGGTCAAAAACAAGCAAATAGAGCTAAGAAGCAGCAGCTGATGGGACCTATCCGTCATTTATTGTGTAGCCCACCCGTCGGGGTAATGGAGTCATGGAGGGAATGCTCGTGAAAAGTTGGCACACTATGTCCAACACGCCCGTTTCATTGGTATCCTTCAAGAAACTCCCGATACTCTCACAATGGCGATGATGAGCTGCTGTGCCAGCCGCTTCATGCGCTGAAAGAGCCAGCGAGGCGCCTTGCCACCATGAAGGGGGCTGTCTGCAATACCGGTTCTTTTCACACTTTTTTCTTGAATTCTAGACGGCTGGGGCTGTAATCTTAATCGAGAAGCGCCGCCTGCCCTAGCAGTCCTTATACAAAAAATGCCATGTTTCCTCAACAAGGCATTGACAGTGGAGGAAGCGGTATCGAGTAAGGTGGTTTTTGGCAGCCAGGCCGATTAATGCGGAAGAAGGAGACGTAAGCCACATGAGCACTGCACTTGATGAGTTTGCCGATCGTCTGCAAGAGGAGATCAACCAGGACGTCATTGAGACTTATGGACAGAAGGTGTATGAGCGCTGGCGTCATCCAAGGTTTTCGGGATCCATGGAAGATCCCAGTGGATACGGTCGTGTAACCGGAAACTGCGGTGACACCATGGAGATTTTTTTGCGAGTTGAAAATGGTATTGTCTCCGATGCCTCCTTTACCACAGACGGCTGCGGTTGCAGCGCGGTATGCGCTTCAGTGGCCTGTGAGTTGGCCATTGGGGGAAAAACCGAACCCCTCTCAGATATCACCGGTGAAGCGATCCTCGAAGTCCTCGGCGACCTTCCTGAAAAAGAGGTTCACTGCGCCTTTTTGGCGGCCGACACCCTGCAGTCCGCCTTGAAGACGTGCATGAAAAGCTGAGAGCCTTGAAGCGGCTTGTCATTCTGGCTTCATGAGAAAACCACACTCAGCCGGCACTCGGAACACTCAGGTCTTGATCCGGGTACCTGCTTGAGTGTCTGACACCTGCCTCCCGATAAGGAAAAACCTCCCAGAAAAGTAGGAAATCCCCACCCCTGAATGGGGGCGACGCCCCATTGACCGGCCCCGAATATATCCTTAGACTGTTCGACAAATGCGGGATGAATCCTCTCAAAAGACTGTGGGGCCACAAACAAGCGGCGAAGACGAACGGAGGTAACCAATGAACCTCAAAATCGGCATACCCAGCACCTGACAGAACGTGGACTGTTCTGTCAGGGCCTCCAAGCAGCACCCCGGTGAAATCATGTCATCCGCAGGGTCGAACTGGGATGCTAAGTCCATCACCTTACATGTTTTGTTAGTGTTTCATCTCTGAATAAAAATCGCAAAGGGGGGTTCAGAAATGAAAAATGCGACACAACCAAGGTACGAAGAAGAGGTGGTTGAAGGGAGGCAACATGACCGATTCAAAGTCCACGACGGCGGCTTTGCCGAGCTGTGCCCTAAGTTTACGGTAATGGGTAAAATCATGGATATAAGCAGGGGCGGGTTTTCGTTTCGTTACGTTGCCAGCAAAGCGAGGACAAACGGATCGGCCAATATGAATATATTAACGACCGATGGCCGTTTTTGTCTAGCGAAAGTCCCGGTCAAGACCATCCGGGACTCCGCAATGCCTCGCGAATTCTCTTTTGGTGCTATAACATTGCGGCATTGTGCCGTGCAATTTGGGGAGTTGACACCCAGGCAGCAAGTTGACTTGGAATATTTCATCCGGTCTTACGCCCTGGGTGGTGTGCGTGCAAGTCGTTCTTCCGATGCCAAAGAGCCAGGACACGACCGGATGAGTCCGCATCTTTCTTAATACCGGGAGTAGGAAATAGGTTCCATTTCCTAAGTTTCTGTCTTGGGAGTCAAACATGCAGCGCCCGTTCGTTCCACTCTCTCGAGGCGCTGAGTTCGCAGAGAAAAATCCTTTTCAGAGACTTCCAAGTCTTTCTCTTTGTCTCACGCTATGAGTCGCACTTTCAAGTTTTCTTCGCGCATGCCGATAATAAGTCTTAGACTAAAAGTGATGGTTTCGTAAAAAGTCGATTTTGCTCGCTCCGTGAACATTTTGGGCGCCCTTGAGGTGCTCAGCTAAAATGCTAAAACTCGGGCTAACACCCTCAAACAGTTAGCATTTCTTAACGCTGAACACCTCAAGTGCTTTCTCCCCAAAATGCTCAATTTCGCTCACAAAAGACTTTTTACGAAACCATCAAAACTAGCGCGCAAAAGAAGGTTTTTTTCAATGGCACGATTCCAAAGCAGCTGGGCTCCACCGGAAATATTAACCAGTGACCTGACCGGTTTCTATGCCCTGTTCCGGTCCGTCGTTCGTTTTGCAGTAGGAAAATATGGCGGAATCATGGCGACAGACCCGGCAACGGGCACAACTTACGTGGACATCCCCATCTGGGCAGAGGATGCCTGTTTCCAAGAGTTGGCGCAATTGGTAGGACCTGGCAAACCACTTCATAGTTTCTTGCCCTTCCTGGTTGACTAGGGGGTTGCGCAAAAATAACTTCGCATTTTGGCATTTCAGTTTCAGCCCATCTTTGACCGATGCCTCATTCTTGAACTCCTCGAAATAGCTCGCTTCATGATGCCCCCAATCTATGGTTGACCCAAATTGAAGGCTCGAAAACCTTCTGCAATGAGGTGTACTTATAGTACGTCACAGTGACCGAGGGTGCAGCGAAACGCGGAACTTGGACCTCTTGCGCGCCATCAATCCCGGCAAGATCTCTCTTGACCGGCCTCCTTTGAGAGACCCGCAACATGATGTGTGATTTTTCAAACCCTTTGTGACCTCAGTGGTCCTACCTTGACGATCACAGTTGGAATTGAATACAATTTTACAAGATCATTTGAACTCCGGTCCAAAGATAAAATGACTGCAACGGGGCCACCCCGCGGGAGAGAGAAGCCCTATCCTTCCTATCATCTGTTTATTATCAGGACCTGTTGCACTCTTCAGGCAATTGGAGGATTTTCTGATGGCCGATAAGCCAAGTTACGAAGAATTGGAACAAAGGGTCGAGGCGCTGGAGAAAGACGCGCGGAATCACAGGGCCGTTGAGGATGCCTTGAAGGATTACGTATCATGCCACTCTGTTCTTGCCGTCTTGCATAATGTTGAACAAAAGGAGACAGAGGAGGCACTTCTTCAGACTGTTGTATCAGAGATCGTGGAGCAATATGGGTTCTCCATGTCGTGGTATGGCCGATACGCTAACGGGGAAATCAGGCCGATCCTGTCCGCCGGTCGTGTGGATAGGTATCTGGATGACCTCGTTCTGCAGATTAGCGAACCGACATCACCGGATGCCCGTTGTGCCATGAGCCAGGCGATTTTGAACCGAGCTCCTTTCAGCTATGCCGACCTGGAGGCAGACGAGGGCTTCCGAAGGTGGCGCGACTACGCCCTGGAGCTGGGCTATCGTTCAAATCTGGCGTTGCCGCTCACAGTTGACGGTCAACTGGAGGGCGGCGTCATGGTATATGCTGACAGCCCGAATGCCTTTCCTGAGAAACGCATGGAACGTCTGCAGCTTCTGACCTTTGAGATCGGCGCGCTGCTCAGCGAACGGCGACTTAAGCGCAAGACGGCGCAGCGGCTCCAGAACGCTCGCCATGAGTTGGAACGGCGCGTGAAGAAACGAACCGCAGCGCTGGTCAACGCAAACAAGCAACTCAAACGGGAAATGGACAAACGCAAGGGGGCTGAGGAGGCCATACGAGGGGAGCGAGATAGGGCGCAAGAGTATCTTGATATCGCGGGAGCCATGTTCGTCGTCATTGACCCTGACGAACGGGTCAGCCTCATAAACAAGAAAGGCTTGGCGCTCCTAAGTCTTGAAGAACAAGATGTTGTTGGTAAGAACTGGTTTGATTCCTTTGTCCCGGAAAGAATGAGGGAAGAAATCAGGGAGATCTTTCAAAAGCTGATGGCAGGCGACGTTCAGCCCGTTGAATATTATGAGAATCCCATGTTGACTGGCAGCGGTTCGGAGAAAATGATCGCATGGCACAATACCGTATTGACCGACAAAGCTGGCAATATCACCGGTACCCTTAGTTCAGGTATAGACATTACCCAGCGCCAGAGAGCTGAGAAGGACCTGAGAGAAAAGGACGCACAATTGAGGACGAAGGCGAAAAACCTTGAGGAACTCAACACCGCATTGCGAGTTTTGTTGAAAGGCAGAGAGAAGGACAAGGAGGAGCTTGAAGAGAAAGTCCTGTCCAATGTAAAGGATCTGGTGTTCCCCTATTTGGAAAAATTGAAGAACACATCATTGGACCATAATCAGATCTCGTGCATCAGTATCCTGGAATCAAACCTGAACGACATCATTTCACCTTTTTCGCGTAGGCTGTCCTCGAAGTATTGGCGCCTCACGCCTAGAGAAGTTCGGGTAGCAAACCTTGTTAAAGAGGGTAAGACCACCAAAGAGATAGCAAGATTCATGAATCTATCAGGCAAGACGGTGGAGACTCACAGAGACAACATTAGAAAGAAAATGGGGATAAAGCACCAAAAGACAAATCTCAGAACCTACCTTTCGTCCCTTTAATACTGATATTTTATCCGTATTTTACCCATAGTAATTCAGGCTTGCCTCTGTTTAGCTCTGGACGATATAATGAATAAAATATAAGAATGCGTGGCAGATCCGTTTCTCCAAATTTTCGTTTGGTTTCGATACTATACCAACTGAATAGGCTGCCATGACAACCAGATTCCATATGAATGGCCGGGGTCTCCCCTTTCACATAGCCACACCGTGGCGGGAAACAGCTAACTGGAAACAGCTTGTCCTCCTACCTTCAGGAGGCCCCGGCTTCACATTGGGCATGTTCTGTTCATCCCCTACACCCGATGGCCCCTATATCCAAAGGCGCACACGGCCGTAATCACACGGTCTTAAACCGTTGTTGAGGGCTTTTCTGGTCCTGACGGAGATTTTTGAGAAAAGTTATGCTTGAGCCTGTCAAGATCGATCCGAGAACCTTTCTGCGTGAGCACTGCACACTCCCATCCTTGCCGGGGGTCGTCAATGAACTTCAGCGTGTGATCCAAAGCGGCAACGTGGACACCAACAAGGTGGCCGAACTGATCAGCAGTGAACCGGCGCTGCTCGCTCAGGCCCTAAAAATCGTCAATTCTGCCTACTACGGGCTCCCCAGAGAGATAGGAGACGTGCGATTCGCCATTGCCTTTCTGGGGCTCAATGAGATTTACCGTATGGTTCTTTCCCTGTCGGTGATCAATTCCCTGGCAATCAATCGCGAGGCTGATCTGGACGACTTTTGGTCTCACTCTTTCTATGCCGCCCTGTGTACGAAATACGTAGCCAATCAATACGAGCCCCAGTTGCCCCCTGAGGAATTGTGGTCCGCTGCCATCCTCCATGACATTGGCAAGCTGGTTTACCTGAAATTCTTTCCCGAGCATTACAAAGCACTCAAGGATTTCTCCAAGGAACAGGGCTGCCTGTTTAGTGAAGCAGAAAGCCATTTTTCCATGCCCTCAAGCGCCTTTTTGGGCACCCTCTTGTGTGACCACTGGAGGCTCCCGGAGAAAATCAGAAATGCGTGTGAGTTTCATTCCTTGAGCGATCTCTCGGCAGTCGAGGAAAACAGCTCGTCAGCACATTTCCGGCGCATGATTTGCCTCGGAAATCTGCTCGCCATCGTCTCAACAGACGACCTGAGCGGTGCCAATAAACAAGAGGTGTCTACCAAAGTGCAAACAGCGTTGAATATCACGGAGGCGGACTTCCTGACCATGATGGGAGACATTTACGAATTAAGGATAGAGGTCGAAAGGTTTATGGGCCAGTTTCATTAACCACGGAGGAAGTGCCTCATAGCGAATCTAAAATAAGCATAGCCTCCTGTGGGTGCACCCCGGCGCGGAAAAACTCAATGAGCGCCAAGAGGATATGGGTATTAAGAAGGCCATAACATTGCTGGCAATGATTGCCTTTTCCTGGCTCCTTGTTATCCTGATCATCTATGGAGGGATAACGTTATATGGTGAGTTCCTGGGGTAATCTGATCAAGACCGGCATGTCCTTTGGAAAGAACACTGCTCAGAGGGAAGAAGGCCGTTTATGGATGGAAACTAGAATAGCATGACCTCCACCGGGGCGCCCTTGTCCAACCCTTCCGAGTCCCTAGCGATCCTGACCAGTCCATCGGCCTTGACCATGGTATGGATCAGTCCTGATTTTCCCAAAACAGGCTCGGCATAGAGCTGTTCCCCCTGGCGCACAAGCCTTACGCGAACGTGATCATCCCTTCCCTGAACCGAAGCCAGATTACGGCTGAGCACGGCGGGAACGTGCCGGCCCCTGCCCAGCTCGGATTCCGAAAGTCCACCGATCCTTTCAAGGGCTGGACGGACCAACACATGGAAAACGACCATGGCGGATGTCACCTGCCCGGGAAGCCCCCACATAGCCTTTTCCCTGCTTCGTGCCAGGATCGTGGGTTTGCCTGGGCTGATTGAAACGCCGTGGACCAAGATCTCTGCATCAGGAAGTCCTTGGAGGACCTCCAGGGTGAAATCCCGCGAGCCCACCGAGCTGCCCCCAGAGATCAATACCATGTCCGCCTGGGCCAGGGCCTGCCGGCAGAGGCGATCCAATTCATCGAAGTCATCCTTGGCAATCCCGAGGTAGAGAGGAATCCCGCCTGAAAGCGAGATCAGACCTGCGAGGCTGTGGGCATTGACATCGCGTAGCTGGGAAATACCGGGCGTTTGGTCAACAGGCACAATTTCATCACCAGAAGAAATGATGGCCAGGACAGGTTGCTTGTAAACGGGCACATGAGCCTGGCCAAGGGCGGCCAAGACACCCATTTCCTGGGGTCGTAGGCGGCTGCCCTTGACGAGGATCTTTTCACCCTTTCGAATGTCTTCGCCGATTTCCATAACATGCTGCAAGGGAGCAGCGCTTTTGAAGACTTCAACGGTATGGGCATCAAGGGCCTGGGTATGTTCCACCATCACGACGCTGTCCGCCCCATCAGGCAGCATCCCGCCCGTGGCGATGCGCACCGCTTCTCCAGCCTTGACAGACACCGTTGGGACCTCGCCCATCTCAACAGACCCCGCGACAGCAAAAAGGGCCGGCATGCTCTCTGATGCCCCAAAAGTTGATCGTGCCTGAACGGCATAGCCATCCATGGTTGCACGATTAAACTCCGGAAGATCGATTGAGGAGCATACGTCTTGAGCCAGAATCCGGCCCACAGACCGGTCTAGGGCCACGGCCTCTTCGCCAACGCAAGGCAAGCTGCGAATCAACTCCAGTACGGCCTTCAGCTTGGCCACCCTAAAAAAATCCTTTTCAGTCATAGGCCCGCCACCCTGCCGCCACTGTTGTAAACGATGATTCGTCCTTGCGCCACCTGCCCGATGAGCGTCATGTTGGTCTTTCGGGCCAGATCAATGGAAAACCGCGTCGCCGCTGCACCAGACGCAAGGATAGGCACCCCGAGTCGTATGGCCTTCAAGAGGATCTCTGAGGCAATACGGCCGGTCGTCACGATAAGCTTGTCCCTGGTGGGAATATTGTCCAAAAAGCATTGACCGCCAATCATGTCAATCGCATTGTGCCTGCCAATATCTTCACGAAAGATCATGATTTTTTCTGGTGTGGCAAGGCAAGCATTATGGCACCCCCTGGTGGCCTGGTACAGGGTGGAACGTTCATGGAGTTGGGCCATGAGTTCAAGGATCTGCTGCGGTGACACAGTCAGCCTGGCCGACACATGGGTGGTGGCAATAGTTGCTACATTCCGCTCAAAATCTGTCCCCTTCCCGCATCCAGAAGTGATAGATCTGGCAAGGGGTCTGAGCTTGAAGGGATCATGACGAGTTTCAACGTGCACCTTAAACCCGTTGAGCACCTCCTCCACGCGCGTATCCTTAAGTTGCCCTATGTCTGTAATGAACCCATCAGATTTTAGGAATCCCACTGCCAAGGTGTTGGGATGCTTTCCCATACAGAGCAACGTGACGATCTCTTGGCCATTGAGATAGACCGTCAAAGGCACCTCCTGGATAGCCGTGACCTGGGCATCTTGAAAGCGGCCTTCTCTGAATTCAGCCACGTCGTAAGTTAGGGCCTCCTTCATCATCATTCCCTTACAAAGGTGCCGCTTTTTCCCCCTGATTTTTTCAGCAGGTAAACATCGGAGATGGTCATCGCGCGGTCATAGGATTTGCACATGTCGTAAATCGTTAAGGCAGCCACGGATACAGCCGTCAGGGCTTCCATCTCTACCCCGGTCTGGCCGACCACTCGAACGGCCGCTTCTATCCTTATACTGTGGGTTTCAGGCTGTGGGAAAAAATCCACCTGTGCGTGCGTAATCGGAAGGGGGTGACACATGGGAATGAGTTCTGCGGTTTTCTTTGCGGCCATCACGCCTGCAATGCGGGCGGTCGCCAGGACATTTCCTTTTTTTACCTTTTGGTCCCTGATCAGATCAAAGGTCTCAGGCTGCATGGTAACCACCCCTTGGGCCACTGCTATCCTGGCAGTTGCCGGCTTTTCAGAAACATCTACCATGCGCACCCTCCCCTCTTCATCAAGATGGCTGAATGTAGGCATTGCCTTTCTTCCCCTATATGAAGTGTTCTTTCTTTCGGGTGACCTGCTTTTTTATGGCATTCAAGGTATCCCCCAATACGGGAATCACATGATCCCGCAAATCACCCGCCACCACGATGAACATGACCTCATCACCCACCTTAAGTGATCCTTCCTGTATCTCGACCAATATGTCCACAATGCCAGGCCGCTTTCTCTGTTCAGAGAGAATGGCCGCCAGGGCGTCACGGTCAACGGCAAGGTCCAGGCCAGAAACGGGGCGCCCATCCCGGGAGGTTCCCCGGACCACCCCCACGTGACACAGGATCATGCCGACCTTGGGAAAGTCCGGATGGGCCTTTATGCTGTCAATCAAGGCAGTAAGATTCATCGTGTTCTCCCCCTTGTATGAGGCATGATTCCAAGAAGTCGAATATAGGCGTGTACTCAAAAAGTCAATCCAAAACCCTTGCAACCGCTCCATCATTAAGCCTTATATGACATATTTCTTCTTGACAATACACGGGAATGTTTATATTGTTGATTTTTCGGAGGATTTCCACGCTTCTTAAAGCCCGAGACCTTTTTTGACCACTGACCGGTTGGTGTCCACCAGACAGCCCCTGTGGACGGGGCAGCATTCCAGCTCGAGACGAGTTGCCGGGCCATCTCAATGTTGATGGTCTCGCAAAAAGTCCGAGTTAGACGACAAGGCAAAAAGCTCCAAATTCAAGGCGTGCAAGTCCTGAGAAATGAGGCGTACTCATAGTACGTCGCAATGACGAAGGATGCAGCGCAACACAGAAGGAGACCTTTGCATAACCTCGTGTCGCTCTTTGGTATGAGGTTTTTGACCCATCTCCGTGCTCACTTAGTAAAGATCCGGGTCCAGAGGACCCGGCTTTGGGCTAACCCCTAGAAGGGGTAAAATGCCTTGCCTCCTGAGGGGGCAAGGTTGAGTCGTCCCCATTATTATATCAGTATTTGGGGGTTTCAGAAT